>ERZ1292632.467-Hain-H43-01um-R2-467-length-43407-cov-6_pt1 | contig 43407 bp, 64 predicted proteins | sample MGYA00564407_ERZ1292632 | MGnify/ENA primary metagenome ERZ1292632 (study PRJEB36523, sample SAMEA6512637) | groundwater metagenome | collected 2019-01-08 | study: AquaDiva: Metagenomics assemblies of 32 groundwater samples | reverse complement strand
GGTAGAGGTATTTTCTGGCGTTTGGGTTGAATTGTACGACTAGGTGTAGGTCATGGCGGTTATGAGCCATTTCGTTGTCGATGAACCAGTTGATCCACCGTTTCGCGGTTAGGTGGCGGGCTAAGCGGTCCTTGTAGGGGACGGCTGAAATAAGCAGCTGCAGCTTCCGTAGGTACGATCTGTCGTCTTCAAGCATTTGTCCGAGGTTAAGGTTCTTGGCAATTGCTTCCGTCAGATCCGTAGGCGAGTAGGGTTTCAGCAACCGGAGGATTACTGGCGCGACAGTTTCCTTCGCTAACTTGTGTTTCCAATTAAGACGGCTCATCTTTTGGTTCAGCTTGCTGTGGCCGAGTGTAGATGGATTTGCATACTTCGCATACGACCTGAGACGCGCCCAATGGCACCGGGATCATTGTGTTCTTACCTTCCTTTTGGCAGTTCTCGCATGGGTAAAGGCCCTCAATCTCGTCTTGTGTGGTGGTCGACCTTTGTGTGGGCCGAGGTCTTCTTGTCCCGCTGCCGCGAAGTCGATCCTCCCCTTCCTCAGCTGCAGCGTCAACAAGTTTCTTCACTGGTCCACGCGGTCCTAGCAACGTGTCCGTTATCGTCTTCAGGATCATGCCATCTCTTTTAGACTTGAGGCCAACCTCAGCCTGCCATTTCTGGAAATCCATCTGTCGCTCAAACTGTTTCGCGCTCTGGTCCAGTCTCAGTTTCTCCATTTCGAAGTCCAGCTTCTTCCCTTCTATGCTCATTTCAGATGTCGTCGCACTCGCGAACCCAAGTTCCTTAGCGCCGTCTTTGACACCCTTAATCCACTCCATGGGGTTGACGATCTGAGATTCGACGTGTTTCATTCGCTCATCCATTATTTCTCTATCCTTACTGCTCAGGGCTTGGTACATTGGTTCTGTTAGGCTCTTCGCCAGGGTGAACATTTCGGTGATCGTTGGCTGTGGTTGGCTTGGCGTAGGCGGGGCTTGGTTTTTCATCACCGCCTGCATAACCGTCGACATTAAGGTGGCTATGCCGTCAAGTGTGACGCCTTGGTTTTGTTGAGGCATCATCTTCCAGAATTGCATCACGTCGCTCAACGTCAGTTGTTGGGGTTGCGTTTGGTGCGTCCGGAACATCATGTATGGGACCATTGGGTTGCTTTCCCCAGCCGTGTACATGGCTGTAACAACCTGGGGATCCAGATGGGTTAGGAAGTCCTTCACGTCGTCTTTGGTTGCGCCAAGTTTAACCATCGTGTCTGCGAGTTTGACGATTGGATCAGGCTTTTCCTCCTTCTTGACTTCTACGGCGACCGGAGCACCGGCTTTCTCGTCCATCTTCTTTCTCCTGTCGTCTCTAATATCACGGAGATGGTCTAAGAGTTCTTCGGTTACGACAAGTTCCTGCATCTTATTGACCATGCCAGTGCTGCTTGAGGGCGACTCTCCTCCTTTTAGCTTTCTCAACTCCTCGTCGACGTTTAGTGCCTCCTTCTCCCATTCTCCAGCCTGCGTCTTCATTCTCCAATAGTCATGTGCCTTCTGCAACTTTGCCTTACGGTGATCCGTTATTGACGAAGGCAGGGCTCTCTCCGACATTATCTTCCCCTCTGCAACTTCAATTGATCCACTTTCCTCTTTAAATCCTCGTACTTTTCCTTATACTCTCTACTGCGAGCCACTAACTTGTTTAAGACGTCCTGAAATTCCTCCGGGCTTATCCGGTCTGTAAGATCCGTGGAATGCTCAAAAGTCCGCTGGACATGTGTAACGAGCCTCATCCACGGTAAAACTTCCGATTGCAAATATTCACCGAGCGAGGCGCATCCCGCTCTGTAAGCTTCAGATAGAAGGGTGAGAAGTGTTGCAGGGTCCACTTGGGCAGCTCTCAAAACATCCTCATACGAATTCACTAGGATCGGTGGCTGTTCTCGCTGTCTCTTGGGAATACGTGATGGTTCGGGCGGCTCTGAGGGCACTTTGCTAATTTGCCGCGATGCAAAAACATCATCCCCGTCCTCTTCTTCCCCAGTTTCATCCGTTTCGTCGTCTTTCAGTTTTGCAGGCTGTTCCGTGGCCTCAGTCTCCGTCGAAGCTTGGTTACCTACATCCTCTGGCTCTCGGTTTCCCCTCAACTCTTCTTCAGTATACTGCTTCCCCGGCACAATGTCTGCTACGGCTTGGTATGCTTGACGGTAGCTAACGCTCTTAGTGCGAGCTATCTCAGCAATGTCCTTTCTTTCAACAGCCCGTAGCTTCCTCATGTCATACCAATCCTCATCCGAAATGTAGACTCGTGGCCTCCCCATCCTCAGTCACCCACACCTGCTCCGTCCCCTAGTTATTTTTCGGATTGCCAGCGGATAGTGAATCCCAATCGGGGATAGCGAATAAAGAATGGAATAACGAATGAGCCGGTCATGCATTACAACTCGCCCTTTCTAACGCTGAACTGAAGGAGAAGACCACGGTTGTTCTCGTACAGGTAAGCTACAACTTTCAATCCAAACTTGGCAAGGCATGGGAGAGTCGCTTCCGGAATTGCACCAGACTTACGGAGCTCCGCCATAGGCGTTTTCAGCCTGGTAGCCGTTTCGCTTCTAAGAAGGAAGTTAACCTGCTTCCGACTGTGCCTGTAGTTATTATAATCGAAAGACTTCAAGATGCTTCATGTTTTCCAATCATCCCGCATATTGTGTCTCTTACCCTAGTAGAATGCCATGGCATCTTAAAATCATTTCTAGTAATCGGCGACTAATTTCTAGTAAGAAACAGTCTTGAGCGGCGGCGACCTTCTTTTTCCGCGATGGAAATTGGGATGTGTAGCTTGTGGGCCCGAGGTCGGCCACTGTCCGGATTGCGGGGCATTCGTTTCTCCAGGAGCGAATTACTTCTGCCAAAATTGCCACGAATACGTTTTCCATGGTACTCCTGATGCGGGCAGTTTTGCGTTCGGTGCAATAGTCGGTCTCACATTCGGCGGCATCGTCTTCACGGAGCTCGGACGAAGATTGGCGATAGCAGCAGGCGAAGCGGGGTACGCAGCGGCCAGAAGAGGAATACAACGCGCAACCGCCGCCCTAGAGTCAAGGCGCTGAGACTTGCCCTTCGTCGCTCTCTTCGACGACAAGGAGGTTGCCAGTTCCCCGACAATGGAGGGCGCATACGCTGACGCTGAAAGGAAGGGCTACACTCGAAAGACGGTAACGGTTCGCTATCTCCCAGGGAAAAATGAAGTTCATGTCTAACGGTAACGGAAACGGGAACGAGAGCGTCCAATTTCCATATCGACAAGTGTATAGCGGCGTTCTAGGCAACGCAGTCGCAACACCAATTGTTACGCTCTCCGCGCAAAACCAGTCGACCGGAGAATGGTTCAACATTGAGCTAGAATTTGACACTGGCGCAATGATAAGCCTCCTTCCCAGATCCGCGGCAGCGGTACTTGGAATAAATCTGGTGAAAGGATATCCGATAACTTTGATGGGTGTCGGCGGCGCACTAATACGCGCCTACGTTCACCCCGTCACCATAAAGTTTCAGAGACAGCAATTGGAAATCTACGTGGCCTTCGCCACGGTCGAAGTACCGCCCCTGTTGGGAAGATTCACGGTATTCAACCAGATTGGTGAAATTGAGTTGAACAATGAGTCGGGGGTCCTTGTCTTTGAGAAAATACGAATGGAGAGCCTGCCAAAACTACCAGGCTGGGAATGGGAAATTGAACCCCCACAAGCCAACCCCGCATTGGCCACAATATCGCTGATGAGTCCAATAGCGATTGCTTTGATTATCGCAGCGAGCGTAGCATAATTGCCAACCGCGGATGATCTGAGTTGTCTTGAGTGCGCTGTGAAACACGTAGGGATCGCCCAAATATTTCTTGAGGAAGCACAGCTGCGTCCTCCGGATGACGCTCAACAGCGGGTTCTGAAAGCCTACGATCATCTAAGCCATTCCAGTGACATTCATCTGAGCGAACGATACAAGCCCTTAGCCAGCAAGGTCAGGGATTTCCGGAAAACGCTTGAACCATGCGCGTTCTACGGAGTGCAGCCCTGTCCACCAGAAAAGACAGGCCATGAAATCGAACAGCTTAGAAAAGAACTAAGGTTGGAGATGAAGGGCCCATGCCCGACCTGTTTAACAGATGTGTCTGATAATCCCACAGGCAATCCTGGAACCGGGGCGAGATTCAAAATGTTTGCTAGTAAGAAACCATTATCAGGTACAAACACGAATAGCTTTAACCTGAGTGAGAAAATGGCTCAAGTGAAAGTCGTCACAGCCATCACCGGTTTTAGCTTCGCAGGCAAAGTTCTCGAACGCGGCTTCGTTGAAGTCGACAAAGCACTAAACATGCAAGCACAGCCACCGCATAGCAGACCCAGCACATGGCTCAACGTTGGGGTAGGTGTTGCGGGCCTTGTAGTCGGAGGCATGTTCCTTGGCACCAAGGACAGTCCTTGGGATCTCGCGTTAATGACCCTGGGAGCACACCACCTAACGAAAGTAGTGGACTACGTTGAAGAATACGTTCCTGCAGGACGAGTGACACCTCAGTTCGTGCGCTCAGGCCAAGTTGTGCCCTCGCCAATGATGGGTGGACCAACAGCTATCTTTCGGCCATCGGAGATAGTAGCATAGGAGAGAGACTGAAAATTGTCGATTGCAAGAGGAGTTCCAGCACCCAGCTATCCGGAAGACAGCGTTCAGTTCATGGGTGAAACCGTCACAACCGCATCCATGGACTCGGAAGAAGTATCAATCTTCAACGAACAGCTGAATCTCCTAGTGGGTGGACCCACCAGCGTTGAGGGACAACTATTCCAGGGTAGAAGGGAAGCAATACTCATCGGGCTTCGAGCTATCAAATACAAACTTGATAAGCCAAAATTCAAAGGCTTCTACGCTCAGGACAACGAACTCTCCTGGAGACTGATTAGGCCTAAGGATGTTGCAGCGGGTGGAACCTACGCATCACCAACGGTGAAAACCACATGGGCACATACCCTAACCACGTCGTATGCCGATTGGCTCTACTCAGCCGCCAGCACCGCCTTCAACCTAGGAAACATAGACAAGAAGTATGGCTTAATCGTCGTCGGTATCAAATCCCCATTGACAGCAGCAGTGATTCCGCAAGTTGCAGAGGTCACCTTCAAACTTGACCGAAGGCAATCCATCATCTTTGACATCCGCGGCCTCAGGCTGACTGATAACATCAACCAAGTTCCAATAGTGCCCATACCTACACAGCTTGCGTTGCCCGAGTCGGACGTGTATGGGAAAATCATTGGTGATGCCGCGCAAACCGAGGAAGTAGCTCTATCCGGAGTGACTGTAGGACTAGGTAGGTTCCTGAAGACCGAGTAAACATCCAGTGGCTAATCACCGTGCAAGAAAAGGTTAGGTGAAAATGCCGCACTTTATTCTTGAGAAACCAAACTATGAAACATACTTCCTTCTCGAAGGCCATTTCCTAGGCCTGAGGTTCGACCAAGGATTCGTGTTTTTCCGAATTCTAGGACGCGAACGATCGAACATCAAGCCGTTCGATCTAGGCAGCGTAAGTGGCTTCACTGCCCAAAGCAGCTTCAACCGAATCCAGGCGAGCAGCGGGGACGAGCTGCTCGATCCTTTCAGCGAAGACTACATCAATCATTTCTTCGTAGGCATAAAACCAGCAAACGTCCGTATCTACGTGAACTTCCCAGCGGGAGACGCGAGAATGAGCCTGCGTGGAAGCCGCCCGGTTCCAGCAGCAGTACCCACCGTCGCCGAAGAGAGTATTGGCTACATTGACGCAGCTGAAAGCCCATATGAAGAACCAGGCGTATCGACGGAAATAATTACAGTAAGGCAACTTTACCCGGAGTACAAGGCCTTCAACCCAACTAACACCAGCATCCCAGAAGTGCTCCTTCACTTTCCAATCATGAGGTACCGGTACAAACTAATCACGGATACGGCCATGGCCAAACAATTCTTGGATGGACAAAGACGATGCCGATTCTACAGTATTGGTGGCGTTGTCCCAACAAGCATGCCTGATTGGCTCGCAACGAAAGAAGGAGTCAGCGTACTCGCTGAGTTGACGAAGAAGTGGGTGTCCTGAATGGTAAGGTTAGCTGATCTTCAAACAGACTTCCAATTTGCCGGAACAGCCGGGGTTCGTGTAGGAGATCTGGTTCCTCAGGACCTCACGAGAAACATTTACAGAATGCGGATAAGACAGCGAGGTGCAACGCTAAGCGCCCTATCATTGAAAGCTCAGAAAGGAGCAACCGTGTTTGCAACCTTAGACGTCTTCGAATTTGGAGTCCTGGGAGACGCCTTCGACTTCCCAGGCGGACCAATACTCGACAACAGTGCTCCGCTATTCAAAATTAGGTCAGCAGACGCAACAGCCCTCTACGCCTTCGCAGACATCGCCACTGTGGACATCTTGATACAGTACGAAGACGCGCCAGAGTAACCGCTTTGGCTTTCAAACCCTGGTTTCCATTCGCCCTCATCGCATCTGCCGCAGGAGGATTCCTACTATGGTGGTCGCTCACAGATTACGAGCGAGCACGCTACTACCCTATCCTTATCGGGATCCCTGCAGTGGTTTTCGCGTTCCTAGGCGTTTTCGGGATAAGTGGCCAAACTCAATCCATCCGTGTAATGCCTCCGGGACAATTCCAACTGATACAACCAGCCGGTACGTTCAGTTGAGGTATCTTATTTGCCGAAGAAATGGTTTCCTCTAGCGGTCCTGACGGCGATAGGTGGCGCGTTCGCGCTATGGTGGTCCATGGATGATTATGAACGAGCCAGATATTTCGGCATACTCTCAGGCATACCGCACACCGCATTCACCGTAGCTGGATTAGCTGGGATATCGGGAGAACTTGAAGCATCCCGCATCGTCAAGTTCCGTAGTGTGACGAAATGAAATTCTGGCCGACCTTGATTGGAGGCATGTTAGTAGCCGCTGGTCCCCTAGGCCTATGGGATGTCGCAAGGCATCAAGCTGAAAGGCGCCAGGGACATTACGATCTTCCCTTCGGAGTTGCGGCAGTACCTTGGTGGTTCGCTGGGGACCTCTTTATTGCGGTGACTTGGCTGGGAGTGTTCTTGATGGGTTATGGAATACTCTCTGGGACACAAACTACATTCGTAGTCGCTGGACAACTGGAACCGTCTAGGATTATCAAGTTCGTTAGGGACGAGCATAATCCAACCGTACAACCCTATAGCCCTTGAACTGCTCAGCATCCAACCCCTTCCTTTTCAAGCTTGCGCGTGCAACCTGAAGCATTAGGCCCAGCCGCTTAGGGTCCTGAAGTTTCTCGACCCCACTCTTCTGTCCGCTATGCCTCCGGTAGATGAAAGCCGGGTACGGGTTATGCACTATTTTATCCGGATATTTTTCAGCGATGTGAAGCCACCGATCGAAGAAAGCAATGGATCCGAGGGCCTCGTTCAACGGGCCAAATTCCTCGTACAATCCGCGCGAGACAAGGGAACAATCGTTCACCATGCACCGGCCAATTAAACGTTCATAGCTGAAATCGGCCGCTCGACAGACGCCGTCAACCCGTAATTGGTCGTCGCCATAAAAGAAATCCGAATAGACAACTAAGGCGTCGCGTTGCGTCGCCAACGCTAACTCGCTCCAGAGCTTGCTTGGCAAAAAAGAATCATCAGATGCCCCAGCAGAAACCCATTCGCCCTTAGTCTCGTTCACGCCGATGTTGATTTGGTGAATGTGATCGGCCCGGTCGGATTCCAGATACTTCACTCCAAGTCTATCAAGCACCTTTCTTGTTTGCTCATCTCCCTTCACGCTTACAACTAAAAGTTTTACGCGCGGATACGTCTGAGAGAGAATTCCCTTGATGGCGGTTTCAATGAATTGTGCGTGTCCATGAGTTGGCATCACAACGGACAGAAGAGGTGCATCCATGACAGAAAGGATGCTTAGGTGCTATATTGGCGCATCGTCGTACTGTATGATGAGGTCGACGCTGGCAACGCTAGTTTCTGCGGCGAGTATGCTCCCGTCCATGAGCCCGCCTATCGTCGGGTAACCGCCCGAAACTCCCTGCTCTCTCGAGTAATTGGCGACGCGGTAAATGGGCGTGCTGTCTTCGCGGACTCCTGCAGCCGGTAACTCTTGGGCCTCGTCCGGAGTCGTGAATTTTAGGATATCAATGGTGGCGATACTCGCGCCTCTTCGACCGTACAGGTGGAGCTCGCCTAGCGTGGCACCGATCTGCCGCGCTTTGATCCTGTAAATGTTTCGAACAGTTCTGTTCGCGATCAGGTCCTGCGTACTGAGGATGTAGTCTCGAGTGGTGCCTACTTCTCCTTGAATTTGGCGTAACCTGACCATTGATCTGTGACCTAGTTTAGTCGCCGATTGCGAACCAGTCGATCGTCACGTTGCCTCCAACCGTATTGAGGGCACCGACGTAGAACGTTGGTCCAACCGTCGCTGCGCCTTCTGGTAGCGCTGCGTGCAGTGCAGTTGCTATGTTCGCTTTCATCTTGTACCAGGCAATGCCTTTCTTGACGGAGCGTAGTCCCGTGTTAATTGCTAGGGTTGCACCCTGTTCTGTAGCCGCGGCAGACGCATGCGTACCGTGAACTAGGATCTTTGTGTGGGTTGGTTGAATCTGCTTCTCAGAGATCAAGCCGATTAAGCGAACCATCTTTCTATCAAGCAAGTATTATTAGGTTAAGACAGATAACTTCGATGCGCCTAAATGTCGGGCAAATTTGGGGCGAAAAATGCCAGGGCCAATCGGAGAAGCAAAAGTAGAAGAAAACGCCACTCGAATCAGGCTGCCAAGAGCCGTCAGATTATACCTGAAACTTGAGGGCGGCGAAAACATCGAATTTCTCGCAGCAACCACCGACCTAGCCTTCGAAGAATTGGCGGACAACTCCGTCATACTCCACGTAAAAAGAACTCCGCCAGCAAAATAATGGACTCGAAAGGAGACTCCCCGTGATACGATACGTCTTCGTAACATGCTCGGGCGGACATTTTCCCCGTTTGATCCGCCAAGAAGTAGAGCGGCCAGGTAGCTATTCATGGCATAAAGCTTTCCAGAACTATCCGGGTGCCTCAGGGGAGATTAAACATGTTGACGAGATCGCGAACACGGACTTTCAGCGCTTTTCGATCGTTCACATGAATCTTTCTGGTGTGAGCACGAAATACTTCAAGCCGATAAGGGAACAGTTGAAGGGATCGTCTACTAAATTCATAATGAACCTTGATTATGCACCGGAATGCATTGACATACCGGAATGGGTGCTGAACGCGAGGGAGTTCTACGAGACGTTCAAGCAGGTTGATTTTATCTTCGCGCAAGTTCCAGGCCAAGTTGCCTTGCTGAACATGATCTGGCAAAGAATGCTCGGCAGAAAAGAAACGGTGCCTCTAATACCTCACCCAGTAGACACGGACGGTTTGAAGAAGCTTTACGTGCCCCCAAAAGACCGCCTAGATGCAGTCGGAGTGCTTTTTCATCGCTATGATGGTCACCTTCTTATCCCATCCATATTATCTAAGGCTGCAGGTCGAACTCATGGAAAGTTCAGAAGCATTGACGTGCAAGTTCCAACAATTCTCTTCGGTTTCCTCGAACGTAACATCGACCTCTCAATGTTTGATGTCGTAGCCACGCGTAAAGCATGGGATCAATACATCTACCTGCTAAGCCACTGCACCGTCGGCCTATCGTACTATAGCGGCGTATCTTCACAGGACCGATTCTGCGCAGAAACGAGCTGCCTTGGTATTCCAACTGTAACAACGACCAACTCGTACTTCGGGAAACTTTTCTTCCCTAAATGTTCCTTTGACCCGGATGATTTCGAGGGGATGCTGCGAACTCTTGAAAGGCTGAAAACTGACCAGCAATATTGGACACGGGTGAAAGAGTATGGTTGGACGAAAGTTGAAAAATACGGTTTCAAACCAAGCGTCGAACGGTTACTCAACGGAATGCGCAGCTGGGGGATTAAGATCTGATACCGGATGATTATGAGCGCGAAGTCTTCAAAGGCAGGATCGCGCTCTGCACGGGTGCTGCTGGAAGCATAGGCAGCTCCTTAGTGCGAGAACTTCTAAATCGTGGTCTGCGGGAAGTTAGAGCATTCGACTGCGATGAGACCGGACTCTTCAACCTTGAGCATGACCTAAACTCGGACCGACTGTGCCCCGTGATAGGTGACGTAAGGGATCCTTCCAGAGTCGCTGAGGCACTAGAAGATGTCTCCCTCGTCTACCATCTCGCCGCACTCAAACATGTTGAGACCTGCGAACTTGAAGCCCTTGAAGCCGTCAAGACGAACATTATCGGCACAGCCAACCTGATAAACGGGGCCCTCTGCACCGGGGTTCATAGCAGGTTCCTTACGATTTCGACGGATAAGGTTGTGTACCCAGTCGGAATCTACGCTGCCACGAAGCTTATTGCTGAAATAATGACGATTCAAGCAAACAATTCTTTCCGAAACAAGCGAACGTTATTCTCTGCAGTTCGATTTGGGAACATATTTGATACGAGGGGCTCCGTTTTTGATATTTGGAGAAAGCAAAAAGCCGAGAATAAACCCTTAACCGTTACTGATGAACGGATGGTTAGGTTCTTCTGGCCCATGTCCGCGGCCGTAAAATTCATCCTGCAAGTCACCGAGCGGATGGAGGGCGGCGAGATCTTCGTTCCAACCATGCCCTCCTTCACGATAATTGAGTTGGCAAAGAAACTTTCAGACAAGATCATCGTAATGGGGATTCGTCCAGGGGAGTCGCTAACACACAGGCTCATGACGACTGAGGAAGAGGCTAAGGCCGTAAAGGGGGATGGGATGTGGATAATAAAGTAGGAACCGTGCCTTTCCATCGTCCTTTCAAATTGCCTTTGAAAGAGCGCCGCGAGCTAGACACGAAGCTAGAGACAATCCTTGACTCACGCTTCCTTACGAACGGTGAAAACGTTCATCGTTTCGAGGAGGCCATTAAACGAAGATATCCCGCAAACTATGTGGCGGCCTGCTCATCAGGCACTTTGGCGTTATGGATCGTTCTCCTAGGCTTACGTAACGCGATTGCAGATTTCGGACGCTATGGTGACTTCGCATTGATGGCTGACGTTCAAGCCTTTACTTGGTCGAGCATCATTCATCTGCCGGGGATAGTTGCATTCATGGATATCGAACCAGACACATGGTTGCTGAGATTGGATCCACCAGTGCCTGCGCCGGTGATAATCGCGACTCACACGTTCGGTAACACGTTCCAGTTAGATGTAGCCGATGTCCGGAGCGTATATCCGCGCACAAGAATAGTCTACGATGCTGCTGAAAGTTTCGGGGCTAAAATCCCAGATTTTGGAGAAGCAACAGTCTTCTCCTTTTCGCCAACTAAAACCATAACTTGCATGGAAGGGGGCGCAATAGTTACGAACGATCTCCAACTGTACAATGAGATTGTATCCTTAAGAAACACACTTTCAAGAATGAGCGAGATTCATGCCGCTGTCGGCTTAGCGTACTTGGACCACTTGGAAGAGATCATGGAGCGAAAGCGCCAGATAGCCGACTACTACAGGGCGCGCTTGCCGTTGCTCTTCACGTTCCAAAAGATCGCAACTGACCATGCCTACGGCATTTTCGGAACGCTCGTCAACAAGGAGGTCAACTGTGAAGAACTGCGTAAGAAACTGGCTGAGAAAGGATTGGAAACAAGAGCCTACTATCGACCATTAAGCCCTGAATTCAAGACCACTAACGACATCTACGAGAGAATGCTCTGCTTGCCCTGCTACCCCTCGCTGGATGAACGAAAGGTCGTCGAGACAATCAGGAGCGTAGTAGAAAACTGATCCGCATTGGCGTGGTCAGTTTAGGTGCTCCATTGCATGCATTGAACTTCACGAGGAACGTTCACGACAAAGATCCTAGTTACGGATTCCAGTTTCTTCCCTTCGACCCACAGTTCGGGTACGGATATGTGAACTGGGCTGACGTCGACGTTCTCTGGAACGTTGGTTTCTTCTTCAACGCAAATCGCATTATAGAACAGATCAAGACGCGTAATCCGGGCATGAAGGTCGTAAACATGTGGTGTGGATCCGACATTCTTGAAACGGAGCAGGTTCTAAACCAGTCGCCTCAAGCAAAGACCCTCCTCTTCAAAGATATTGACGAGCACGTTACGGATTGGGTTGGGTTTCAGAGGGAGATCAAAGAGAAATTCGGGATCGAAAGCAAATATGTGCCCTCCATCCCTGCACGACCAATGGCCCCTAAACCGCTCCCCAAGGAGTTTACGATAGCCGTCTACATGCCTCGAGAGCGCCTCGATTTCTTCCAGTATGGCACAATTCTAACGGTCGCGAAAACGTTTCCTAAAACGTCCTTCCACCTTTTTCCGTCCCACAAACTATCCGGCAGAGAACAAGCGCCACCAGCCTCTAAGAACATGCATTTCATGGATTTTGTTCAAGGCCGAGAGAAAGAAGACTGGTGGGCCAAATCCTCCGTCCTAATCGTCATTCCGGTCCATGGCAGCATTTCAGTTACAGGCATCGAATTCATGCAGATGGGGCGAGCTGTAATCACAAATCAGGAGGCGCCGTACATGATGCAGGCAAATACGCCTGAACAAATTGTCGGCTCTCTTCAAACAGTAAAGAAGCGGAAGCAGCCTGACCGTCGAGCAAGCCAATACTACATAGATGAATTCAGTCCAAAAACGCAGCTTGAGCACACATTGCAGATTCTTCGTTCCTGTTCTAGTTAGTAAAGGTAAAGAGCAAAGAACACCAATTTTCAACGAGGGGTTCCATTGCCTCGGCCTCAAGTAACTCGGGAGGAACCGGACCTAGACTATGACGTGTACGTGATCGACCTTGCTGTGAAGCACGTCGATGAACGCCTGCCCCTTACAAGGACCGCTAGGTACGTTGAGTTCGTGAAGATTGATGATACGACGATCAGTTTTACGTTCAAGTTGAACGACAAACGGAAAGAGGGCCAGCCTGCTACCGTAGGTGGAGGATACACCACGTTTCCAGGCTTAAAAATAAAGGAGGTTTACTATACGAACGCAGCGTCAGGCACAGCGAACGCTCAAGCGCTCGTCGCGGTGGTATGGCTACGAGAGACAGACTGAGTATGGGCAGATTTAGAAGAAACGCAGTCACAAGCGCGGAAATAATTGCTGACGCCGTAATCACCGCCAAAGTCGCGGACAGTGCTGTAACGACTGCGAAGATCGCCAGCGACGCAGTGACTACCGCGAAGATCACAGATGCCGCGGTGACCACGGCGAAGCTTGCATCTGGTACTTTGTTCACTAGGAGAATAAACAGTTACACATGGCATCCTCATAGCAGCCAAGCTTTTGTGGCTGGCCGAGTTCTCCTCGAACCAATCATCATTCCATTTACAGTCACAGTCGAAGCAATAGCCTTCGTAATCTTTACACAAAACGGCAATGTAAGAGTCGGAATATATCCCTCGAGTAGCGACAAGCCCGATGCGCTTAATGCACTTGTCGATTCGGGTTCAGTCGCTGTTGAGACCACTGCGAATTCACCACAAGAGATTGCAATTACAGCAACGCAGCTTACTGCAGGTCTATATTATCTGGCTCTTGAAGCCGACAATGCTGTTGCTGCCTTTGCGTCTATAAACAATACAGTTGAAACAAATGCGGGTGCAGTTCGACAAAGATACTATGATAGAGCTGGCGGTTATGGCGCATTTACAAGCCCCTGCCCAGTCACCGCGACGACTAATCTGGGCCCCTCAATGTATGCCCTTATTTCATCAGTACCTTAAAGTGAGAAACCAATGCCCGAAAATCACACTGCAATAGCGATCGTGGCTTTGGCGCTTCTCGGCATCGTCGGGCTCATAGGACTATTCATATTCGCCTCTAGGTCATGGTCACAAAGTCCACCGGAGGGAAACTCAGGAGTAATGATCGTCGAACCGACGGAGAAGGGAGGATGGATAATCGTAAGAGCTAATAGTTTACAGCAGGCAGGTTTCAAGCAAGTGACCCCAAGTGGATGAGATGCTTGACACAGCGCTCAGACTCATCCAAGCAGAGCAAATTGCTAAGCGGATAAGTCAGTCATCAACTGCTGCCGTTCAAATCGTTCCCCCCGTTGTCCCCGCGTTTCCGGTAATTAAGAAATTCACGAAACCCGATCAGACCACCCTGGTTCCTGCAGCTGCAAGCCGCTACCTGATATTTGAATATAGGATTCGCAGGGGTTCTGAGTTCGGTGTACTTCGAAGGGTCGCGAACGATTACTGGGTCGGCGACGATCTGTTGTGGTTAGTTGACAACCAGCCGGTTGAGGAGCGGCCGATACAACGGGTGATCGCAACACATCCCAACAGCCCTCTCTCAGTCGTTATCCCCTTCTACGATCGCATAAACTGGTACGTGAACAACAATGACACCCAAGACCATCTCTACAGCATCCTGAATGACGGGTATGTAGGTCGACTTCGAGACAGAGATCGCATAATGGAAATGGTGAGCAGGGGAGCACTATGAGCTACTCTGGGAAGGCTGCGGGAAAGGTTGCGGATGCCTCACACCCTAAGAACGTTGAGCACCTAAACTCATCGTCCTCAGTCGTCAGGAAGAGCGGTACCTGGTCGACGGTTGCGGATACCGACGCGATGGGCATGTCCTACATCCAGTCTGTAACTGTAGGCGATTACGTCGAGTTCACGTTCATTGGCGTTGGCTTGTGGGCATACGTCTTCAAATCAACCGACAGCGGCCAAATAGACGTCTACATAGACGACGTCCTACAGCAGACGTTGGATCTTTACAGCACCCTAGCTAGAAGGAATGTGCTCTGGATTGCGGTCGGACTCGACAAGGTTGATGCAACGGGTAAAGTTATCAAGCACAAATGTAAGATCGTTGTCCAAACGAAAAGCGGAAGCTCATCGGGAAATAAGGTAAAGTTAGATGGCTTCGAGATCGAGGTCGACCCTGGTGCCCTGCAGGTCCTTGCGTTTCTTGAGCAAACGGTGGCGACAGACACGACAATAACTGTTCCTTTCAATGTAGGTGGCCCAATAATCAGCCCAACGGGCTCGATCACAGTCATGTTGTGGCAGGCACCTTTCGGATGCACGGTAACAAACGTTAGAGGGTTCCGTGTCGGCGGTACTGGGGCAACCGTTAACGCCCGGAAGAATCAAACATCAAACCTTCTAGCAGCGGACCTCAGCTTAACATCGGCATCGCTGTGGATGGATGCAGGCGCAGTTCAAAATGCAACATTCGTTGCAGGTGACAGTCTCGAAATCCTTCTCACCGGAATAACCGGAGCCGTAACCCAAGTCGTGATTCTAGTATGGTTCACTAGGACGGCTCCGTAATTGGCCATCGGCCTAGATGCGTCAGCCTCCGGACTCGCATCAGCTGATGTGGCGCCATTTCCAACTTCGGTAAGCTTTTCCTTGAATCATGCCGCAGACGTGTCGATAATAGTTGTTTCCAATAATTTTTGGGGCGGTGGTCTACGGACAGTTTCAACCGTTACTGTTGGAGGCGCAAGCGCCTCGCAGATATCCGGGGCAGCAATCAATGATGGGTTTCGCAACGAGGAAGTGTGGTGGATCTACAGGGCATCTGCCGGGGACGAAACGGTGGTTATTACGCTGACGGGGGGCGTTTCGAGGCTAGTTGGTTTTGCCGTGAGTCTTCTCGACGCAAGCGGTAGTGCTGATGGCTTTGAAAACGTGGCGACGAATAGTGGAACTGGAGCAAATCCAACCGCGTCAGTCACAGTTGCCGCTGGCTCAACAGGCAGGTGGATAATTCAAGCCTCGATAGCGATAGGCAACATCATTCCATCAATCACCGTAGGAGCTGGCCAAACGGACATAATTAATAAAATCCACGATGGATCCGGCCCGGGCGGCCACGATGTAAACTATAAAGCTACCAGCAATGCGACTACTATGCAGACAACTTACAGCTCAGGCACCTCTTGGTGGCTCTCGGTCGGCTTTGGTATGAAGCCACGAGCGGCCGCAGACCAGTGTATTGCAATTCTGCCTCAAATCTAGTTTGTCTTTTCTAGTAAGAAAAGGATAAGGCACGTTTCCGCATAGTTCTATGGGTGGGATTTAATGGTTGATGCGCTCATCCATGCTGCACCGAACACGTTCATTGACGTCTGCCAAGAATATCTCGGTAGGTGCACAGTCTACTTTCATAAGGACGCGTGGAAAACCAATGCCTCTGGAACTGTTCTCATCACTCCGCTGCCTACTCCGACCGTATTTCCCGTATGGTATCGCTTCTACCCCAGGGGCGCAGGTCCACTCGACGTGCCTGAACCTCATGTAACCATCTATTGGGGGCCATTTGACTTCTCAACGAAGGAAGGAACCATACCTACCGGACAGGTCGGCGGGGAGGCAGCGTTCGAGATCGTTGAGCTCTGGCTTAAGCACGTCGGCCCGAATAATGAACTTCTCCACGGCTGGAACATGCTTGAGGTAGGATCCCCGGAACCGGGGCATACACATAGTTGGCCGCAAATTCCAACTTGGACTCAGGACGCAGGCCCACACAACCTGCAGATTGAAGCAACGGTTCGAAACATGAGCGATCAACTTCTCACAGTCCGTTTCAGAACTCAAACGTGCCCGCGCGGGCAAGGCCCGTACCAGATACCGCCTTGCGGTGAAGTTGTCGATAGCGAAGCATCCGTTACAGTTGCGCCCGGGCAGACGGTCCTGCTGCCAATCTGGCAGCTCCGCATGTGGTCTGAGAACATCACGGAACACAACTGGATCGTGGACGCCGTTACAGGCGCCATCTATAATGCCCTCGTCCGGTACTGGGACAATTACGAATACCAAGCCGACGACTGGTTCCTCGAGATCAATTCTACTGGTGGCGGAGCCGGGGCATCAAAATGGTTGATAGGCGGCATAGTTGCATTTGCCCTTCTAGCTGTTGGTGCTGAAGGGGCAATACAGTATAGAAAAAGAAAGAAGCCCCGGGTTTGAGTTTTGGCGCTTCAACTCGTCCACAGCGAAACATACCAGTCCTTTCAAGGCGAATACTGGCGTGGCACAATGGAATGGTGGGCCGCACCTGAACCATTAGACTTCATATGGCTTGCAGAACAAGTCGTGCATCAGACAATCACCTCGAATGGAGGCAACTTAATTCGGATAGAAGTCTACCGTGAACCAGTCTGGAACCTGTTCGGGTGGACCCTGCTCTATCATTATGTTCTAGTTTACGAACATCACATAGTGCCGGTAGCGATTGCAACAGCAATTATATACGCCGTAATTGCCCTGCTTGCCGTCATAGCCATCTACTTCGGTTACCAATCGCTTCAACTTCTCTTCAAGGGCAGCCCGGAATCCTACTCTCCAGCTGAACCAGGTCAATGCCGTTCAGGCTACGTGTGGGACCAGCAGAAGCAGCTTTGCATACGAGTCACCCCAACAACTCAAGACTGGTTGCTTCCAGTGACAATAGCAGGAACAGCAATCGCAGGAGCCGCAGCCCTCATAGAGGTCCTCCGTTTCCTCGGTAAACGAGACCAGCTCTGAGGTCAGATAAATGTCCGAGACTGAAGACGATTGCGAGATAGCTAGAATACAGGCTCGCAACGTTCTCACATCATGGTACAATCGCAGGAACGAGCAAATCGCCAAGATGAAAGAAGCTGGAACGGTCGCGCCCGAATGGATTGAAAAATATGAAACGGTTCTGAATTCAGTGAAGATCGACATCGAGAGGATTGATGACGCACTGGGATCGGGATGCGCTGCTTTGAAGCAGAAGGACGTGAAAGATGCCGGAACTTAATGCTGCCGAATTGGCCGAGCTTGCAAGCCGTTTCAGGCGCGGCAAGGAGATTTTCAAACAGTTCTATGAGGAAGGGCCTTTAAACCCTGAAACTGGCACCCACAAGTACACGGCCAGGCAAGCTCCTGAGGACGAGGAGTTACAAGAGTTAGCTGAACAATGCAACTTAGAGTCAGCCATAGGCTTCATGAATGAGACGGCGGCACCTAAAACAGCCAGGGGCGCCTACTTCACAACGATTTTATGCTTAGGAAGCAAAGCTATGGATCTAGAAGAGAGGAAGCGTGATGAACGAGCAGAAAAGCAAGATTGAATGTGCCCAATGCGCCGTGGATGTGGGAACAGGCCTGTATCTCAAAATATGCGGCGAAGTTCTATCTAAAAAAATAGACTGCGAGAGTCTCTCCACTCAATTCTCAACAGGCAAAATTGACCGTGACGAATTGTTCACTAAAATCAAGGAAGCTGCGCATGACGAGCCAGATGTTCTTGCTGATCTCGAAGAAATTGAAAGTTTAGCGAAGACGGCAACCGTTGACAGGAAACCAGCTGAAGCTAGACCTTAGAGTTGAAATAGTTCACGTCATGCGAAGTGTTTCTGGTCCCATTACAGCATATCGACTCGCCAAGAAGCTACGCCGACACGTGAACTTGATCTCATACCACCTAGCAAAACTTGAATCGGACGAGCTCGTTATTCGTTCGTCGGCGGGCTACAGGCTAATACCGGCCCTCTGCGACGCGCTTCTAGTCGACGCACTCTACGCAGTTCTAACGCCCTACGTTGGTGACGCTGCAAAACTTTGCGCAAAACCATCCCAGGTACTGCATGTCTTGGACCTAGCCATTCGGCTTTTCATGCGTGATATGAAAACGAGATTTGTAGACAAATCGTTTTGAGTCAGCCCTTATTAAGCAAGGGGTGCTGTTGATCTTCGGCGAAAACGTTGGGTAGCCGTAGAGGTATGGGGAGACTTACCGTTACCGTTCCGTCTCCTATGCGCTTCAAGAAGCGTCCAAGCGCCTTCAACGCATGCGTCGGTGCAGCTCTCAAGGGCAAGACATACTCCAAGCCTGCACCCGGCATGGGTGGTCGAAGGAACCCCCAGGTTCACGCAGCTTTCACGTCAGCTGTCCGAAGCTGCTCAGGACGAAGGACCGCAGCTTAACTAAGCAAGCGCTAGATTGGAACGGTTCCCTTTTTTATTCAGTGATTTTCTGAGCCATTTCCCGGAGTAACTTCAGGTTCTCTTCAGAGCTATCGGCCACATTGGACCGCTGAATTTCAACTCCGCCTTTGAAGGCGATCAGGGTGGGCGTGAACTGCACGCCTAAATCATCCCTGATTTTGATGCATTCCGCGTCATCTAATTTGAGGGTGACTTCGCCCACCCCGATCTCCTGCTGGTTCTCTTGATTGAACTTCGACATAACTTCAGCGTCCAGTTTTTCGCATACAGGGCAAGCCTCTTTGCCTACAACTAGAATCACGTCTTTCTGCTCGGCAACAAAATCTTTCAGAGCCTTCAAATCGCAGGAAGCAATGTTGACTTCTTCTCTTTCACTCATTCTCAGTTCTCGCCTGAACTAATTTCACAAAGCTCCAGATGCTCACTATGGCACCTAATACGCCAGCGACGACTAACAAACCTTGCTTAGCCGTCTCAACGTCGCGGATGTCCATGGTTGAAATGTGTCTGAAGAAGAATAAAAAGCCAGACGAAGTTGACACTCCCACGACTGAAGTTGGTGGGATTCTCTAGCCATTTGAGGCGCTTCATGGCTCACACACGGCTAGAGTTCAGGGCGGTGCCAATACAGCCGCTTTCTCGCCGTGCTTTGGTAAGCTTGATATCATGTATAGCATGTTATATTCTGTACCGAAGAGGTGAGCACGATGGCAAAGAAGAAGAAAGGCGGGGATCCAGAAGGAGAGGACGAGACAGCCGAGGAAGAAATGGTATCGGAAAGCGAAACAGTTTCCTCTACTCCAGCGCCTTCAACGGCCCAGCCAATAGCAGCTGTACCTAGTGAACAAATCAAACGCTGTAAGAAATGTGGCGGCGAGATCATTCCTACGTACGTGCCAATTCAATATCCGTTGAACGCAATGCGCCTTGCTAATGCCCCAGTCTACTATTGCCCCGCCTGCCAGTATTGGGAGCCCAGAAGCATCAACGAGGCTTGAAGGGGCTTGAAGGCCAAAGCTACTTCTCCATATACAGAAGATTCTTCTGCCTCCCCACTATTTCCTTCGTTCTCCAACTTAGCTGAGTCTCCTGAGGGATCTGTTCGCATAACCAACGCTGCCAACCTACCAGCTGTTCATTTGTGAAACGTGGGGTATGACGAATCGGATTGCCGTATTCGTCTAATTCTTCCAAGAAGTCCCATTGAAGCATGCGCTTCCTCTCCTCTACTGTTAGCTCGAGAAAAACTTGCGTTCCAGGATAGGGGCACGTAATTGTCGTTCCAAAAATTTCCGGTCGGATTTCTTTAACAAGTTCCGGGATTGCTTGGATGTCTTCTTCTGTTTCATGCCAGTGTCCGATCTGGAAGTAGGCGCGGGTTTTGAGTCCCGCCTCGTGAGCCCAACGGAAGGCGTCGACGACCTGTTTGACGGTAATTCTTTTTCCGAGGGTGGCCAGTAGCCTATCTGTAGCTGCTTCGACGCCAATCCAGACTTCCCGCCAACCTGCTTTAGCCAGTAGTTGGCAGAGCTCCTCGTCGACAGGTGCCGCGTGAAGATTGCTCCCGATCTGACAGTGGCCGAACCCGCCATTGTTGATTATTAGTCGGCAGAGATCCTTTAGACGTCTCTTGTCAGAGTTTGTAGTCATATCGCAGAACTTCAGCAGGTCAAGGTTCCAATCTTCAATCGTCTGCTTCATCTCCGAATAAACACGTTCGATCGAATGATACCGCATCTTCATACCCCACATCGAATGCCCAGTCCGTAAGAAGCCAAGCTGCGAATCGTTTGTTTCCTGCAAGAGACCTGATCCGTCCGCACAAAAATTACATGAGTATGGGCAGCCTCGCTGACTCAAAATTGCCGTTATTCTTTCACCGTCGTTTTTTTCAGTTAGTTGAATAGTTCGTTCGTTGCGAATGAGTTTGCGATCTGGGCATGGGATGTCATCTAATGGGCTGATGTTCTGGGAGTGAACTATTCTACTTTTGATTTCGCCTTTCGCAATGCTGAGCATCGCCCATTCTCCTTCACCGACGACTACATAGTCCCATTCTGAGTACTCAGCACACCAATTCGGCATGGCTGTGGCCATGTATCCACCGAGAACTGTTTTCACATTCGGATTCAGTAGCTTGATTTCCCGAGCGATTCTTGTAGCTTCAGGGAATACTGGAGTCGTTGCGCTTACCCCTACTATGTCGCATTCAGCGCATTTCCTTATGATATCCTCTCTTGGGTCGAAGAAACCTTGCCCAAAGTAGAACTCAAGCTCGGGGAGGTGCTGGTCCAAGTAGCTTCCCATATATCCCAAAGCTAGGGCCTCCCAAACCGACCTATACTTGGGCTGAACAAGGCCGATCTTCATGTTGCCACACCTTTCTAGTAAGAAAGCTAATTGTTTAAGCTTCCCCTACTAATTCAAAGGGTCTAATTTGCACGACGAAGAACCTCATGAGAAGTTGCTGTCGCTCGCCAACAGGCTTCAAGAATTCGCTGAGTTTCATCCGGACCAAGCGCCGCACATTGAGCCTATCCTTGAACACATAGGAATGGAGCTCAAGGAGCATTCACCTCTCAGCGCAAAATGCACGAACCTTCTCTTCGATGAGAACGGCAATAGAAACGCGCCGCCATGCGGAAACTTTCGGGGCATGCTGTCCTTTTCCATGTGTGATGCCTGGCGGATGCTTGAAACAGGTGAGAAGACAAAGATGGGTGATGCAATGAGGGATGCACGAGCAAAAGCTTTCAGCCAATGCGGAACCGAAAAACCAACGGAGGTTAAAGCGGAAAGTGCCCAGTGAGAAATGCCAAGCCATCCTGAAGACTCCACCGCCTTGTAAGAGTAAGGAAACAAGACGTTGGGTTGGTTGCAAAGCCGTAGAACTCAGAGAAACCAAGAACCTGCCGTTCGGAGAAAGCGTCCGGCAGGCCTGGAAGGACGCAAAGGCAGGTTGCAAGGTGGATTAGTTGCCTGAAGAAGAACAAATCATAACTGTGGCCGATCAACTCAGAACATTTGGCGATGTCGCGAAACGTGAGGCCGCTGTCACTCGAGAACTGAATAAGGCGCTTGGGGTAAAGGAGGAGGAGAGGCCGAAGCCCCCGGTAACGTTTCTGGGCACTAAGCCAATGCCCGTCCAAGTGATTCGAGATGAAGTTGGACCTGAGGGAGGGCGAATAATTGAGCTTGAAAGATGTTACGAAACTACCGTTCGCCGTGAGGACACAGGCGAAGAAAAAACGATCCCCGTATGCCACCAGGTTGCTCACGTATTCGACGAGACCACGCTAGAATGTATCCAAGAACTACCCCAAGAGCTCCTAGAGCGCCTTCCGCCGCAGCGTGGGCAACCACCAACTGCCAGGGAGAAGGTGAGAGCTGCCGTCGCCTGCAGCGACGAGAGCGCTAACGAGGTGGTTATTTCACTTCTGACGGGGCTCGATCGAGGCGAAGTCCGAGAACAGCTAAGTAATCTGCGCAGAGAATGTCGAGAACGAGGCGAGCCGGAAAACTGCATCGTAGAGAATCCGCCAGCAAAAGACGTGAGCGCCAAAATACGAGTTGAAAGAACGCCACCTAAGACAGTTATTGTGCCGCAGAAGGAACTGGATCCTCTGGGCCTGACGCTCTACCAGATGAACTCGAAGCAACGAGAGGTATTGAAGACGGATCTTTGCGGGACACCATGCATTCGGTTGAGATGGTGGAGGAAGGCCGAGTGAGGGTTTCTAGTAAGAAAGGTACTTGAACCTTTCCAAAGGAATCTATCCGCATGGGAGGTAGTAAATGATTGGCGACGGGAACAACTGACGGCAGCGGTAACGTCACCTTCTCAAACGTTCCAGCCGGAGTCCATAGCGTGCAAGTTTCAGCGCCAGGTTTTCAACCTTTCTCGGGTACGATAAGTGTTACGGGGAATGCGACGTTCACAGTCACTTTGATGGCTACTGTAACTGGATATGCAATTGTGATCCATGTCCAAAACGAGCAAGGAGCAGCTCAATCAGGCGTATCGGTTACCATGACGTAGGCGAGAAACGTGGTCTCTGGAATAACCGACGGATCTGGGAACGCCCAATTTACGAACGTCAGCCCAGGATCGCACAATGTCACCGCAACTAAAGATGCGCTTAGCGCATCAAGAAGCATAAACGTAACCCAAGACGAGACATTCACGTTGACGCTTACCCCGGGGGGCGAGCGTTTAGGGTTTGGGTGGCTAGCAATTGGTGGCGCGGGGGCCCTTATCTTAACATTGGTGGGTCTCGCGAAACTTGAAGGCAGGTCTAGGAAAGGGCGCTCGGTGAACCCATGATTGGTTGTACCGCCTGCGCCTCAATTTCGTTTACTCATGCTCTGGGTAAAATGGATGAAACCCGACGGGGTTGCGGTCTATAGAGCTTGGGATATTCTCGCGCTGGGCACGCAGTCGCCGATTTCACTTGCGATCCCAGCTTGGACTCAGGACCAAGGCGGCTTCAATGTCCAGATTGAGGCGACAGTTCAGAACGTAACCTCAGAACGTTTGAGCGTTGTCTACAGGACTCAGACGTGCCCGAAAAGTTTGGGTGGAACATACGGAGGTGGCGGGGGGCCAATTCCTCCATGCGGCCTAGTGGTCGACAGTGCAGCGGTCCAGGTTGGACCGGGCGAAACAGTGCTGCTGCCAATTTGGCAACTTCGAATGTGGAGTGAACCCATTCGCGAGCACAATTGGATTGTGGACGACGGAGCACTGGACATAACGAGGCTGGGTACCTACTACAACATCGCTTTTCCTTGGCAGAACTGGGCCTATCGACAAGACGACTGGTTCATAGACATGCTGGTGCCTCCGCAAGTAAACTTCACATTCACGCCGCAAGAAATCGTGGTGGGACAGACAGTTGCTAGTTTTAGCGTCACAGGCGTTGACAACGACCTAATCGACATCAGCCTCTACCGTGCGGATACGAATGCGAAGGTTGCAACTATCGCCCGTGCCAACGCTGTTGGCGGCAGCCTTACAGGAACCGTGACACTGCAAGCGATATCCTTTACTGGACAAGCATACGTGCAAGCCGTAGATGTGACCACTGAAACCAATATCGGGCGCGTACCGGTTCTCATAGTTGCTAGTGGTGGCTATTCTATAACCGTTCACGTTCGAAACCCAGTAGGGAGCCCGGTATCAGGTGCCACCGTGAACTTGGCTTGACCCTGATGACCGCTCATGCCTTACTATGTTTGCACATACACTAATCCTACGAATGCCACGTTTCAGCTTGGTGGGGCGCAGGGGCGCGATGGGGGCCGAATTGAAGTTGTGCCTGGCCAGACGTATGCCCTTTCCGCAAACCCACTGTCAGGTTACACTTTCAGTAACTGGGGCACGGCTCGAGGCGTTCACGTCGCAAACCCTAACGCAGCCACTACGACGGTCACGTTCGACACGAGCGGATGGGATGGAACATGCCTCGGGAATCTTTCAGCAAATTACACAAGTGGAGGCGGAGGCGGTGGAGGCGGTGGTGGAGGGGGAACTGTCTATTACGTCTGCACCTATGTGAATGGAAGCGGCTCATTCACGATTGGGGGCCTCGGGGCTTCCAACGGGGGCAGAGTGCAAGTTGTTCCCGGTCAAACATACATCATAATTGCTACACCAAGTCCTAACAACTCTTTTTCAGGTTGGGGAACCGCGAGGAGCGTAACGGTCGCAGCTCCAAGTTCTCCTAATACGACCGTGATCTTCGGCACCGCAGGTTGGGATGGTACTTGCCTGGGAAACCTGACAGCGAACTTTACGGCTGGTGGAGGCGGCGCCCAATCCATAACCATTCAAGTCGCAGAAGGACAAGGACAGATAAGCGCGAAAGGTCAGACAACAAGCAGCTCAACCACAATCACATCTACGCCCGGCGAGTCCGTGACTTACAGTGCAACGCCAGCATCAGGCTACGTCTTCGACCGTTTCGAAGGAGGGCCAGTAAGCGGCCCGTTCACGTCAACAACCTCTAATCCCGTAACCACGACAACTGGCACGAATTGCCCATGCGTTGTCAAAGCATACTTCAAGGCGGTCGCCGCGGCGTACTATGTGTGTACCTACGTAAGGCCAAGCTGGAGCAACGCAACATTCCTGATCGGCAGTGAGATCGCCCGCGACTGTCAAGGATGCAGAGTCCCTGTTAATGCGGGCCCCAGCTATTCTCTCAAAGCCCCCTCGCTGCCAGCAGGGTTCACATTCGACCGTTGGGAGACGGCGCGCGGCGTCAATGTTGCAGATATCCGTTCGCCCAATACAACTGTGACTTTCGATGCGAGCGGCTGGGATGGCATGTGTTTGGGGAACCTGACTTTAGTATTGAGCAGCACGCTGCCCGAGTGGTCTCTTGTAAAAACAGGGCGATATTGGAACTGGTATTTCCATAATCCAGCCAACTATACGGGCAACTTGAAGTCGGCAGTAGACGCCCTCGCTTCGTTCGCAGACTCAGTTAATGATTACTACTCGGGCGCCTTGGGGTACAGTTTACCTAAACCTAATCCACGGTCGGCCGCTGGCGACTGGATGGTACACGTCGACGAACTGAATACTAATATTGGGGGAGGCGCTGGCGCCGAAGGCATAGGTCTCACCGGGGGCGCCGTTCTGGACACCTTCTGGTCCTTGAGCTTCACCGCACATGAAATCATGAATATTTTTACGGGCATAGTAACCGCTGGTTGGCCATGGGCCGACGGTTCAGAGATTTGGCGGGCACTCGACCCTAGGCACAGTCCTTACGTGAGCCCATTCCCATACGCGGCGAGCATCATGGTATTGAACGTCACTGGCCACTCAGACATAGCCTCACGCAAGATCAGCGACGCATCCGGAGATTTAGGAGTCTCCCTGCTGTATGGCATAATGCAGAACTACGGTTGGACCCCGTTTAAGGCTCTGATGGAGACAATTAGGCTGCTGCAGATAGATCTCGCATCCTTAACGGAACCCCTGAAGACGGCGGTCATCATGGTCATCATGGCCGTCAAGACAGGCATCGACTTCATTTCAATGTTCAACGCAACATTCGTCCAAGCTGGTGTCGCCATAGCTCAGAGCATAATAGACGCGGCGAGGCTCCTCATAATCACGCCGCCCCCAATCGACATTCAGATCCACGTACAGAACCAATCTGGCACACCTGTTCCGAACGCTTCCGTATCATTCACATGATTGACTGGGTGAAAGCGTCTGCCGAACGTAACCTTCGTCACAGTGGACCCGACTGGAGGCGGCCTTGGGGCCGTCAACGTAACTGGGCCCATAGGCGGAATCTATGGTAGCCCTACAGGCCAAACTGTCAGTCTTCCTGCTGGCAACTACACTATTACAGCATGGAATACGTCGTCAGGCGTAGCTGTCTTCGACCATTGGGCAGCTGGGCCACCGCCTAATGCCCCGCAGGGAACGGTAGGAATTTCGATTGGAGATGTAGCATCACCATCCACCACGCTTACCGTTTCTGCGGATGGAACACTAACTATAATGTTGCAAGCGGTGACCGGGAATCCATCCATCACTGTTACTCCGGCGACAGTAGCGCAGGGACAGGCAATTGCCATCATAGGACATAATTTTCCTCCGAACCTTCAATTAATAGTCAAAAGTGAAACTGGAATAACGACCTATGGTGACCCATATGCTGGTGGATGGTATTGGGGTTCGCCGCAGCTTGGGTACGAGCCTCGCTCGGACGCAGACGGTAATTTAACCTTCACTGGAGTCACAATTCCTTTCGTCGTCCTCCCAGGGCAACGTTTCATCACCGTCCTTTTCAATCCGGGCACCGCGCCACCGGGCTGGAACAAACTCACGGAAGCACGAGCATCAATCACCGTGACGTCGGGTTCTCAGGCAGGAGGACCAGTGATCGCCGTATCGCCCACCACGATGGGCTATGGGCAATTCTTCCAAGTAAGCGCCGTTGGCTTCACACCGAACAAGAATCATTCCATCTGTGTCACTGGGGATGATATCATCCCTGTCTGGTGTTATAGCACTGGGGTAACAGCTGATGCTAATGGGAAAATCACAATGTTGGCGACTATTGCCTCTTGGTGGACCCCTCCGGGCACCGCTCAAATTTACGCGGTCGATTCCGTCACGGGTCTTTACTCAAACAGAGTCTCGATAACTGTTCAACCCTGGTCTGGGGACGCGACCAAGCTTCCACGCGTCATTCTATTTAGAACAAGTGACCATGTAAGCAAAATATCCATCAATCTGCAAGCGAATCCGGGCTGGCAAACGGTCAGTGATGGGGCATACTTCGTAATTGACCAAACTGCCCCAAGTTCGAACGTAATTTCCCTCAATCCCGCCCCAGCTACGGGAGCCACATTTACAGGTTGGACGGTGCGTGGCGCAGCCACAATTTCAGGTGGCGTCGTAACTTTAACACGACTCGGCAACGCCGAGGTAACTGCCATTTACAGTCCACCTGTAATCGACATTACAATTCATATTGAGAATGAAACTGGTCAACCAATTGCAGGTCTGCCTGTAACATTGACCTAAAGATTGGCGCAACTCATGCCATTACAGAATGGAGACTTTGAATCAGGCGTTCTTACTCCCTGGTTTCAGTTAGGGTTCGGGGCGACGAAAATAGTCACGAACCCCGTCCACAGCGGAGGCTTCGCGCTTAGAATGGAGGGACCGCAAAATGATTCAGGTTCACTTGCGATTAGACAAGAGGGGTTAGATGTGGTTCTTCCTGCGGAATTCAAAGCCTACGTCTACGTGGAACAGTTTCCGGGCCCTTCCTGTATTCATCCCTTCATCAACACAACAATCTATAATGCAGCTGGGCAAGGGCTTGAAGCTGGATTCTACGCGGCGACACTGACAGGGAACGGAGCAGGCTTCCTTGCCTGGCTGAATGAATACCGAGGCATGGGAGGCCAATTTTTCACAGGCAGCTACATTGAACTCAGGCTCGAGATCCGTGAGGACGGCGCTAGTCTTTACATTAACGGCGCCAAGATTGGAGATTTCACCGGCGTTCAAATTGGGACACTCAAAGCAGTCAACTTTTCGGTTAGTTGCTTTGGCAAAATCTATCTCGACGACCTTTCATTGGTGTCTATAGGTGCTCCTCCTGGGCCTCCGCCACCTAATGGCGGAATAGACTACTATGTTTGTACTTACGCTAACCCTAGAAATGGTAGCTTTCAGATTGGCGGCACCCAAGCAGGTGATGGTGGACGTATTCAAGTCGTACCCGGCCAACTCTACAATATCGTAGCCAACCCTCTTCTAGGCTACAACTTTGCAAACTGGGGAACCGCTCGAGCAGTGACGGTTGCAGATCCCACTTCGCCCAGCACGACAGTGACCTTTGATGCGAGCGGCTGGGATGGCGTATGCCTAGGGAACCTCACGGCCAACTACATTCAAACACCAAGCGACTACTCCATTAAGTTTCACGTGCAGAACCAGGCTCTAAGCCCGATCTCGAGCGCTACTGTCCAAGTGAGCTAAGCTTTGCACCCACCTGCGCCTACGGTTGCACCGCGCAATATGCCCCCACTCATGAACTTCTTATGAAAATGCGCTCTGTTACCTTGTCGGTGGGTGTTAGTTTCACCCAGCTATCCGTTCTAAATACGCCTACACCACTACGCATGGCGGTCATCAGTCCATGAAGATTGCTCGTCAGGCGACATGTGGGTTTCATACCCGAATGCTGAGCAGTCCGATGCTGGGTAAGGCGTTGCTTCGACCAAGCGTAAAACCCTGACTTGCAAAATGGTCTAGCTGATCCGGTGAATGCCGGATGAGAGCCGTGAGGTTCGCGGCCGTCGCGTCTGCAATTGAAGCGATGGTATGGGAATCCGTGACTGACGGTAATCCCTCAGTCGATGCAGATGAGTCAAGCAGACAAGACTTGACAGAACCACAGTACACGGCCATACAATAAGCTCGTTAGAGCTTACCTAAGTCAAGTGAGGTAGCGAAAGCATCTGGCCTAGGTGAAGGTAATGTCTAGTAAACAAAAGTTAACTGTTTACAATGTAGGGAGCTCGTAGGCGCAAGAAGTTGGCCTTTGAGGATCTCATCTCCCTGATCGTCCCACAATCTGTAGGCTTCGCAATAGGCATGATCCTTATTTGGCGCATAGCAGCCAAATCGTTAAATGGCGTTGCTCACACGCTCCAAGGGGCTACGGGCGCTATTGAGAAAATTTCTATCCAACTCGAAAACCACAGTGAGTCTGACGCGAAAGTCTTTCAAGCAATACTCACTAACCTTGAGAAACAAAACGTCCTGCTTATTCGAATAGAAGATAGAACACGCGGGGAAAGCTCTCCACCAAACTCAGGCAGAGAGCCTACTACTTCGCTGCTGACGTCGCAATTGCCGTACCCAGCTTGTCCTTAATTTCTTCCAACAGGTCAACGATCGTCTCCAACCGTTCGCAAAGAGCATAGAAAGACGCGACCTTAATTTCGTCGATCGGCTGCTTCCACTCTCTTTTTCCCAAATTTTTTCACCTCCGAAGTGGTTCCCACCTCTCGCCAATCCGATTTATCTTCGTTCATGTCGAACCTTTACCTTAACCAACTTCCATGGTTCGGCGAGGGGCTCTACCTCGTCAACTGGTTGACCGTCTTTATTCGTCCATAAGAGCTGAAAGGGCTTGTGTACCTGTCCCTCGAGCGTCTCTCGGTCAATTTTGATGTGCGCAGGATCGTCGCCTAGGAGCTCCCTTAACGCGAGATTCTGTTCACGAGTCACCTTCGTGCCATACACTATGACGTGGAAACCTTTCCCGGTAGCTGAACGGCGAACACGCATCGGCTTACCTGGGAAGATATGCTGCAGATTGAAGTACGCCATGAGTAATCTCAACCTGTTCTGACTGTCAAGATCAACTCCGACCCTCATATTATCGAGCTCCTAGTCGACTGCCGTACTCTCGAACCTGCCAATCACCCGCCACTTTCCTTATGACTCCCCAATATTCGCCGATCATAACTCTAAAGCCTCCGCTCATCTTCCAGAAGCTCACGTTGAAATGCACGGTCTCCTGGTCTTCGGCTTCGTCTAGGTCAACTTCATCTCTGACTTGCAGTTCCTCAGGTTCAGATTTCCTGACGTTCGGGTGACTGACCCAGCCTTCCCCGTACCTGAACTCGAGTAAACTAACAAAGCTCTCCAGCAGATCTGCAGGATAATCCTCAGGTTTCCTAGTCCAAATCCAAACTCTGAACTCCGCAAAGTAGTCTTCTGGCGTCCGCTTCCGTTTGATTACTTTCGCATGATATTGACGGGCGTATTGCAGATGCCATATCTTGCTTACCTCCTCCTGTTTCTCGTAGACTTTTCGAAGCGTGCGGAATCGTTCTCCTGATATTGGTTCAATCCAGCGAGGCGTGAGCTCAGGGATCTCTCGGCGACCAGTTAAAGCCACACTGACAGCGTTCAAATGCCTCTCATGAACCCGTATCCAAGCCCTATGGCCGAGGCAGCGACCCTTAAGCATCTCAAACTCGTCCTCAACCTCACCTTCCTTAAGGACAAAAAAATGCCGCCGCTGATCGGTGACGTCAACCCTTGAAAGGACCTCTTCGCTGCACAGCTCAAGGAGCCGTCGACGTCGTGCAACTCTACCTCGCTCCGTTTCAAGAGCGCCCTCTAAGCGGCGGCGATATGATGCTTCTGTTTCTCCTCCTCTTCTCTCGAGCGCCTCACGTACTCTCTCAGGATCCGATCTCTCTCGGAAGGCGTCAATAGAAAGACGTGGGTACCCTGTTGGGCGGATTTCTTCTCTGTTTCCTTCCCGGAGCTTTTCATATACCACTCACCTCAGTCCCCTAGACCAGACATCCTTCTTGCGAGGCGTAGGTTCACAACAAATCGCCAGACAGAAAGTATGCTGAATGAAACAGGCACAAACATCAGCCACTTCGACGAACTGAGCATAATAACCCATCCCAATCCCAATTGATAGAGAAGAAAAAGCAGCCAACAATATGCTAGAATTCGTCTATTCATTGGATTCACCAAAAAAGAGTTAGCAAGTTTCATGGAGATACAGACGAATACGTGAGAGTCCGGTACGAAATGCGCAGGCGTCGACGAACCCACTCAAATGCGTGCGAGGCTTTTATCCTGATGCCGAGAAAATCCCTTTCAAGGTCAATGTGTTCACATGGGAAACATTTACAGAAATCACATTCGCCAGTTGTGTACCACATCTTCTTCTCAGAATCGTAACCGATCTCGACCGTCAGCTTTAGAACCTTGGATTCCAAATGGTGCTGCATCAAATGCTCTCCGCGGAAAAATCCTTCTTCACGAGTTCTTGGTGGGCTTTGCAAAATTCTAGGTCTCCGCTATCTTCGGAGACGTCGAGTTTGACCCCTGATTGCCCTATGCACTCGGTGACGGGAGCTCCACAATATTGTTTGGCGTCTTCAAGGTCACTTGTAGCGAAGGACCATTTTGGATAACAGCAGTATGCTGGTTGTCTTGGCGTATTCTGTTTCGCGTATGGCCCCCAGCGAACTGATGTGGATTTAAGTCGGAAAGCACTCCACGCAAGCTGCAGCCTGATTCTGAATGGAGCTTTCATTCTCCGTTTTTTCGCCATTTTAAAGTACCTCATGCAGCTAATTCGGCTACGAGTTTCTTTCGTGGTCTCTGTTTCACGCGTTCCACGATAGCTCTGAACTCCGAATCGCTGAGGCTGCCTACGGCTGCGTCACAGTACCGCCCCGTGTAGGCCTCGATCTCCTTGTCGATGTCTACGCGCTCTTCATGTATTGTGTCAATGCCCAAAAGACTTAACCGTTCTTTCACTTTCGTTGACATTCTATCACCTAAAATTGAGATTCGACGACTAGCCGTTTTCCTATGAAGAAGAGTCCCTGTTCTCCTTCTGGGCTGACTAGGTACCCTGCGTCCCTGAGCTCCCTGGCCCTTCTACTCAACGTATCTGCGGGATTCTTCATGTTGTTGTAGGCTGCTGGGTGCTGAACCTTGAAGGCTCTGATAATTCCATCATAGTGAACGGCTTTGCCTTCCCTGCGAATTAGTGATACAATGACTTCTAAGAGATCCTCTCTGATCCGATCGAAGTGCTCGGACCTTTCAGGCCAAGGTTCCTTTTCTGCTGGTTCAACCTTCAAATCTAGATCCTCAGGCAAGATCTTTGGCCAGTAAGCTAAGGCTGCTCGAATCGTCCGTTTCAACGTGGCGTTTTCTTCTTTGAGGTTGGCTATTTGACTCCAGGCCAAATCAAGCTGCCTCTGCAACTTCGCAACGTCAACCTGAGCCATGTTCACCAGCCTTCATGCATGGTGCATCGCTTTGCCTGTATGGGCACTTGTACGTGTCCCAGAATTGATCTCCGAAAAAGTACGGGCAGCCGTATCCTTCAGTTACCCAACACCGAGTGTTTTCCGCCATTTACTTCACCAAAAAAAGGTTAGGTTGGAGGCTTCGACATGCGTTCTCGTTCTTCTTCGAATAGGCGCAGACAAAGCTTTCCGAAACGGTCGTCTGAGGGGTGCAATGGGGCCTTAGTTTGAATGCTGGTGAAATGGCCTGTGCTGTTATCCCAAAACACTCGGGGATATTGAATGTACATTGGTTCGCCGTCGATTCCACACTTGCATCCCATACACATAGGCTTAGACATGTTTTTCCACCCGGACGTTGTAAAGGGGCTCCTTGTCAATTTTGACCATGCTCTGCGAGGCCAGCAAGGTAAAATCTTTCCGTACTTCACCTTGAGCATGTCTTTCGGTAGTGAAAATGAATGTCCATCCCTCACGCTTGAAGCTCCATTTCTTAGGACGAACCAACAACTCGACGGGAAGCAAGGTTAATACCCGGGCCACTGTAAGAAGTAGCCGAATCCTCTGTTTCAATGTTAGGTTATTGGGTTCAAATTTCATTTCGCTGCATCCTTCGCATCCTTCGCAGTAGGCTGTGCCCATCTTCGAACTTCAACTTTCCCATTTTTCCACTCCCAAATTATTCGATCACCGTCTTGAAGGCACAGTTTTTCCTGCACAACTTTCGGGATGGCCGTGGTGCCTGCTGAAGAATTGAACTTGCTGTCGGCTGAACCGGTATCGGAACTCAAGAATCTCTGAAATAGTGAATCATCAGGTTAGCCTTATTAGCTTTTGGAACTGATGTTCTCGCGTGAGGTCTATCGAACTGGAGGTGAGATTCGGTGACTTATGTTCTTCTTCCAGGCTTTGCAGAAGTAGCGTTCACAGCTCTGCTGGCCCTCCTGTTGTGGTACGTGGTTTACGGTGCTGTTAACTGGATGTTCGCTGGCGCATACTCAGTCCTTGACAAGCAGGAGGATTGGGCAGAAAGAATCGAGCACAAGAGTTAACACGGTTAGCGCCTGACTGCTAAGCCAGGTACCCCAATTTTTTTTAACCTCTCCCTCTCTTATTGGCCACGGTAAACCGTGAGCTTCCTTAAGCGGCGAATAGATAAACGGCTTCGTCAACGGATTCTGAAATCTATGCCTGCTGAAATGAGCGAAGTCGCAAAGGACCACCATGTTATACCGTTTCTGCTCCCTGGCATGCAAACTTCTCTCTCCGCATTGCAGCTGACGCTTGGAGAGCGCGGAATAGGATATGAAGTGTACATGTACGAGAGCAGGTCAAGGATCGGTGTGCCCCATGGGAAAGCACATTTCATCTGCATTCCTGAAGCGAGGCTGCCTAAGGAAAACCTGGATGCAATTCTAAGCGAGCTCCACCTCAATTGACACTAGGACGCTCATAACGCTCATTTGTCGCGTTTGTCGCGTCCGACGTCGTAGGCCTCCGTTTTCACTCTCCCGCGTCCATAACGTTGGGCTATTTCGTGAAGCGTAAGTTTCGTTTCATTCGGCCCTGCTCGGTTTGACTCTTCCAGTTCGGAGAGGGATATCCAATACCTCATAGATGTACCCGTCTTGTCAGCCAATTCTAAGCGCTTTGGAAGCTCTCTAAGTCCCTCTTCGCCGTATTCACGCTTGATGTATGAGTAGAGCTCAGCTCGATTCATGCCCCACGTTACAGGCGCGTCCACTGTCGTCGACCACTCATAGTATTCGCCCCCAATCTTAACGATGAACTTACTCGTGTTTTCGTTCCGTCCTTACTTGTTCTATCCTAGAAAGGTAGTGGTTCTTGTTTTTCTTCTTTGGCTGCTAGTGGGTTAGCTATATTGTAGAAGAAGTCAATTCCTCTCTTAATGGAGCTTTTCTTCGGCGGGGTCATGGCCCGTCGAATGGCAGAGTCAATCAGCTGACTTGTGGCATCAACGATAACTTTGGCCGCAGGGGTTTTGGTCTTTTCGGCATACCACATCAGCCTGTGGTAGTCTGAGGCATCGAACTCGACATTGATCTTAGGCATCTGATCGCAACCGTTATATGCATAGGGGCTGGTAAACCATTAAAGGCTTTGGTAAACCATGGCCGAAATAACAGACTTATTTGGGCTTCAAGCGTGGTGGCGCCAAGTCGTCTACCCAATCATAACGCATCCACTAATGGCCTTCGTGCTGCTCTTGCTGGTCGTCGTGATCGTTTACTACGAATTCACTGAGCACCGTCTTGAAAGACAGAGACTTGAACGCGTGATTGATCGACTTGCCGTGTACATCAAAGGAACACAAAGTATCCTGGATCTTGTTTTCACGGAGAAGGGCAGGAAAGAAATCGAAACCGTATCAGCCGTTTTGCAAGCCATATCCCCACAGTCCGGAGTTGAATCAACTCCCGGGAGAGAGCAGGCTAAGCCTGCTTTTGGAGGCCTACGGAACCTAGAGCTACGAAAACATCTCCCACAAGTATTGCAGGTGAGAAAAGATGAAAGGGCGCCCTCCGGAAGCTCGAAGGCGAAGCCATAATGGCAACATTCCTTGAAACCGTTGGCGGACTATTCGTTACTGGACTAGGCTTCAGTCTGCTCATCATGATTGGCTGGTCCGCTATCCGTTGGATTCAAAGAATATTTCGCAACCAGCTTATGCGAGACCAGCAAAATTTATTGAGGCAGAATTTCAACGCTGCCTCAGACTTATTGACCAAATCGAAGAGTTTAACCGACGCTGCAGAGAACTCTCAAAAGCTAACAACCGACGAAAGAACAGGGTAAAGAAACCGGGTGAATGGAAATGAGTGAATTACGAAGACCAAGCCGAGGACGCAAAATACTCGCTGTTGCTGCGCTCGCTGTGATCCTGCTCGTACTGCTGAGTGTAATCAGTTCAACCAGACCTGGAACAGGCCCAGCTGACGGTGGCTCTGGCGCAACTGAAATCGCAAATCCGCTGTTGCCCCTGCTAAACTTCACTTTACCGACAACGCCTACGACGCCTCAACCACAAACCAACGTCTTCGGAGGAAGCCAGGTTGGCAGTAGCAGCATTCAAGGCCTACAGCAAGCGCTTTCAGGCCAGAGCGGCCTCAACGCTTTTCTTTCAGCTCGTGAATGTGGCTTAGTCATACAACAGACAATACTGTTCTGCGACAGCTTCCCGGACTACGTACTTGATGGGAGGAAATGGGTTAGCTTCGGAACGATCACCGTCACACCGGGCAATGTAGTCTTCCAGAACGCAACCATGAGGACAGTTAGAGGTTTCCAGTACGGTAAGTTCGCTACGTTCCTAGCGAACATAATCTGGCCACCCCCAACCGTATGTCAACGAGGCTATGTCCTTAGGAATGGTGTATGTGTATGGGACTATGCGGTTTGGGGCTTCGGAGTGATTGAAGCTGGCACAAACGTTCTGTACGGAATATTTTGGGAGCAGAACGGTACGCAGATCAGATCCCATACCCGCTACAAAGACATCCTGCGTGCTCAAACCGTCGAGCAGGTAAGCCAATGGCGACCAATGCCGCTAGGCATAGTGGATTTTGGAATTAACTGGAACCTAGATCTCTCGAAGGGTGGAGCATACGCCCAATTCGTGTACCGGCTGCAAAACTCGAATACCCTTATCTATTTCAGCCTACACACCGGCCCATCTATTCCAGCAACGTTCCTCTATCTTTTCGCTGCAGCGAACGGCACCCATTTCACGCTCCATAGAGTTGTCATCATGGCAGCTTGGGTTGGAGGACAGATTCCCTTTGTCGGCCTGATGGCTAGGCTTGGTTTTCGCGAGTGGTTCTAAGTGCGTGGCAGAACCGTTCTCTTAGCCCTCGTACTCATAGTCAGCCTAATTGCATTGGCCAGTTTTCTACCGTCTGGACCCAATGAAGTCACCAAGACAGATACCGTAACCGTAACTGAGAATCCCTACACCAGACCGATCACCGTGCGAGGGGATCTGATCGGCCTTCAACCTTTCAACTATACTTATTGTGGCCCTGAATGCCAGGCCGCCAACGTAACCACTGCTCAACAGCCAAGCAGCATAGCTAATGAACCCGCCGTCTACCTGCAAGCACTGACGACGAGCTCCACCGTAAGCTGCTGGACCGTAACGAATCCACTAGAATGCTACAACTCAATGAGGACGAGCACCAGCACAACAACGACTACGGGATCTGCTACTACTGGTTCAATTAATTGTTGGACTGTCCCTAACCCGCTTCAATGCTACATTCAACAGAAGACAGCGACAACCACCAGCATCACTACGACGACTCCGCATCCGCCTGCATCCATTGCAGTGATCCTAGTCTATTTTCCAAACGTCCCGCCCAACCGGACTGCAGCGGACTTAGCGAATCAATGGAACAGTCAGCTAACCGGCTACTACCAAGCCGTCTCGCGTAATTCCCATGTCCCATACGCTGACTTCTACGGCTGGTATCAAGTCTCGCAAAACCTAGCCTATTACGGTGCCGACAATGGCCCAATCATAGATGCAGGCAATTACGGGCAGCAACAACCAATGTCCTGGGTCCTCGCCGTTGAGGCCGTTGGCCTCGTCGAGAGTAGCGGCGTAGATTTACGGAACTACTATGACGTCTTCATAATGCACGCAGGAGACGGCCAAGAATCCGACCCATCCTACAAGAACAATATTTGGAGCGTCTACTATTGGGGAGCTCCCCCCGCCGGTGACTTCCCGAACAAGGTCTGGACCTACTACGGCCTCATACCCGAAACCCAGCGCACCACCCCAAACGCTCAAAAATCTCCGCTGGGCGTTTGGGCACATGAATACGGCCATGCTCTACGCTTACCGGACATGTACGGCAACAATGAGAACAGCCAAGCCCGGACAGGGCATTGGGAGCTCATGAGCCTCGGACTATGGAACGGCGACGGTACCGCTGCGGACCCATTCGGTTCCTCACCCGCCTACACCTTAACCATCAATCAGCGTGGCCTCGGCTGGCTTCCCAATAACCGTTGGCAACAATACTTCGCAGGCGACAACGTAACCGTAAACCTTGCCCCGGTAACCTCACCCTCAGGCACAATCATGATCCTCGTGCAGGCCGGAAACAGCATCAACATCTACATTGAGGCACGGCAGCAGACAGGATGGGATAGTTACGTGCCCCAGAACGGCATAATCATCTTCATGACTCCTACAGGAGCAGCTGCGGATGGTACCATACAAAACGCGACACCCGGCGACGGATCTCTGAATCACGGTGCATGGCAGGCGGGCATGACATGGAACGGACCGCACGTGACTGTAAGAGTAATCAGTTTCACAGCCGGAGTATGGATAGTTAACATTCAGGTAGGGCCTTAGATGCTTCCAACAATATTTGAAGCCGCAATGACAGGGATGGCTGCGGGAACAATTTTCATGGCAGCAGGTATGCCCATAATGATGATGCAAACAGCCTGGATGCGCGCCTACTGCCGCAAATGCAGTACGCGAAGCTACATGCCTAAAGAGGAATATCAGGCCAACCAGGCATGTTCTAACTGCGGAAAACAATACCTGTCAAGTGATGTCAGGGAAACAAGACAAGTCCCAAAAGAAGAAGTTAACAAACATCAACCTTTGTCCACCGCGGACGTCGGCGCGTCTTCGGAACGTGCCGAAAAACCAGAAAAACAAGAACGTTCACCGTCAACCGAGAAACCGGCACAGAGACCATGGACACAGGTAGACTCTGAAGCTCTTGCCATACTGCAAAGACGCCTGGCTCTCGGTGAGATTTCGCCTCAGGAGTACAGAGAAATATTGAAAGCTCTCGACGAAGGCCTTGTCAGGCTCGACCGTCAGGATTGAGCTTAATGGCCCTCAACAAATTCGTCAAGCTAAGTGCGAAGAACCATCGCTGGCTCAAGAAACACCTTGAGTTCGTGAAGATTGATGTATCCAGAGAGTTTCCGGACATCAGCACGCCACGCCAATGCCTGAACGACGTCGTAACTATGCTAATCAAAAACTACGAACAAAAACTAGGCCCCGCTCAACCGCCTCTCTGAGCCCGAAAAAAGCTCCTGCGTTTCCGATAATCGGCGTCGCCCGACAATGATTCATCTAGTAGCCAACCACCGAAAGGAGCGCTTTTTGCGCTTACTTACTTACTTGTGCTCGGTCTCACGCTCAGCCTTGTCAAGGGCTTCTATCACATTATTTAGCACGCTTTTGATCTTCTCGGTATCGCGAGTCTTTTCAATCAAAACCACGCGGCCCAGCTCGTTTTTGGCTTTAATGAGTCGGTCTCTTGCTTCTTTTGGTAAGCAGTCTGAACCACGATCAAATGACTCGTTGACACCGAACCAAAGCCCATCAAGCTCAGCGTACGTAACTCTTCGTTTACTGCTTGGATCGAACATTTCACCTAAAGCGCCTGTAAATGCAATGAGTTCTGAGAAGGATCTGTACCCAGCAGCCCAACACCAAGTCTTGTCCTCAACCATGGCTTATCCTATCTGATGTGGCTCTCGGCGCAATTCTATCTTTCTTACTAGAAAGAAGCTCAAACGCGCCCATTCAAATCCTCTTCGATTCTATGCGGCCAGCGAATTCTTCCATATGATGTAAAAGGAATTCCGGCAGTGGGACGAATAGAATGAAAACCGTAATCGCTACGAAAACGAGCCCTCTCGTCAAGGATCTCACCCATATGGCGATGGATGGTTTGCGCCTTCACAGATATTGACAATTTCATTTCATTTCACCAAAAAAAGGGTTAGGTAGGAGTTTACTTGAGTTTATGAGTTTTCTTGTACTTCGCGACTTCTGGTAGGCTGTCAAGCCATTTCTTGAACTTGCCGTTCCTAACGTTGATTGTGTCCTGGTTGCCGCTGGTGTGGCTGGGCGTGACCTTTGTAACGTTGCCGCCTCTGTCCTCGTACTTCTTGGGTTCAAAGTGGCCGCTGCCAACTTGTGCAAGCAGCTTATTGAAAGCGGATCCGTCCTCGAGATCGAAGGTGAGTGTGTCCGTGCCCTCCCAGGTGTCCACTTGAATTCGGAAGTCATCAACGTCCAGCTTCAGTTCATGTTTGCTGCCTTTCTTGAGCCGTTTCTGCGCTAGTGCAACGGCTTCGTTAAGGATGGCCTGTTGAACTATTGATACGGGCACATTGTACCGGAAAGCGTAGGTCACGAACTTCTTCTTAGGTCCTGCCACGCCTCCGCGTCCTTCCGCTCGAGCCTTGTTCTGCTCAGCTTGCTGTTGGGCGAGTGTTTTGCCGGTCGTAAGGTTCCAGACGTGTTTCTCGCGGTTTTCGCCGAGACCATACATTTCTTCTCTGCATTGGGCCCAACCGGAACCTGGTTCACTGAACTCTGGTCGAGGCATTGCGGGCTTCTTGCAGGTGGGGCATGTCTTGAACTTGCCTTCCTCGACCTGCTTTAGGAATTTTCGTTGTTCATTGTACTGGCGTTCTATGCGGTTGGCTTCTTGTTGTGCAGTTCTCACATCAAGCTGCTCTTCCACGACCTGTTTGGCTATGTCCGATTGAATTTCCTTGGGTTTATCGGCGATGGCTTTCTTGACGGTTTCGACGCCCAGCTTTCCAATATGCACGAGTTCCTGAACTTTCTTGTCAGTCTCAAGCAGAGCTAGGCGGTCTTTGATCCATTCTGGTCTCTTGCCGTGTTTTACTGCAAGCTCGCTTACCGTCCAGCCAAGATTCAGCGCAACCTTGAAGGCGCGCGCCTCCTCCATGGGTGTAAGGTTGTTGCGAGCAAGGTTCTCCGCGATGGTGTAGTTGATGGCTTCCTTCTTGGAAACGGGAGTCAGCTTGTACGGGATCTCCTTCCAGCCTAGTGACTTGCACGATTCAAGACGCCTGCGGCCTGTCACCAAGTAGACTTTATCCTGTTCCAAGCGTACCTCGATCGGTTCACGCAGCCCATTCTCGCTGATGCTTGCGGTGAGCTCGTCTAGGCCTATGAAGAGGTCTAAACGAACCTGTGTGTCCTCGTCTATGATGATGTCGCTGATTAGTATTTTAGGCACTGCTTCCTGAGTAACCTGTGTCATTTTCTTATCCTGGTGTTATACACCTAAGCTTCTTCTCTTTTGAAGTGCGTGGCAAGGGTGGGGTTGATGATGGTTGTTCTGCCCTTCCTTCCAAAACTGATAACTTCGCGCCTAACGAATCCTAGGGCGGCTAATTCGACAATCACCTGCCTAAATCTTCTCATAGTCATTCCATTCAGAATGGGCTTTGCTTGTTCGAATAACTCTCCACTCATCCACTCGGCCTTTGTCGCGACCAACTGCAATAATGGTTCAACGTATGGCTTCCGTTTCACGACCGTTTTAATAATCGAGCCATATGGAAAGCTGTTTTCTTTACCACAGTGCTGGCACTCAAAACGAGCAACCACGCCCTCGCCCGTCGGGCTTCTTGTCACAGACAGCTCGCCGTCTCGCATATTTATCTACTTGACGCTTTCAAGATAGTAGTAGTATTTTCTATCCTTTGGGTTGTAGAATCGCAGTATTCTTTTGCGGTGTCTTTGTTTCAGGTGGTTGATGGCGTTGTATGCGGTCTTTCTTTCAATGCTAAGGCGCTCTGCAATTCCTTCAAGGGTACTGGCATTCTTCATTAGAACTCTTAGGACTTCGTGAACTATGCCGCCGTGACCGGATGGCGTCCTGACCACGCTTTTCTGACCAATCATTTCTCTGAAGTTTTCCCTTGATATGAAGTGGTTATCCGAGGCCATATGGTTAGGTTTGGCTACGTGGCTATTAAAGCCAGCGGAATAGGTGTTCGGCTGCCGAACACCTCGGGGTGGTGAATAGGGATTGAGAGATAGCAAATACTTCAAGAGGGAAAGAGACCGGGGCCCTCCAACTCACCAAAAAAGGGTTAGATTTCTTCTAGGTCAAGCAGCTTGATGATTTCCGCTATGTTCTCGATTATGTACGCTCTGGCGGGCGGGCTCTGTATAGAGTCTGTGAGAATGCGCTCCAACAGATCATACAGTTTCGTCCAAGCTTTACGTGTTAATAGTGGGCCTGAATAGGATGGTTCAAATTTCCCTGTGCTGAGGATCGCCCGAACCCCTCTTTGCCGTAGGAAGCTCTGAGTTATCTTCGGTGGCGCCGTGGTAGTCCAAGTCCTTTCGCCCATGACGAGTCTTATTTTCGACATTCTTAACACCAAAAAAAGGCTAGTCGTAACCTCTCTGCTCGAGATCGCGTTCACCGATGACGATTCTTGCTTTCGAAACGATGTTCCAGTTCTCATGGCATTTCTTATCGCAGAATTGGACAGCTGGCTTCAGCCGCGCGTCAACGGGTTTCCTGCAGAAACGACAGTAACCGGGTGGGCAATTCGTTGTCAGCCAATTCTCTAGCAATGAGCCTATTGTATCGTTCAGGTCGACGGGATGATCCCAACCTTGGCCTTCCTCATCACTCAATCGTGTTCACCAAAAAAATTAGGGATGATGCTCTCCCGCGATTCGGCTAGTGTAGTCGCTCAGTTCCCTTGCGAGATACCGGTACAGGCGCCTGAAGAGGTTGTGGTCAGCTATCTTGTGGTCGACCAAGCACTCTGTTGAACAGATTCTGAGGTTAGGGTGACATCTAGCCCTGATGGACACCGGCCTTTTCTTAACGTAGCGCATGTGGAAGCCACAAACTTCGCAATATTCATCCAATTCTAATTCACCAAAAAAAGAGTCTATTTCCATCTAAGCGCATAGTAGAAAGCGATGACTGAAGGGACCCCTATTATGGGGAGTAGCACGTAGAGGCCAATTCCTAAGGTCCCTAAGCTCGAATCATCTCGAAACCAAACGTAAAGCAGAATCCATGTCTGGACGGCTATTAACGCTAAGACAAGTCTCTGACGTTTGCTGAGCTTATCATCATCTGCAGCGTTCATTGGTTTCCACCAAAGCGACTCCGAAGCGACGTCGACCGTTTTTCGCATTTTATTTCACCAAAAAGAAGGGTCATCGTAGTCGGATTCTTTCAACGACACCGTACTTCATTTTCGCCTTAGTCTCAACGATCTCATCTAGGTTTAACGGTTCGTCGTCTTGAAGCACGTATTTCTGATTGACGGTGTTCTTTATAGTAAAGTCTAAATCTTTTCAAGGAGCGGTCCCTGATGCTTTCGCCGCAGGCTGGGCAGTTCACGAATTCTCCGACACTCCATTCCGGATGCTGATGAGGAAACGCCTCACGTTGTTCCTTCGTGCCGCGTTTAAGGCGATCCACTTCCTCAAAAGAAAGATGAGGTTTACATGGGAGGCCGCATTGCGGACAATTCGACGTAGTGCCCAGCCAAGCCAGAGTAGCCTCACGTTGCGCGAGACCGGCGCGAGACCGATCACATGTACATATCATTTCACTTACCACCAAAAAAAGGGTTCACAGAAGCGTGCCCAATTTTCTCACCGAAAAAGGAAGGGAACACTACCTATCCCTCGTCCTCCAGAACCACCAGACTACGCTTGCTAAGATAACGTTGGCAGCAAACGCTAACGGGATCTGTCCAGCGTCTACATACTCAGCATGCCAACCCTTCCCGAATAGAAACAATAGGATGGCGGGGAGCGCGCTGAGCAAGAAAAAAGACCCGTTCATAGCCCCGAATAAGCCAACGATCGAAACCACCAATTTTGCCTCCATCTTCAATCACCACCGAAAAATTAGGGGTTACCATGTTTTGAAGCATTCGGTCGCCTGCTTATCTGAGCGGACCCTGAGGATTCGTGGTTCCCTCCACGCTCCTGTGGGTGCGATGCCGGTAAACTCGATCTCCAGAACGATTTTCGGTTCAATGTAGATTGTGTCCGAGTTTTCTCTCAGCGGTTTCTCTACAGCCATTCGGCCTATGGCGGCCTTTACAGCCTTCGAGAGGCCTGCACTCACTGAGCTGATCTCCCTGGGGCCTTTAAGCTCAGGATCCCAGTAACCGCACTTGA
>ERZ1292632.462-Hain-H43-01um-R2-462-length-43534-cov-18_pt1 | contig 43534 bp, 74 predicted proteins | sample MGYA00564407_ERZ1292632 | MGnify/ENA primary metagenome ERZ1292632 (study PRJEB36523, sample SAMEA6512637) | groundwater metagenome | collected 2019-01-08 | study: AquaDiva: Metagenomics assemblies of 32 groundwater samples | reverse complement strand
AAATATCCCACATGTTTCAACTTTAGTAAATTTAATCCACTTCAAATATCCCACATGTTTCAACTTTAGTAAATTTAATCCACTTCAAATATCCCACATGTGTTAAATTCCCAAATCTTTTAGAGTATCTCGCATAGCATCTTCTTCTTCTTTTAATTTTGGATTATTTCTAATCATTATATCCCTTGCAGTTGGTCGTATAACCTTCCCTACCTTGTTATCATCTAATAGCCCTTTAAATCGGCTTGTAGCGTTTTGAATTGTATCATTTGTAACCCTTCCCGTGCCTATATAGTAACCAATACCAAAACCAATAAGAAATGTAATAATTGTAATAATCCAAATTGTAATCATCACAATTTTTGGTTTGTAACCTCCATTAATTTACAGTCATCCATTTCAATATCCCGACACCAATTATTCTGATCTCTGAATAATATAGCCATTATTTTGGAGGGATTATTTCTATCATCCAAATCCGCTACTATCCAGCCTGTTGCGTGTATTGCCATGACAATCAAAATCTGACCTGTTTTCTTTGAACGTATCAGCTCCCCGGACTGAATGGGATGTTTCATTTTTTATAGTAGGAAAGATCATCCCAAACATTTTTTGCTTTGGCTTTTTCCTCTGGTGTAACCTTTATATGCGTATCCCCATGAGCTTCTAAATATTCTTTAGATAATTCGTCTGAATGAAATGGTTGCAAAATATCTCTAGCACACTCTTTTCTCCCATCCTTTACCTCCTGGGTAGTGAATTCTATTTGATTTGAGGGCTTTGTAGAGGCTCTGTGACGTGTCTGGCACGTCTTACAGGGTATGACACCAAATCCAGTACTGATCTGGGATTCTTCTCTCTGACAATTTGGACAGATCATTATTTTTTAACTTCATTATCTGGTACAATCTCTTGTTCTTGTTTTTTAAATAGTCCCGAACTTCTTGCGATACCAACACATTTCAAAGAACAAAAATAAGATTTATTTTTTAAAAATGGGTCAACATAGTAAATAGCATTACAAATAATACAACTTTTTTTAACCTTACCACCATTCCAGTTATAATTATTTTCCCCGAGGAGTTGTTGTAAATGATTAGTTTTTATATGTTCAGATAGATTAGCACATAATTCTAAATTTTCTATTCTATTATCATTTTTAATTCCATTAATATGATGAACAACCTCAGTCCTATCTAAATATCTTTTTAACTTATCTTCCATTTTCAACCTATGTTCCATCACATATCCTTGGGCAGTACAGAATGGATGACTAGGCATATGAATATGAACATATCCCCCTGTAACTATCAGTTTTCCACCTTTCCAATTAGGATGACCAGATCCTTTTTGTAAAATAAACATACAATATCTTGAACAACACTTTTGTTTTCTTCTACAAAACCAAACAGTAAAACTTTTATTACAAACAGAACATTGTTTTGTTATTTTTTTCATTTTTTTTCCTCCGTATTTGGAACAATTACGCAATTTGTGGTCATTAATGCGATTGCAACTGAGATGCTATTTTTTAATGCACACTTAATAACTTTGGTAGGATCAACAATCCCTGATTTAATCATATCTTTAAATTGTCCATCTGTTACATCAAAACCCATCTTTCTGTTGTCTTCTGCCGTTTTTGCTGCATTCAAAATTTCCAAATCACTATAATATTCAAATTCTTTGGCAATATTTTCAGGAAGTTTAGCTAATGTTTCCCCAGGATCATATCCAGCATTCTCTACTAACTTATAAAATGGTTTGAGCAATGCTCTATATAATATTCCTGATGCTGGGTCTGTTTTATCTTCCAGTATTTTCCTGATAGCAAGATATATTATTTCACCACCTGCCACAATACCCTCATCTATGGCTGCTTTAGTAGCCAATACGCTATCCATTGCACGTTCTTTGCGCTCTTTCATTTCAATCTCAGTATCCCCACCCACTTTAATAACAGCTACACCTGATGATAGTTTGGCTAATCTCTCTTTTAACTTCTCAGCCTCAAATCCTGATTCTTCTGTCTTTAACTGCTCTTTAATAGATGAAATACGTTCAGCAATTAAAACAGGGCTACCCCTACCGCCAACGATTAGGGTAGCGGTTTTTGTGGATGTAACCCTGTCGCAAGTCCCAAGCATAGTTGTTTCTATATTCTCAAATCTCATCCCTGCATCTCCGGTAATAACTGTAGCCCCGGTTAAAATGGCAATATCCTGAAGTAATAGCTTTTGTTTATCCCCGAAGGATGGGGCTTGTACCGCCAGAAGCATGGCTGTCCCACGCATCTTATTCAACACAAGTGTATTTAAGGCACTATCTGTCACTTCAGGTGCTATGACCAGTAATTTGGTAGAAACGTGCTGGAATTTTTCAAAGAATGGCACTAATTCCTGTATGTTGGTAATTGGTTTATCTGCAATTAAGACATAAGTATCCTCAATGGTTGCTTCCATCCTATCGGGATCAGTAATGAAATACGGGGAACAATATCCTTTATCAAACTGCATACCCTCCTGATGTTCCACAGTCGTTTCAGATGACTTAGATTCTTCAATAGTAACTACGCCATCAGTTCCCACATCATGGAGTATTTGCCCTATTGTAGCCCCTAATTTACTATCCTCAGCAGAGATTGTCGCTACTTGGATCTTCTCTTCCAAGGTTTTAATCGGTTTGGAATATTTGTCTATTTCTTTTAGGAGTAAGTCCCTGCCATCTTCCAGTCCCTTACGGAGTTCCATTGGATTAGTTCCAGCAGATGTGATCTTCAAACATTCATTGATGATTGCGGTAGCAAGGATAACAGTACAGGTGGTGGAGTCTCCCACCTCATCAACAGTTTTCTGGGCTGCTTCCCTGACTACAGACACTCCGAAGTTCTCAAATTTATCAGTTGGTTGGACTGCCTTGGCTACAGAAACTCCATCATGTAAGATGATCTTCTCAAATCCTTTATCTATCCCCACGTTTCTACCTCTTGGCCCAAGGGTGGAGGAGACAGCATCATTTAAGGTGTTGATACCCTTTAATAGTTTATCTTGTGCTAGTTGTCCGAACAGTATACGGCTCATATTTTATTTAAAAGTAATCCTTCCATGATATTTTGGTGCTTTCATATTTATTTCTATTTCCATAATTCTTATAAGAGAATTATTTTTATCAGGGTAACTTTTAATTATTAGTTTATCTTGTAATGGTTGTCCTGATAATATTTTAGTCATACGCTAATACCCCCATGCCTGGTATCTTAACAATCTTTTTCCCATCTAATTTACTCCATTCCCACTCAATCATCTTCTGGAATAGGGCAGCTCTCTTAGCTTGTCCTACAGAGTCTTTAGATCTTAATTGTAATTTAGGTTGTTTCATATCTTCGCTATAATATCTCGGAAACGAACCAGAACGTAGTCCTCTCCCTGGTATGAGAACAATTCGCTCCCCCAGTTTCTATAGAAAATAGTATCTCCTTTTAAAACAGGGCATCTATAAACAGTTCCAGCTTCTGAAATATCCAGAGCTTTAGAAATAGCAATTACAGTTCCTCTTTGCGGTTTTTTATTAGCGTCATCTGAAAGGACTATATTACCGGCAGATTCAATAACGGGCTTAACAAGGATATAGCCCGAGAGTGGTGTGGGTAGAACTAACTTGTCCATTATTTAATTAGTATCACATTTCCTTTCTCTTGTCCAGCATGTTTTGCTCTCCATCTTTTTTTATATTCATTATTTACTTTTCTTTTTCTATCAGCCAACACACCGAGATTGTCACCAAATATATTGGTAGCACTCATTCCAATCTCTTTATATGGACTTTTTTCTGATCCCATTAATTTTTTACTTCACTTTCTTCATTAAAACTAATAACAACATTCTCATCAAACATACCAATTCTGATTTCAATTTCTTCAAAAGAATCATATTCCCCAATTTTAACAACATAACCCTCCCCTTTATCTGCAGTAGCATACATTACTATTTTTTTCATAGTGCCTTCCACTCATTAGGGTTATTTAAAAATATTAATACTGCTATTAATTCACTTAACATTTAGCCTTGGATATTTACAAGTATCCAAAAACCTAATTACTTCCTCTTTGGGAACACGGATTAACCAACCATCTAGTTTATAGAAAGTTATTTTTTTATCCCTAATAAACCTGTTAATAGTAGGTAAAGACACCAGCATTAATTCTGCTGCCTCTTTTTTGGTAAGCAACGCTGGTAATTCATCTAAGCTCTTATATGTCATATTTCCTTTCTATTAAAAACTAAATGTAGGGGGGAAGAACCCTTTAAATACCGCCTTTTAAAGTTACTTATCTCATGGTTTCCCACAAAATCTCTGGCAATATCCAACAAATACCTAAAATTATCTTCCAAGGTTCGGGCTTCTGCACTAATCATCTGCCCCCCCAGAAGATATTAACTAATTAATACCTTTTGGCGGGGGACATGATTTGACAAAAAATCATTGATGGTTAGCCCTACAACTTCCTATCCGTACTCAGGGATTCCCTCTGTACGTGCTACTAATCCTTCCGGATTTTCGCCTATAGAAATGCTTTTACCGTGCGTAGCAGCTATTAAGCTACCCCTACATTCAGTTTTTAATGTTCTTATTGGTACAATTGACACATAAAGGGAGTTTTAAACCTCCTGTAATTTGGATTGTTGAAACAGGATATATTTTAACCATAAGCTCTTTACATAAAGGGCAAAAATATCTTTGCACTGGTTGTAGTTTTAATTTATTCATGTAAGGAATGGTATCATATTATAAATAAAATGTCAATAGTCATTCTTTGAACTGGTTAATAAGTGAATCTGTTGGCGCAGTTTAAAACGATACTTCCCCCGTATTTTGCCTTTCCCAAGCCAGAACTCTTAATCTAGTTTTAATACTATTAATTATTTCTATAATAGCTTCCATTTGAGCTTTTAAAATTCCATACTTGTTTTCCGTTAAAACAACCGCTCTATTTTCTGATTCAGCCACTGACATTTTCTTTATTTTTCCTTCATCAGTAGAAACTATTTCATCTAAAAGTTTAACAACCGCCTTTTTTTCTCCTAATTCTGCATTAGCCATTTCCGTATTATGAGTATATAAAAACCCTGCTAACTCAACACAAGTTCGAGATAAGAATTCCGGATCATCTTGATGCAATTTAATATCTTTTAAAAGTTGGTCAATCATTTGCTTTAAATTTAGGGAAATATTTTTTATAACACTTTAAACACACAGATTGACCATTATATAAGTATATTTTATTAATATGGTTACAAATAGACTTACTCATTTAATTCTTCTATCCTTTCCTTCTAATTTTATAACCTCACACATTTCAGCTATCCTTGATGCTACCCTATCTCCTAAAGATTCTGCGATTTCTTGAAGTGATTTATTACTAGTAATTATTAGTGAGGGAGATTCATTCTCATATAGTTTATTTATTAAAAGATAAAATGTTTCTTGTACCCACTCTGATTGTTTTTCTGCTCCTAGATCATCAAGTATTATGTAATCAAAAGCATAAAGTCCTTTCCTCGTAATATATTCCAAAAAATCTTCAATATTTGAAAAATTTTTATTTGAATTATTTTTATCAAACAGACTTCTAAGAAGTGCCATTAATTCTGTAGCGTTATAAAATTTTATCTTTTCTGTATAAAAGTAGGGATCATACTCATCATCAATCTTTTCATCTAAAATCTGTTCGGCTAGTTCATCAACAACTAATTGAGTTTTACCGCATCCTACTGGACCCCATAGATAAAAGCTAAGGGCACCAATATCCCCAGGCTTTATTTTACTGTTAGTATAGTCAGTCTCTTTTATATATCTTTGGGGAAATATTTTTAAAAGTTTTTCTTTAAATTTAGAATCATTTAAATTGTTCATATTTTTTTATATCCTCCTCTACAAATTGTTTTTTAGACTTTGAACTTTGTAGAATCTCAACAGCCTTATAATATAATTTAGTAAAAGATGTTATTTTATTTGACCAAAAATTATCCTTTGAGGCTATATCAATAATCCGAAGTACCTCTTCTTTAGTTTTAAACTTTTTTATTAAAAGGTTGGCATATTGTCTATTTTGGGTAATGGATCCATCTAAGTCAGTTAAATTAAATTTAACCTTAAAAGAAGAGATTAATTCGTTTATATCAGGGTTTCCAAAACCGTTAGGTTTTGTATTATCTTTAGATAATATATTGGTATTATATATTGTACTATTAGTTATTGTGGGTGTACTTTCTACACCAGTGACTGGTGTACTTTGTTCTACTGGTACTGGTGTACTTTCTACACCAGTGTATTCACTACTTATGATATTTACTGAAATTCTGGAAACTTTACCAGATTCTTTTTTAACTGTGATAAAACCTCGTTCATCAAGTGAAGTTAATGATTTCATTACCCATTTTCTTGATAAACCGGTGCCCTTATCAATCCAAGTACCATCTTTTTTTTGGATTCCGTTACAAATTTGAGAGATTGAAATTTTATCTGAGGTTTTTTGCCAACCAAAAGTATGTCGAAGCACGTACCATAAAACTTTAAATTCAGCACCGTTAATGGTGTGTACAAAACCGTTAATTATTGAGGGAAATTGCCATGATGCTTTTTGGAGTGAATCTGGGAAACCTGGGAACTTATCGTGCGTATTATTAATCATGTATAATTTATATTAATACTAACCAGTATCCTTGTCAAGATACTGAAATGAGGGGGAGCCGTCTGCAACTCCCCCTCAAATAGTTATTCCTTAAAAACTTTATCTAACTCTTCCGTACTAATCTGCTCATTAGTAGAAAAAGGATCTCCTCCATTTGGGAATTGATCACTGCTAAACAATACTTCTAAGTTAAGAGACATTGCATCATAGGTTTTTACAATCTCTGCCTCTATTTTTTCTTTAGGATCTGGCGTAACCGAATAACTGGTTTTTCCAGCAACGATTATCTGTTCAACTACTAAATCGTATTCAGTAGGAGAACCCCATTTTGGGTTTTTACTCAGGCTTTCCATAGCCTGTCTAATAGTTTTTTGCTTAATCTCAAGAATCTGGACTGCTTTAGCATCATAATTCCAGACTGCAAAAGCCCAAAAGAATTTCTGTAAATCTAATTCACCTGTTTTGGGATTCATTTCTATTTCACTAATTGGAACAGAAACGTCTTTTCCAACCCTAACGGGTTTTCTTTTTCCGTCTACTGTTTTCCAATACTCCCAACCCATTATTAAAGTTTGCTTGCCTGACTTCGCTGGTAAGACTCTAAATCTATTTGTGCCTTCCTCGAACTTCATGTATTTTGAGGTTTCCGGCTCCTTATAATCATCATCTAAAAATTTGTCCTGGCTCAATATTTTTCACCTCCTTTACTTGTAGATTTTAAAATATAGAATTGTTCGCAAATTTCACAGCCACTATCAGGTGATAGGTGGCAATCATGGAAGAAATATTCTTTTAAAAACTTCTCCTCTGCTGTATCTTTTTTATGCGGGAATGTTTTCATAATCCCCCCAGTTGTGTTCAGCCTGCCATTTTGCTTTATCATCAGCTAGACAAATTAAAGTTGAGCGGTCTGTTTTTCTCATTCCTGCAATAAACTTTTTAGCGTCTTTAGTAGGGTTATCTTTTAAGAATTGCTGATACCTTAATTCCCATCTGTTACGCCATTCACAAGAACGGCAAGTACAATTTTTCATTTTGTTTCCTTACTTTTATATGGTTTCCCGAGTACTTTAAGTGGAGATTTATTTCCGATTTTTGGTTCATCAGGAGAATTAGCGATAATATGAATAGACATAGCCCCATCTTCGATATTTTTACTTATTTCTTCCCTCGTAAAGTAACGAATTAGTGGCTTACCTACAGGAAGCAATAAAACAATAGCACAAACATCAAATCTATCTCCTAATGGTTTTCCTACTCGCCAATGATACCCACCATCTTCATGCAATTGATATGTAGCACTTTTTACTTCTACCCTGATTGTTTCATTAACCAACAAATCAAAGGGGTTTATTCTTTTCATTCTTTTAACTGAATATCCATACCGCCATAGTTTCTTTTGGACATATTCCTCAGTGTAATTTCCCATCTCTACTGTATTTTTAAAAGTTAAAGGTTTTGACATTTCTAATTTATTATAATTTATAAAATATGAGTTGTCAAGGGGGTAAAGTAAAAGCCCCCTCAATTAGAAGATCCACAATTTTGATTCGCCTTCTTTTCTCGCCAAGATAGCATCTTCTTTGTTTATGAAAAATCCTAATCTTGTTCTTTTACCCATTAATTTTATACGACTTTCCCATTTATTTGACTGTTTATGAAAACTAACACCAGGATAACCGCTTGTATTATTCTTTTGAATATCTTTATTTCTTTGGTTTTGACTTCTGGTGACTGTTCTTAAATTACACCTTCTATGCTATATTTTACTATCATTTACCACTAATAGGAATATGCTTCATTTGTCTTTTAATAAGTAAAGTCTGTGTTTCAGGAGGCTTAATGTTTACCGGGATTCCCGGTGTTAATTCATTCCTTGCCGGAACTTCCGGTATTTTAAAGCCTTTATATATGTCTCTGGTAAATCTTAATCCGCTATATCTTTCTATTTCCAGCATATAGGCGATATTATATATCATTCTTTTTCCGTTCCGTCTTTGTTATATTTCTTTGCTGTGTCATCTTGGGCAAGTTTGGTAGCTGATTTCTTAAAGTCACCCGCCGTTGCATCGTCATCGAAGTAGATGTCAGGACTAGCTGCTTAGACAGTGTTAAGGGTTTTGCGCCATCTAGCTTACCTTTCTAATTATACAACTATTCTTCTTTTGTTTCTTCTTTATCTTCAACTGGTTGCTCTGCTTCTGCAACAGGTTCTTCAGCCTGGGTTTCTTCTGTTTTTTCTTCTTCGTCTGCCATTTGTATCTTGCCTCCTTTCAACCTAATTATATAAATTTATTCTGTAATTGTATAGTCTATTTCCGGCTCAAACCCCTGCAACCTGCCGAGCATAATCCTGACTGCAATCAATTCTTTTATTAACTTAGCTTCCCTTGATTCCAGAAAAGATTTAATATCCCCCTGGTCTACTTTAACCCCCTCTAAAATTTCCCTGTCAGCCCTGTAAATAAATTCAGACACTTTTAAGCCACCTTACATCCCCGCATAATATCTGCGGTTTACAGCCATCCCTTAACAAGCAATCAGCGGTATTTTTATAGTGCAACTGCAATAATTCATCGGGGTAGCCTGGTATGCCCTGTTTAATAGCCAACAGACGGGCAAGAAGGGGATCTAAAGACGCTTCAAGGTATGAGTCTATCTTTTCCCTTATTGGGCAAAAATTACACTGGTTTTCGGTCATTCCTGCTCCTCGATGATTAATAATCTATTCCTTACAAAACAGCCAATCCAGTTATCTTTAACCGGCCTTTCACCGGTTAATGCCTCAACTTTATCGAAGGCTTCAGATACATGGTTTTTTACTGTCTCCCTTGAAATATACTCTTCTCTAGCTACTTCTTTGTAGCTAAATCCATTTGCCCGCATTTCCAAAATCTCCGCCTGTCTGGGAGAAAAAGGGTGAGCTGGTGTTAAGATAAGTTTAGGTTCACCTTCCAAGCCTGTTCCTCCCTCTAAGCCTGGGAGAAGGAGATTCAGCCCCGTTAATACAGGCTTCAACTTTCAACCAGGGTATTCTGCCATTCATGTCCATCATGGTAACCATAGTAATATTCCCCATTCTCTGGCATTTCCATTCCGGCGAACATAAATTGCATAATTTTATTACAGGCTCTTTTTCTCTCATTTTTCCTCCTTTTCTTTCATCCATTTTTTTACATCATCTTGAGCAAGCTTAATTACCGTTTGGGTATAACCAGTTCTCCCCATTTGTTTGGCATGGTATCTTAGCCTCTCGTGGTAGAAGTCTGCCTGGTTCATTTTATTTTTCTAACTTTCCAGTTTAATTTTTTAAAAACCATACCATGGGTAACTCCCATTATAGAAGCACCACCAATCTGAGACATAAATTCCTTTACGTCCTTTCCTTCAAGATAGAAATCTCTAGTTAAACCACTTTTTGGCATTTTATACCTGTATATGACTCGAAAAATTCCTTTTGTATCCGGTAATCTCACTTACTCCCCTTACTTAATCCTAAAAAGAAATTAATTACTATGCCTAAAAACCACCCTTGTATTGCTCCTATTGTTATTGCGTTGGGTGCCATATCTTTTAAAGTAATAATTCCGTTGCTGTTCATATCTCCCTGAAGTTGTACCAGATACATTAAAACTGGTGCGGCAAAGAATATAGCTGTATATTTAGCTATCTTTTTCAATTCATCAGGATTTAATTGCCAAACTTTGCTAACTTTATTATTTGTAAATAAAATCATTTTTAAATTCACCTCCTATGCAATCTTATAATCTGTCCAATTCTTGCTATAAGCAAAATCTACCAAATTCTTTTCTAAAAATTGACTTTTTGCTTTCAGCAAATCTACTCTTTTCTCATACCAACCATCATTATATACGTTTGGAAGATATGTTACTCTTAAATATGCTTTATCCCACTTCTGACCGTCTACAATGTGGTTAAAACGGTTTATTTTAAAAATAACCTGACTATATACATACTTACCATCTTTCTTCAGTTTTAGTTGTACCTTTAGCTTCGGCTCTGCGCTAGATTTAAGTGTTTTCATCTTATTTTCCTGTAGCCATATTATATATTACCCAAAGGGCTATCAATATTAATGCAAATATCAAAAGTACCCCTTCTCTTAAAGCAAAGGTTATTAAAGCGAAAAATCCTAACCACATACTTCTATAAAACATCTCAAATTTCCGCTCCAGCTTATTTCTGGGTAAAGTGATCCAACTTTGTGCGAATTCCCTTATCCCATCACGTATTGCCTTTTTACTCATTATCCAATATACGTCTTATTAGCTCCTTAAAAAGGGCTAACTTGGTGGTATATTGGTTTAGTGAGGTAGAAGCCGTTTCTGGGGGCTTCTGGAGCTGAGTTTGGCATCGTTCAAGGGCATCCTCTGCTTTTATAATTTTCTCTCTAAAATATTCAGTATTACTAGCCCATTTATTAAATTCTGATTTATATTCTTGCTTTGCGTTATCCAAGTCTTTTTTAACCCCATCAAAATCAATAGCCTTTTGGAAGAAATCCCGTATTTGTCCCTCATTGGATAAACTAAGACTATTTTCCTGTAATAAAGTCAGAAGATATTGAGGTGCTTGACCAACTGCATTATATTGTACTGCGGGTTGAGTATTTATCTTTTTGTCATAAGCTCTGAATTGAATAACAGCTCTTGCAGCTCCTCCATAGACTGATAGGTTAATTATTTCTCCTACCCAAGGATCCATTGCATAAAAAGAATCTCCCTCATATCTGGTAATTAAAACAAAGTGCATTTCTTCTCCATCAGTATTAGGGTTAAAATCTACTTCACAAATTAAAGGATAACCTTGATCTAAAAAATCTTTAATTTTTTGTAGTCCCTGAGAGGTAACCGCTGAGGTATATTTAGGGGAAACATAAGTCTGATTAAGACCTAAAATGGTACATTTACTCCATATAAATAAATCTCCAGAAGTAAAACCACCGTTGTTTTTAAGGGTATTGTTCACCAGATCAGGAGTTTTACCAATATAAGAACTGAAACAAGTTATGAGGCAACCGTATAAACCTATTTTATCGGTAGTACTGGTACCTAAAAAATCATTAGCCCACCTGCTATCACGTTGCGAGTATATGATCATGTTTTATAATTATACATCTATTTAATAACCTTCAAGATAATTCCTACCCCAATAGTTATAACTGTGACTAAAACTGAAATTCCCCCTATCCACTTCCACTGATTAGATTCAATATTTCTTATCCTTAACTCAAAATCAATACAAATTTGATCTACTCCTTTTTTATACAAAACAGGATAGGAATCTTTTATACTTAATTTCTCATTTTCTAAATGAGTTATACGGGTAGTTGTACCATCGTTAAGTTCTTTAATGTCTGCTTTTAGGTCTTCCATCTTAACTAAAAGCTTAACGATATTATCATGATCTCCATCAGTCTTTGCGGTATCCTTACTAGCAGCAGCAGCAGCAGCAGCAGCAGCAATAACCTTGGCTGCTTGTTCGGCTGCTACAGCTATAGTTTTAACTGCATCTTCAGCAGCCTGAGCTATTTCATGTTTGGCATCGTTTGTTGGGTTGTTGATTGGGGTGGTAGTCATGTTAGATTATCCTGTTGTGCGTTATTCATATATATTATTTTACATCATTGCAAAAAATCCACTTCCTGTGAAATCTGAAGTTAAATATCTAATAATTACTATTCCTGAACCGCCAACCGATCCAGCACCACCCCCACCTCCTCCACCCCCTGTATTGGCAGTCCCGGCAGTCCCAGTTGCACCATTTGTTCCTCCTGCTCCCCCACCACCAGTAGCACTACCACCAGTCCCATTTCCACCCCCACCTCCTCCGCCCCCTGCATAAGTTACACTGGATCCTGAAATGGAAGAAGCTGTGCCTGCTCCACCTGCTCCTGCCTGTGAACCACTGGCATTTGCTCCCACTGCACTAGCCCCACCTCCTCCGCCACCAACATCATAAGTAGCATCCGAAGTTCCGTTTCCGCCATTGTTACCTTGACCTCCTGTTCCAGTTCCCCCCAATCTATTTGCTGAAGCATTATTACCGCAACCTCCTCCTCCTGATCCTCCATTACCGCCAGGAGCAGTATCAAAGGATCCACCCTTACCGCCTCCTGTCGTAGTTATACCCAGACCTGAAGAATTATCTCCAATAGTTGCAATAGCACCTCCTCCACCCACGGTAATCGTATACGCTTGGGCTGTGACTGCAACTGTTGCATTATATGTATAGCCTCCTGCACCGCCACCTCCGCCTCTAGTCGTACCTCCACCACCACCCCCGGCAACTACTAAAGCGGCAACATTTCCACTATTGAACACAGAAAAAGTACCACTGCTGTTAAAAGTATGGATTGTATAATCTCCGTCTGCCGTTATTGTTCCGCCTATGGGTATCATATATTTATACTGCGGCTACACATCTCCATTTATTAGTTATACTATTCCAAACAAACCCAACATCTAATCTAGCTGTAGTTACTGTGGTTGTAGGTAACGGAATTGTTGAAGCTTCAAAAGATGTTCCCCAGGTAATTGCCCTAGCTGCTGTCCCAGTTATTGCAATCCATAAAATTTGTGCCTCAGTAGGAGTTCCAGTTAAGTTAGTTGTAAAAGAACTAATTGCCTCCGCTTGTGCAGTAATGGAATAAAAATCTACATTATCAGTATTAATTGTAGGAGTAGCAGATGACGTAGTAGTTCCAGTCCGTTTGGTAATTCTTTTATTGGTTAAAGTTTGAGTGTCAGAGAGTCCTACAATAGCCCCGGTTGTCCCATGAGTCGTGGTATCAGCCAGATGATTATCAATTTGAGTTTGAATAGCTGAAGTTACCCCATCAGTATAATTGATTTCGGTAGCAGTAGCAGTAATAGCCACATTTTCATTAATTTTAGGAGAGGTTAAGGTTTTATTGGTTAAAGTTTCTGTGCCAGTTTTTGAGACTGCTTTATCTGTACCCGTTACTCCTGATAATTTATAATCATGTGAGGTAGTTGTTGCACTGCTATCTATTCCTACTTTTGCTTCTAAGGCTTCTACAATATCATTAAGATTAGAAATTAAGGCGGCAATTCCAATAGTAGCGGTAGTCCCTAATACTTCTGTGGCTAAGGGATTAGTTAATGTATCAATAGAGGTTGGATACGAAATTGCCATATTATGATGTCCCCCAATTAGTCGAATTAACAGTACCTGGAGTAAAATTAGTAGACAGGGAATTACTGTCAAAATTAGTTCCAATAGGATAACCAAGCAAAGTAACAGTTAAATCTCCCAATGTTACAGTAGTACTATTTAATCTGGTTGCATCAGTATCATAGGCTGGATTCTTAATCCAGTTAGTTGAGTTAGGAGTTGAGGGAGTGTAATTCGTTGATGGCACTATACACCTCCTACTCTCATATTTTTATTTTTATAATAATTTTCCCAATTATTTCTATTCCAATTTGTTTGTACATGACAAGACAAACAAAGACTTATTAAATTTAAAGGATTGTTATTTTTTTTATCATAATCAATATGATGAATATATAATTTTCTTGGTCGCATACCTACTTTTGTATTTCCAAACAATTCATCTTGATGCCTAAAACATTCTTGGCACCTATAATTATCTCTTTCTCTAATAGATTCTTTTAATTGTTTGCTAAATTCTCTCCCATATGGTTCTATTGAAAATCCGCCTTTCCAGAAGAGACTATTCTCTCCCGTGAGTTCTGGCATCTTTTTCCCTTTATTCCATGCAATAGTTCCTTTGTAGTTTGGTAAATGTTTTGGATCTTTTCCCTTCATATCTTTCCAATAACATGATTGAGAACAATAATACTGCCTTGCTTTTGCAGGAGTTCCTTTTGCAAGATAAGTTTGTAAGGATTTTTTATTACCACAAAATTTGCAAACAATTTCGGTTCTTCCTGTTTTTCTAATATATATACCAGTAGGCATTTAAGCTCCTTGTAATTTTGATAATGAGCGGAGACGTGAGTCGAGTGCTTTGACGATCAATTCTGATTCTGCCGGCATTGGAGGTAGTCCTGCAATAGGTGCTCCTGCACTTTGACCCGCTGTAGGGGCTTGTGGGGCTCCAGAAGGTATTGCTGCACCTGCTCCCTGTGGTATTTGACTAGGTACTGGTTGTTGGGTCATTGAAGATGCTGCGGTAGGAGAACCACCCATCTGCCTACGAGCCATGGCTTGTGCGATTGCATCGCCTTGTCCTGGTCCAATCGGACCTCCGAAACTGCCCATATTCTGATTATCCATACAAATATTATACCACTTAATATTCTAAACTATATTATGTTTTAAATCATATTTTTTATGACAACTTTTACAAAGTCTTATCCAATCATTCAAATCTCGTTTATACAAATGATCTTTATTTGCCCAATCCATTTGTCTTCTTTCAAGATAAATTTTGTGACAAAATTCACAAAGGTTCGACTTACCCAAATGTTTTTGTACCCATTTATGTAATCCAGAATAGCTAACCTTATCACCCCTCCATTGATAAGCTTTTTCATCTAAATTCTCTCCTTTTTTGAAAGCCATTTTAGGAATAAATCCTAATTTTTTACCTTTATTCCATGCCTTTTGAACTCCCTTTTTGCCCTTGTTCCAAGGTGTAAATCCTTTTGTAAATTTCATAAAAAAAGCTCCCATCCGCTAGAATGAGAGCTACATAATTATACTCTAGCGGTATATAAATATGTGAATATATTGTATCACATATTTTGTAAAATTTGTTCTGCTAAAGCAGCTATTTTTTCAGCCTGATCTCTTCCGTTGACAGGACCACGTGCTCCTATAAAGTCCCCTTGTGAAGCTAATTGTGCTACACCTCGATCTTTGAAAAAAGCAGCCATCACTCTTGAAGCTATCTCTGGCTGTAGTGCTAAATCAGGGTTATTCTCTAAATCAACTCCTATTCTTTTACCCATATCCCTATAGTTTGCTCTCCCTGTAAGCTGAATATACCCTCTCCCATGATACTTTGCTCCGTCACCTGGTTGGAAATTACCCAAATCCGCCCTACCCTCGTACATTCGGGTAAAATAATCATTACCTCCGTATTCATTTATGGGAAGGTTGGTTCCCGCCGTTTCGTGTTTTGTGGTAGCTTTAGCATAAGCTAATACCTTTGGATCATTTATTCCTTCTGCTTGGAAGGCTGAAGATAATGGGTCATTTTTTCCTGTTTTGGGTAGTTGTTCTTTTGACTTTAATTCTGCTGCATAAGCAGTTTTAGGTAAAATAGCCTCTCCTATGGTGCTTAATACTGATTTAGGTTCAATTCTTTGTTGAATTACAGGAGACATTTGTTGGTTTAAAGCAGTTTGCGGTGTTTGAACATCTGGTAAGTTTAATTCTTCTTCTGGCATAATGAGTGAAGGATCTCCTGAAGCTGTTTTTATTTTTGCCCACTCAGAAGGATCAGCAAAGTTGGGATTGCCTTGTGCTTTTAATATTCCGCTTAGTGTATCTCCCTGCTTGACACGGACTTTCATATATGATATAATATCTCCATGTTAGACACATTACTTGATATATTATTGATACTGGCATCCTTTATAGGAGTGATCTTTGTAGCTTTTGTTGTAATTGCCATAGTAGTATTATTTGCAAAGTTTTTAATAGGAATATTCGGATTATTTTTTGGCATTATTATCCTCCTTATCCTTTGCTCTTCGTCTTCTGACTAAATTTTGTGGGGTGTTCTTTGTTATAATTTAATATCTCCTGATACTTCTCTGGTGTCATATTTTTAGTTGAGTATAATTTTCCCGTTAGATTATATTTAATATAACTAGGTGCATTAGGAATATTCTCTAATACAGAAGCAGGATATTGTGGGAAGGGTGATTCTGTTTTTAATGGAGTTTGGGGAATGTCATTTAACCCGCTGGAAGCTGTTTTAACTGTTGCACTTCTACCTGCTTCAGTGGTTGGAGCAATATTAGGTAATTCTTGTTTTCCCTGCAATAAGCTACCAAATTTATCTTGTGTTCTTCTGATTAAATTAGTAGGAAGTGGAATAAAATTTCCTGTAAGAGGTACTCTTAATTTCATGCCTTCCTTGCTTTGTTTATACAATGAATCTATCGCATCGTATAAATCATGTTGCATTAATGTAAGTTGTTTAATTTGTGGGTATTCTTGTGAAAGGATATCATCAATAGTTTGTCTCCCAGCTGCAATAACTTTTTCCGTATCTGTTAAGGGAGTTCCTGCATCAAGTTTTTTCTTGACTCCTTTATAATCTTCATTCATAGCTTTTTTCACTTTAAACAAGTCATCAGAAGAAATAGTATTTCCCATTTTTCCTTTATAAAGGGCACTCATGTAATTAGTAATCGTTTGCTTAACTTTTTTGGCTGTTAGATTGCCTGTTCTGATGGCTTCATCTAAATTAATCTTAAAATCATCTATTATATTTTTTGTAATGAATATTTGGGGATTATTCTTTAACTCTGTTTCTATTGTATTCCCTATATTTTCTACATTTGAATGTAATTGAGTATATTGATCTTTGGCACTTCCTTTTATTCCTAAAGTATCCATAGTTTTATTTATCTGTGCTTGTCTTTCTGGTCCAAAAAGACTTGGACCTACATCTATATCCCTTACCCCCGATCTCATTCCTGTTCCTGTCTTTTGGATTATGTTTCCACCAGTAGGGGGAACTCCTGAAGTAGGTATATCTGCTAATCCTACTGCTTTTCCTGATTTTCCTAATTTACCTGCTATGGCTAGTTTACTTGCTTTAAGAAGCGGAGCTACTAGCGCAGCTGATTGAACTGGATTCCTCCATAGAGTTCCTTTAGGATCGTTTACAGCCTGAGTAATATCTGAACCAATAGCTCCAAAAAATTCTTCTGGGTTTTCCACTATCCCTTTTCCAACAATTTCTGCTGCACCTATCCAAGGAGCAGTCGGATTTTTTTGATAACCTGCTTTAGTCAATTCAAGGATATCTTTTGCTGCCTGAATGTCTCCCGACATAAAATCTGATCCATTACTTTCTTTGCCTTTTGGAGAAGGTGTGTATTTAAGTTTGGCATTAGGATCAACTGCATTAATAGCTAAAATCATTTTTTGTCTTATCGTTTCTAAATTTTCATTAGTTCCCATTGTTACCGCTGGTGAAGCTCCTGTAATCCATCCGCCAAACCTTTCAGCTACATTTGGTCTTTTCTCCAGCATTTTTATTTGTGTCCCTGCAATAATGGGTTTTTCTTCTTTTGTGAGAGCTTGACCACCTTCTTCAAAAGCTCTTTTGTTGTAATCTGAAACTGCAAAGTCTATTGCAGTTTCAAACTCTTTGGCTGTCATGGTATCTCTTAAAGGAATAGTATCTAATACTGCTTGAGCGGAATCCTGTATATTTTTTCTTTTTAGTAATTGTGTTTTTTCTTCTGCTGTTGGTTCTTCAGGTTTTCTTAAATTTTTTAAATTTTCTTTAGCAATTTCTATAGTAAGTTGTTTTCCTTGTATATCGAGGGCATCTTTTGTATCTTCAGTTGATCCTCCAGCTTCTTGCTGACTAACAAAAGAATCAATCTCTTGATCCGTGTATCCTGCGGCTTTGGCTCCTATTCTATCAAAAGGTCTTGCCATATAAATTATTTCCCTGTTGAACTATAAAATGACCAAAGAGGTGGTCTAACATCCCAACTATTACTACCTGGATTCCATATACCTTGCCCTACTGAAACAGGTGTAGGTGCATTATTCTTTTCTTGCTGTAGTTTTAGTTCGTTCTCATATCTTTTTTCAGCTATAGCTAACTCTTGTGCACGGTCTTTTTCCCGTTGATCGATTTCGATTCCATTCTTTATTTTATCCAAAATAGCATTAAGTTCATTTTGATTTGCTTCAGTAAACATTGAAGTTTCTCTTGCTAACCTATCAGTCAAAAATGCCTGTTCAGAAGTTAAAGGAAGTAACTGTCTATTCCAGTCATTCTGAGCATACCCTAATCTTGTTCCAAGTTGCTCCTGTGCAAACTGAGCCTGTGATGTAGCTCTTTGAGCAAGGGGAGCTAACTCTGCTTGTTTGGTAGCAATAATTCTTCCTAATTGATTAGCATTAACATCAAAACCTCTGGTCCCTGTCTTATAAGTTCCTGGTATATCTAAAACTTGTTGATTAAGATCAAAAGCACTTTTTTGGAGATTGGGTAAATTAAGTTCTGCCCCTATTCTACCTGCTAAAGCCTCTGTAGTCCCCTGATTATTAATTAGATCAGTGTATTTATTCAGAAAATCAGAAGTTTTCACATCCTGTCCTGCTAAAAGGTTTGTTCCTGCAGCTCTTTGGGCTGCTGCTGCGTTTACTCCTGCATCTAAGTTATAATCTGCCATATTGTTTAAAATAAAACCCACATCTCTGTGGGCTAAATTGCTCCTATTGCTCTAATTATACTACATTAATTTTTGTATAAGAAAAGATATAACATTTAGTATATTGACAGAGTGTGTTGTGGCATGGTATATTTAGGTTAATGGTTACTTTAATTCAACTTGCGAGAGAGTTTGGAATAGATAAATCAAATACCCGCAAATATCTTCTAAGAAAAGGTTTTAAATTTACTACAATCCGCATAAAAAAGACAGGCAATCAAAAAAATCTAGCATTATCTGAGGATGATGCTAAAAAAGCTAAGGAAATAAGACTTATGGATGGCTTTGAATTAATAAAACTATGAGTAAGTGGAAAAAAGATAGTTTTGAGAATAACATTAAAAAGGAATTGATTATCAGAGCAGAAGATGGACAAAGAATATCAAAAAAAGATATTTGTCGGGAATTTTATCATATAGCCTGGGAAGCCAAAACTGTAACGGCATTATTAGCAAAAATACAAGTATCTGCTATTTTCAAATCAGTTCAACATCATTTTAGAGCGTTAGGAATACCCTTTAGTAGTTTAAATAGTAACGATGAATATGGTATACCAGACATTAAAGAAGAAGTTGATTATAGTGGTATTAACAGATATAAAATGACAAAAGGGTTAATACATGGAGCAGGAATACTGGTCAATTTTGCAATGAAAAATAAAATAATATCAGGGACGTTTAGTAAAAGAGAAGAGTTCCCATTAGCTGGTATAAGTAGAAATGCAGTATTGCGGATAGAAGCAAAGAAAAAATGAATAATGTTCTAAAGGTACCTATTACTAATATTACTCCCGACCCGAACCAACCACGCAAAATCTTTAGTGAATCATATATCGCTGGATTAGCCAAAAGTTTAAAAATCGAAGGGATGATAAACCCTATTGAGGTTGATAGTAATTATATGATTATCACTGGTGAGTGTAGATGGAAAGCTGCCACCCTAGCTGGTTGGACTGAAATTCCAGTTATTATCAATGATAATAAATTACCTTCTTACGAGCGGCTGAGAAGGCAAATGGCTGAAAATCTGCATCAATCAACTGCGGGGAATGGGGTTGCAATGAACGCTATTGATGTTGCTAGTGGCTATAAACGGATGTTAGAGATGAGAGGATACCACCTGTCAGGAGCTGACAGGTCATCAGGTATAGATCAAGGAATTAGTGAATTAGCCAGGGATTTGGGCATTTCTCACAACAAAATCAGTACTGATTTAGATTTGCTGGAGGAACCAGAAGAGATTATTAAATCTATCCAGAAAGGGACTCCAAAGACTTTTTATACAGAAATGAAGGAGATACCGGAGAAATATAAAGAAGGGTTAAGAGAAGCTATTAAAGAAGGGAAAATTACTAATTCTAAGGTTATAAGACAATTCAGACAACTTGCTAAACAAGCTCCCGATAAAGCTGAAATAGCATTTTTGCATCATACCCAGAAGCAAAGCGAAGATGCTAACAGAATATTAAATCGTGCTATAGACTTAGCAGTAGCTTTAAGAGGTGCTAACTTTGATAATTTTTCAGATCAGGATAAAAATATGGTTCACGGTGAATTAAATTCTGTTACGGGAACTATACGTAATTTTTTAGGCAGATTAACTCAAAGTAGTGTCAAGCCACGCTGAACCATCCCACATACTAAAAACTCCTGTCCCTGTATCGAAATGTACCGATATACCTGAAGTATCATCTGCTGGTAAATCCCCATCCCCAAACACAACAACCTTATCTTCTAGGTGCCGTCTTTTCACAGCTCTGGGCATAATCATTACCTGATTAACTCTCCGTTCATCCAGATCCTTAATTTTTCCTTCTAATTTAGTAAACTTTTCTTCTGATTGATAATCAATCCGTTTTTCCAACTCCGCTATTCTATCTTCCAAATCTTTAATCTGTTTATCCAACTATTTTTTCTCCTTCCAGTAGATCACGTTCCCAAGATACATCTACTACCTTTGGAGAGGTAGTGGTTGTTGTGGCTAAATCTACTTTATATTTAGCTAGTTTATATCTTTTCCCTCCAAGCGGTAATCTGGCTATTGTTTCTCCCGCTGTGGTTACTGATCCAAGTTCTGTCCAATTTGTTTCATCATCTAATTTATATCCTAAATTAATAGATTCTCCTGAAGCCAATTCTTCAAATGTAGCTACCAAAGTATTCCCTAATTTTTGTTTCCAAGGGAACTCATCATCATCATCTAAAAACTCACAGGTTCCAGTTGGATATGGATCATTCTCTGCTGAAACATAATCAACCCCACAAGCAATCCCGTCTTTCCAACCTATTAGTAATTTCTGATTTACTGGTAAAAGTAAGCCTATTTTAACTCCTGCAGACGTTCTGGTTCCTGTAGAGATTGGGTAGTCATAAGTTAAGGCTTCTGGATATTTTACATTAACTGAACCCCAAGAGTAAACACCACGTTCAACTTCTGTAGAAGTTCCTCCTCCTGCTACTCCGATTCTAAGTAAAGTTTTCCACATAGAAACTGCATTGGGATATATTTCAATATTAGTGTCATCAGTCATTTTAGGAACTCTGTTAATCTTCTCAGCACTATCTCCACCTTTATATATCAACCTATCTCCCTGATACCCTGCCCATACAGATAACAGTCCTCTTGTTCCCAGCAAGGCATCAATCCCCCCTTCGGGTACATCTATAAAGAAGTTAAAAGTGGGAGCAATACCATCCCAGAAATAGATTCTTCCCTGATCTGAGGCTGTAATAGTGGCTCCTTTAATCATTCCGATGGCTATATACTCTCTCCAAAAGCCATAACTTCTGGCTGTCCACCCTGCTGGGAAGGTGATGTGATTAGGAGTGTACAAAGTTGCTTCATATTTAGCCAGATATCTTTCGTTTAATACCACTAGAAAGTTAAGAAAAGTAGTAACTAGATGGAAATTAGAATCTTCCACTAAAAACTGGAAATAGGTTCTATAGGAAACTGTGGTTAAATCATTGGTAGTGGTACAAGTTACAGTTCCATCAGCCACAGTTGAAGTTAAGTGAAAATGGTAATCAGCGTTAATAATTGGTCGCCAGACAGAAGCAAAAATAAACTCCTGATAACCTGTTCCCATTAAGGCAGCAAGAATAGTTTTTGAGGCTATTAAATTATTGAGTGAGTCATGGACTGTTAATGTCCAATCTCCTGTTCCTACTGATGCTACTAATACTGCAATAGACTTCTGCGGGTCTTTAGCAGGAGTAAATGTTTTACGGTGTGCTGCTGCTTCGTTAATGGCAGTAATCATAGTATAGGCGTTGGTAGTGGTTGTAGCTGATTGATCAATATCCAGACGGGTTGTAGCTCCCGAGAATGGTACATCTGTTGAATAAGTCGGGGAGCCGGAGGCAGTCAAATCATTGGCATTGGCGGTTGAATCAGTAACCCCACCATTTAATTTATAATAAGCCTGAAGTCCTGCTGAGGTGGTTAAAACATGATCGTTAATATTACCTAAAATCTGGGCATCTGATCTGACTAAATTCCAGACTCTGACCTCATCCATTAATCCATCATAAAAACCAACTGGAACTGTGGCATTTTCATACATTCCTATTTGGAAAGTTGAAGCGTTATTATGAATTGCGGTTAAAGCTCCTGTTCTTGTGCCTATTGATGCTCCGTTAAAATAGAAAGTAGCCAGAGAAGCAGAAGCATCCCAGGATACTGCCACGTGTTGCCACGAAGCTATTACAGGGGTAAATTCTTTGGTTAAGGTTTCCAAGGCTGTACCATCTGTTGAAACTGCCAGTCTTGCCTGATAGGTGGTTGTTGTAACTAAATTATTATCCTGCAGAACATCTAAAGTTGGAGTAGTTGTACCGGTATAGGAAGTGTAATAATCGAGATGGACTCTGCCATTTCCACCATTACCACCATGTTTTGATCCCACTGATGTTCCACCGCCTACACCTCCATTAGCAGTAATTAAAGTTGTACCCAAGGTAGCAGTCTGAGCTTTTATCAAAATCGAACCTCCTGCACCACCACCGCCATCCCAATATCCATCACCACCATTACCACCACTAGAAGTAACCGCTCCGGTAATAGTCACAGTTGTACCTGTAAGAAAAACAATACCTCCACCTGATCCGCCACCACCCCTTTCATTGGATTGACTATTTTGAGAAGCTCCACCACCACCACCACCTCCAAAAACTAATGTAGTCAAATCGGCAGTACCAGCAATTAACCCCCCTGGGACTGTATACCCCGTATCACCATCAGTTCCCACAGAACCCGCAGTTGCATTTCCACCACCTGCTCCCCCACAACTATCCCCACCTGATGTATAACCGCCAGCTCCACCATTACCATTAACGGATGATGATGCACTACTTGTCCCAGCAGTTCCCTCTCCTTGATATGATGTTCCCCCTGATGCTGCAGTAGCACCACCCCTAAAACCTCCACCAGTTCCTCCTGAAGCTGCTCCTGATCCACCTGACGGATTTTGTACTGCACCTACCCCACCGTTAGCAGATATTGTTCCTGTAACTGTAACTGTTCCAGAACAAAGAAAAGCCAAAATACCACCTACTGTCCCATTCCACGCCTTAGCAGTATAAGTTTTACCTGAGTTTATAGTAACCGCTGAATATTGTTTTAATACCCTAACTTGTGCTCCTGTAATATAGGTTGCAGACAAGGCAGACTCCAAAGATATAGTTCCTGCGGTATAACTGGATATTTTGTTTCTCTCCCAAGTACCTGCCCCCGTACCTTGTGATTGGTGAATTAAAATAACCTGACCTGTAGCAAAATTAACATTGGTAGCAGATAGACTTTGTGTCCCTGCCGTTCCCGTACAAGCTGAATCAATTGGTGCTTCTGTAGTATCAGAAGAGATGGTTAAAGCTCCGTCTGTTCCATCACCGAAGTAGCCTGAAACTGCTGCAATATCCCATTTATACGATCTGGTAGCTCCTGTTTCATCCCATTTAGAAACTAAGGTCATGGTGTCACCAACTGCGGGTAATGACTCAGGTTTAATTTGTACTTCTAATGTTAAATCTCCCGTAATAGATAAACTAGCAGTATCTGCCCGTGAAGCATACATTGATGATGAGGCTTCTAAATCAATAGAATTGGTATTAGTAGGGACTCCACCCTGTGCTGTTAAGAAGTCATCTACAAAGGTAGGAGTACCTGAAATAGGACCATATCTACCGATAGACTTATCTGTTGGGTAATAAATAAAATCATCTTCAGCAAAGTAACTTAACCCGTTTCCGTGAGAACCAGCAATACTTCTTAAAAGGGAGTACGAACCTGCTGTGGTGCGTTTATAGAAATTGCCGGTATCTCCTACCATATAGGTATCAGTACCCACAATAACACCAGCTTTGGGTAAATCTGTTACAACGGTACCTGACTCTTTAACTGTGCGTGGGAGGAGTGTAATGGCTCTGGGGTCTGTTCTATGGTCTATTGATCTGCCAAAAGCATAACTACCCTCTACACCCTCTGAAGTGTAGTCTGAAATTCCTGCTTTCCATTTATTGTTACTTTTAGCCCCTACTGACATAAACTCACCTTTCCCTGTTTAATTCTCTTGAGTCCTTTTCCTGCATAAGTATCAGTTTTCCGATGACAATCTACACATAAAGTTCTACCATTATTTATATCAAATCTTAATTCTGGAAAATAAGAAAAGGGTTTTATATGGTCTGCATTTAAATATTCCCCCACTACACCACAAAATTGACAGGTATAGTTGTCTCTTTCAAATACTTTTGTTCTCCATTCTTCATATTCAATAGACGCTCTGATTGCTCTATTAATTGAAGTAACTCCACCTTTCCAATTAAAACTATTTTTACCGCTGAATTGAGGTAACTTTATGCCTTTTCTTCCAGAGTGTTTTTTACAGCGAGTACTATAATAACTAATTATTTTTCCACATCCATCTTTTTGACAAATTGGTTTTCCACCCTTCCAGTTGGAATGAAGTTCCCCCCCATAATATTTACCCCTACAACTTTGAGAACAGAAAATCCCTTTTGTTTTATATTTCATCTGATCGTGTGGAATTTTAAATTCTTTTTTACAGTTTAAACAAATTCTAATTGCTTCCCCGCCTTTCCAGGCAAAATGATTTTCGCCTGTCATTTCAGGGCGTTTTAATCCTTTATTCCAGGGGATACAACCTTTTTTAAAATGTGTTCTCCCTGTATTTAAACATCTATTTTTACTCATGAAATTACGGTTGCCCAAAGTTTTGAATCATAACCATATAATACTCTGGGTTTTCTATAAATAATCCTTTTGTCTGCTCTTTGAGCATATCTTCTTTTTGCTCCTAAAACTCCCCCTACAGCAGAAGGAACATCCCGTTTATTATTGTTTCCATCTCCTGTCCAAAATCTATTATTCCACCACGTGGCAGCTACCATATCATTCCTTGGACCTGCATAGAAATCAGCAGTTGCACCCTCAACCAATAACTCATGTAATTCTTCGGGAATCTCAGGAGTTTCAGCAATATTAAAGGCTAATCCTGCCCCTGAAGCTCCTTCATAGACACTTTCCAGTTCCATAGCAGATGTACTAGTAAATGAAGCTATTCTATACCAATAGGCATCCTGATTATTGGTAGTAACCTGAAACCATCTGCCTACCATCCCTGCAACAAAACCCGTAGAACTGTGCGTGATTGTAGCGTCATTTTGGGTAACTGTAACAGTTCCTGTGGTGTAATCTGCTGTGAGTAAATTTCTATCTCTTAAATGGTAAGAAAAAGTAATAGTATAAGCATCCTGTGGAATCGGATATATCCCGAAATCATCACGCCTGGGAAAAATTAAGCTGGGAATAGCAGATGCTTGAACAGTAAGTGCGTTAAAAATATTCCATTGATGCTCAGAATTGACTATATCTAATGGATATTTAACATCACCGATTGTGATATATACATCTTCTACAGAAACTATCCCTGGTGGGTAATGATAATACTGTTGGGCAGCAACAGTTGAAGCAGTTTGGGTTTTTGTAGTCAGATAACTATTAAATTCCGCCAACAATAATTGGTATCTTGTTCCTAAATTTCTTTTAAAATCCGCTATGAGAGTAGTATCAGTTGAACCTGAATGACCTATGTTTGATAGATATGATGATTCTAATGACGAATAGCCTAACCTCATTTTTAAACAAAAACTCTGCCTTTCAGCAGAGTTAAATTACTCCTATGGTTCTTATTATATCATTACAAAACTACTTCTTTTCTTCTTTAACCACTGATGCCTGCAACTTCTCAATGATTTTAAGTACTACTGGTGCCTGACTCACAGGTACTGAAATTTGACTCAACAAATTAACGCAAATTTGCTTTTCTTCCTGGGTTAACATTATTTCCTCCTTTCATTTAATTACTTCTTCTACTGGTAAAGCTACTTCTGTAATTATTCCATCTGCTGCTGTCAAAGTCTGGTTTAACTCTTCAACCTTAGTCTGTCTGGCTTCCACGACTGTCTGTTCTACCTCAATATTCTTAGCAATCTCTAAACTGTTATTTCAACTGCATCTGCTGTAGTCTCTACTAGGGAAACAGCATTTCTAGCACTGTTAGCTTTACCTCTCTTGTAACAATCTTTAATAAATTCCTTAATTTTTAAATCAAGATATTGTTTTTTTGTCAGATTATCGGAAAAAGGCTTACCTATTTCATCCAGTTTACCATAACCTAAATAATCAGTTACAGTATCCAAAATATCAGTTGCTTTATCATTTGGCACTGTCACTGTAAATGTGATATTTGCCATAAAATCCTCCTTTCCTAAGCTAATAATCCTAAACTTTGTAATTTTGTTTCAAGTTCACCTATTCTAGTTCTCATATTTGCAATGACTGTATCAGAAGTAGCATCTCCAGTATTTAAAGCAGAAGCATCAGCTGTAGTTAAAGCAGTTGGTTTAGTTACCGGTGCAGTATTAAAAAATCCTGCTTTAGTTCCTCTATGAGCTAAATCTTTGGCAATTGCCAAAGACCCGCTCGCAGTCATACCGTCTGTCGTTGTACCGATTAAAAAATTACAAGTCCCTGCCTGAAGTCTAAATCCCTCAACCGCTGTACCGCTTGCTCCCGTTAAATAGCTGGAAAACATTTGAGAACCATAAGGAGTGTTGAAAAGAAAACCTGCACCGCCCGAATAAAGCATTGATAATGCAGCTTTATTAATTCCAGCAATAGTACCAGTATAAGCCGATCCAAAAGCATACATTCCAAAAGACCCGCCTGTAACAGTTGTACAAAGTAAAATTGATCTTCCTGTTGTGCTGGCATTTTGAATTTTAATCTGCCTGTCGCTTGCAACGCTAGCATAGGCTCCAATCAAGGTGACATAGTCGCTGGATTCACCCCCGACACTAAGACAACCGCTAGCGTCAATTGAAACTACTTTGGTAGTGCCAATATATAATCCGCCTGCAGTTGAATTGGCGTTGGCATAATCACTACGCTCTGCCCCTAAAGAAGCATCAGCAATATTATCGGTATAGGTAGTTGTGGTATTGTCAGCTACTTCATACAATAGCTTATACGTTGATCCTCCGACTGCTGTCCTGTAAATTCTTCTTTTGGTTACTGTTGGATCTGTTGAGGTTGGAATACTCGTCAGAGCAATCTGTCCATTAGTCGTATAATCTACAACAGTAACCGTATTTGATATAGAACCTAGAGTTGTTTCTCCTACTCCGTTAACAAAGGTAACCTTATATTTATAAGCACCGTTAGATAAAAGTCCTGCCCCTAAACCTGCTAGTGCTCCCGTACAAGCTCCTGGAGTTGTTACTGTATTAAAACGGATAGCCCCGCTTTGAATGGTCAGTCTCTGGCTTGCGGTAGTTGTGCCAATCGCTAAATTCCCTGCACTGCTTAGTCTCATTTTTTCGGTACGGGAAGCGGCTGATGAATTTGTCCAGAATTGAATATTGGTCGGATAAGAATTTGTCGCCCATGCTCCTTCAGCCACTAAATCTATACTAACAGCAGACCTATAAGCTCCGTCAAAATATCCATCCCCTAAAATTGAAAAGAGCGAATCACTGGTTGTTATAGCGGTAGGCGCACTCTGCGTCCCATGAGCTTTTCTTCCTTTAAAAACCGATCTTGTGCCAACTGTACCATTAAAAGTGCGGATATTGATTTCAGTTGCCACATCTCCCGCCACATCTAAAGCAACTAACGGAAGAGTTGTCCCAATCCCCACCATATTATTTATCGTATTTACTGTAAAAACATTATTTGCGTCTTTATCATTGACTACTAGGGCTGTGAGGGTGTCTGTGGAGGGTTGAACTGTTAGACCACCTGTTAGAGTGCCACCTGTGAGTTTGAGGTAGCGGAGGTCAAGCCCTGTATGTAAAGAAGTCCCATCAATTAATACTGCTCCTGTAGTAGGGTTTACAGCTATATTAGTTGGGGTTGAGAGGTCAACACTAGAAACCCCAGTTATTGTAGGAACAAAGTTGGCATCCCTTTTACTATTACTCATTTGTGTTTATTAATATAATCAATCATTTTATTAAGTATTTCTATATCTTCTTTTACAAAGCCCAATGCACTATTACAACTCCAACAAAGTAACCCTCTTACTTTGCCAGTATTATGATCATGATCTATTCTTAATTTTCCTATATTACCTTTAGACATAGAAATTTCTGGTTTTCCACAAATTGAGCATAAACCATTTTGAGATTCAAATAAAACTTGATATGCCTCTAAAGAAATACCATACATTCTTCTTAATCTTCCATCCTTATATTTCCAAGTTGCATGAAATTTCTTTTGCCTTTTCCTACTAGACATTATTGCTACTTCTGATTTTGAATCTTTATATGGCATATTATGCAACCTCCACAATGATTGCGTTGGAAACTGGATTTACGGCTATAGGGACAGGTGTGGTTCCATCAACGCTTGAAACCCCTATTAAAACAGGCACAAAATTTTCATCTCTAGGTGCATCGTCTGGCATTGAAGGCATGAGTTAATTATAGCATCCTAGACTTGTGAATTTTTTTATGATGCAATGGACATAAAAAAATTACATTTAATGGTTTTAAAGGATCAGGATGATGCCTATGAGTGGGAAATTTCCCACATTGTATACATGGTTTTTTTAATATTTGTTGTGCTTTATTCCAAGCGTTTCTTCGCTCTGGATGGGTAAGTTCATATTTATTAATAGCCCTCCTGGTTGCTTTGATTCCAGTTTTTGTTTTTCTGTATAATCGAAATCTTTCAGTATTTTTTTGAGTTGAATAATTTTTAAGTCTACTCTTTTGCCATATTTCTCTTGCTCTTTCAGGATTATCTTTTAATCTTTTTTCATCATAATGGAATCGACATAAACCCTTTGCATGGTGTAAATTATTACAAATAATACAAGTTTTCACTTATATATTATATCATATAACATCACACCTGAGTTAACCGTTGGAGTCTGGTAGCTTTTTGTTCTAAAGATTGCTCCTTAGCTTGTAATAATTCTTTCCTATCCCTATCAATAGCAATCTCTTTTTTCATTAACTCTTCACGTTTAAGCAAGTCCTGTTCCCTACTCCTTAAATCATCCAACTCACCTATCTTCTTATCTGTTTCCAGTTGGGTTGTTTTTAACTTTTCTTCAGCCTGAACTGCTACCTTTATCCGTTCCTCTGATTCCAGTTTTGCCTTATTGGAAGATATCTCAATAGTTTTTAACTCGGCAGTCTTTTTATTCAGATAATCTTTTTCCGATAGAAACTGTTGCTTCTGCTTTTCCAGTTCAATAACTTTTTTCTGATGAGCGACACTATCCTGGATAAGACCCCGTTTTTGTTCCTCCAAAGAATTGACGATTAAAACCTGTTTTGATAATTCCTGAGATAAAATTTGTAGTGACTGGATTAAACCATTAAGAGTAGTAGTCAAACTCTCTAAAAAATCTTGGTTCATATTTCAATGGAAATTTCTTTGAATATTTCCTTGGAATCATCTTCATAATTAATCTTTATTGTCCGTTTATTCATCAGATAAGTAACCAATTTATTCTTAATATACTCTGCTAATTTAGGTTCAAAATAGGCACTACCGACACCGGGGACTGTATATTTAACTGGCTTATTATCTTTTTCACGTCTGGTAGTGACGAAATCCTCGGTATCAGGGTTGTAGATTCCTACCTTTTCAGGTTCTTTTAGTTGTTCAGGGGGATTATTTTCCATTTCATCAAGTTTTCTGAATACCAATCCCAATAACTTCCACATTGTTCTTTGATCCAGTTTTCCTCTCCTATCAAGACCAGATAAACTGAACTCAAAGTTCTCTACTTTCTCACCGATAATAAGTTCTACCTCACTCTTAATTTTCATGCTGTAATATCTTGTAGAACCTGATCCTGTTTCTCCTGAGTTTCTGAAAGTGGTTCTTCTGTAATAACTACAGGAGCTTTGATAGTTTCAATTTCATCTAACAACTGATCGTCCAGAGGTCTGGTATCCTGTGGTCTGACTCCCTCTTCTTTAGGAAGTTGGTCTATTCCAAATTCCTCTACTACTCCACCCCATAAAGAGGCAATAATAGGCTTTCTTAATTGAGGCTGATTAATGGCAAATTTAGCTTCAAACACTGGCTGTTCCTCATGCTTATTCATTACAGCCATTCCTTTTTTAATACGTCTTGCATTTTCCATTCTGACATTCTCATCAGAAATGTAATTAAGTTTTTTGTCCGTCATTTCAGTGACGTACTTTTTGGCTATATAACGGGGTAAAATTGCTTCTCCATTAGCAGGAACTCTGTGGGGGTATTTATCCCAAGTTACAACATAATCCTCATTTGTGTCATTGAATACTTTAATACGGTCATTGGCTTTCCTAGCCATTTCTCTTTTAAGTGCTTCCATTTTTAAATCTGGTTCAGTTGGGTTCATTTAATTGGTTGGATAATTTTTACATTCATATTATCAGATAAAATAGCTATAGTTGGGTTTTTTAATGTAGGTTGTAAGTCTAAGGCTTTTAATTTATCTATTATCGGAATAATCACACGAGCACTCTCTGGTAAAAAGTTTAGATTGTTAAGTATCGAAAGAAGAATTTTTGCTTCGTCTTGAGATAAATTTCCCATAATAGGTTCCATATAAATATTATATCACAACTTAACGTTCAACTACTGCTAAAATTGCGGTAGCTGCTTGTTCAATAAAGTTTACTGCTGTATATAAAGCTCCTGTTGAAGCGTCAATAGGGATATAGAATGTCCTAACTGTATTCAAAGGGATTACTGCATCAAAATCTGAAGTGGAAACATCTGTAGTTCCCCATTTAAGAAGGATTGTTTTATCTATAGCCGCAACTTCGATTAAAGAAGTGCTGGCGTTTAGCGTAAGTTCTGTTGAAGCACTAATAGTAGCGTCATAAGTTTCGTCTAATGCTGGGACTGCTGGAACTTTAGGTAACATGAATATATTATATCACAAGAAAAATTAAGATACTGTTGGTTTAATAGCCAGACCAAGAGTATTGGCGGTTACGGAGAATGATTGCATATTTATTCTTCCTGAAGCTGTAGCTTCCCAGTCAGTAATTCCAAGAGCCAAAAATGGCGCACCAGTTACAAGGACATGTCCGGTAGCAGTTTGGGCGGATAGATTCATACAGGCAGTCATGGCTGTTGCATCGTTTGCTGAGAATGAATAGAAAGTACAGTCTTTAAATTCAACCCATCGGTCAATTGCTGATGTTCCTGTAAATAACACATGGACTGGTGTTGCCGCGTCTATGGCTGCAATCAACCGGCAGTTCTCAAAGACATTTCTGGAAGCAGCATTTTCAAATTCAACTGTGGCATTGGCAGCTGATCTCATAATTGTATCCTGTCCCAGAGTACAACCCACAAAGTAGTTTTCCTGTCCGCCATCTAAATTTAGACATCTCATGGCAGTATCATCACCAGTCGTAGCGTTTAATGAACCCTTGAAATCAACACCAATAAAGGAATTATAATCACCAGTAATTGAAACTGGCTCATTAATATCAACTGTTCCTGTTAATGTTATATTCTTAAAAAGACAACCATTTTCAGAAATTACCAGTGACCCACCTGTCCCAAAGTTAATACCAGCTCTTGCATCTTGTGCTGTTGGAGCTGCACTACCAATAAGGTGGGTAAATCTTTTAGCCCATGTAATAGCTGTGGTTTCTGAAGTTCTGCCTGTTCCACCTGATGGAGCAATTATTACCACATCATGTTTACCACTTACACAAGCTGCATATCCTGCTGCAACTGTTGCAAAGGCATCATCTTGTGAAGTTCCAGAGTTTGCTGTATCTGATCCTGCATTAGGATCAACATAATAAACATTTCCAATATAGGGTAAACCAATCATACCTGCTAAATCTTCAGGCATAATCTTGGCTCCAAATTTTAATGCTGGTGCGTAATCACTATATTTCATATTATTTTACTCCTGCTCCTTTACATTCTGGACAGCTTTTATCTCCCGTTTCATCAGTCCCGCTACCACTACAGGCCGAACATACTTCTTTTTTATTCTCTTTTTTAACTTCTTCTGCTTTAAACATATTTTCCTTTTAAAAAACCCTCACAAAGAGGGTTAGTCTTTGCGAACTCCTGAATCAGCTTACGCTTCCTCGTCAACCTCGCTATTAATATTAAAAATATTATACTACTAATAACGCCCCTGTCAAGTACCCCTAGCACTATTTATTTGTTCATTCAATATAAATTTTAATCCACATCCAGGACAAATGATTTTATGTGAATGTTTTTTATAATGTTCCAAACCAATAACTATTTCTAAGTTTTCTATTCTATTGTCGTTTTTAATTCCATTTATATGGTGAACCATTTCTTTTCTTTCTAGATTTCTTTTCAAGAAATTAGACATCACAAGACGGTGTTCATAGATATAACCAACACTGTCAGCCATTGGGTGTTCTGGCTTCCACAACTGAACATATCCTCTATTTTCTCTAATTCTTTTAAAATAAGGTTTTGGTTTACCCTTTAACCACGGAGCTGAATTTCCCTTATTCCAACCAATTCCACCTTTTTTGAATCTACCTTTTGTATCTCTGGAGATTTCCATAACAAGATAAGTCTATAACTTACCGATTTAGTTGTCAAGGATTAGTCGATAGTGAGGAATATCGGACAGACATAAGCTGATACTGGCACTACCTGCATTGCTACTCCAATATACTCTGTTGCTGCTGCTGCTACTCTGACTGCTCCTGCTGTGGTTGTAGAACCTGCAACTCCCAAAGTATCAACTGCACAGACTGAGGCATCAAATAAAGCTGCTGCTGCTCCACCTGTTTGAATCCAGCCAAATTTAGTAGTTGGAATTGCAAATTGTGAAATACCGACTGCTGGTGCTACTGGAGTTACAGCTTGGATAATAACATCATCAAAAGGATTTTTAATAACCGTTACTTTTGAAGCTGTAGAAAGAGCTACTGCCAGAGGATCAGCAATTTGGTAGGTGATAGTTGCTCCTGATGTTCCTGTATCATGGGATACAATTTGAGATGATTGTCCAATCCCTACTGAGGATGAAATTAAAAGATATCCTTCATCAAAATCATTGGCTGCTACTGTGGTTGTACCGTTGGTAACTGCGATTGAAGTTCCACCGATTGCTACAATAGCGGTATTTGCCATTGATTGGAATTGTGCATCCTGTCCTGCTGATCCATAACAATCACCAGTAACAGTAGTTCCATTTGCTTTAGAATAACGGAATTTTCTTCCGTCAGAGGTTTGAGCCATTTGTCCAAGATCATGTGTCTGAACTGTCTCAGAGCTATATGCGTTCAAACTTGTTATAAATGTAGGTCCACTTGCTATTTTCATATTATTATTATACTCCTGTTATTCCAGTAAGTTTACCGTTCCTCCTTGGTTGTGTCCAACAAATTTGTCCAATTACATAGAATCTGGCGATCATTCCTGCCTGATTTGGCAGAGCCATTAGAGGCTGATGGAACCAACCATTGTATTCAGATGGCATTGTGTCTGCTCCAACACCTTCAAAATGCTTCATTGTACCAAGATTTACTTTTTCAATCTTTCCTGCGTATGCGGAAGGAACTACTGATCTGCCATACCAATTAAATGTTCTTTCATTTAATTTGTACCAGACTCCTGAAGTTGCTACATCATCTTTAATAACCGGGGCTCCTCTGTGAGCTAAAGAAGTGAATCCTGCTTGTGCCATTGAATCACTCGGTTTTACGATTTGATTGCCCTTAACAGGAAGTCTGTTGTAGCCTACTGCCTGATAGTCTGCTCTGACCTGCGGTTGTAACAGTTGTTCATAAAGATCAAAGATAGTTTTTGTAGTTAAGTTAATGTTTGGAGTGGCTGCTTCAATTCCTGAAGCTGAAATTGTGGAATCAAGTGTTCCAAGTTTTACCAAGGTCATTGTTCCACCTGAAGCTGTTTCAGTAGCTGCCAAGGTTGCATAAGTGGTTCTGCTCTGACCACCGATAGTACCTGACGAGTCAACACCAATAGCTAAACCATCCGGTGTATTTCCTGTACCATCACCGAAAGCTGCTGTTCCAACTGCCTGTACTGCCTCTGCTGCTGCTTCCTCATGTTTATAAGCATCCAAAGAAATCGTGCCTGTAGAACCTTCATTTGCAAAAGAATCAAGCATTATGGAAACCTGTGGTTGAGTTCCTGCTACGTGTGAATAAGAAAGTTGGATTAAACCATCAACTGCTGCTGAGTTAAGGGTTTCAAGTCCTGTAAACCACTCAAACGTACCTGAATTTGTAATTTTAGTAGTGAAATCCATTGTTTTACCAACAAATGGTTTACCTTGACTCATTAATCTGGAAATGTAAGTTCTGGAAGTTAATACGTTATCAACCACTTTTGCATGGAGCTTACGCTCTGTGGTTACATCTACTCTATTACTATATGTGTTCCCGTCGTATGCCATATTTTTATACAAAAAAACTCACCCGTTGAGGTGAGTTAAATTTACTCTATGGACTAATAATACATCACATTTTTTTGGTGTCAATGGGGCAAACTATTATTTGCCACGGAGGATGTCAAAGAATGATCTATTTCCAACGTACGGGTACTCCTCATCATTAGCAGCAGGAGCAGAACTTCTACCTGCTGATACTGGAGCATCTGCACCTGCTGGTTGTTTGGATTTTGGAGTGTAGTGTTCATAATAAATCTCTTTTAAAGAATAAGTCGCTTCTTTTCCTTTAGCAACTCTGTCATTATTAACTTCCAGCATTGCTTTAAACAATTCTTTTCTGGCAATAACTCCTTCATCTTCTTCATTATTAGGATCAACAACCTTTGGTAATTTGCCAGCCTCAGTTAAATCTTCTAAGTGTTCATTCCATTGATTGTTATAAAAATCTGCCCTTTTTTGTGAATATTCTACTTGTTGAGCTTTTACTTCTTCATTTATTCTTTCCTGTTCCAGTCTTTTAGCTTCATTTTTCTTCTCCACTAACTCAACTGACCATTCAGCTATTTCATCATAATCTCTGGGATTTCTGCCTTCCTTTGCCCAAGGGGAGACATTTCCCGTTTCTATAGTTGCCTCAACTTCTGTTCCACCTGTTAAGGCTTTGATCATTTTTTCAGTTACCGATTTAGTAACAGTTTCTTCAATTTGGGTGGTATCAAGTTCTACTTCTTCGTCTTTGGGATCTTCCTCTTTAACTGGTTCTTCTTTAACTGGTTCTTCTTCTTTTGGAGTTTCTTTAACAATTTCCTCCATAGATTTGTCCTGAATATCTTCTTTGTAATCTATTGGAGTATCTTCTACTATTTCTTCTGTAGTAACTATCTTTTTTTTAGCCATAAATTCAGCTTAATATTATTTCTTTTTTGCTTTTACTATTATTTTCTTTTTCTTTTTAGACTTATTCATCGCGACTGCCACTGCTTGGTCATGTTCTTTACCATGCTTCATTTCCATCTCAATATTCTTCCCTATGTTTTTCTTACCCATCATTAATGGCATATAAATATTATATCACACTACAAATTTCTTGGACTGGCTGTTGGAATACCTACCTGCATTTCAGGTTGATTGGCAGTATCTGTGGGCATTGGTTGACCTGTTGGAGGCGGTACTTGCGTAGGAGGAGTTCCGGGTTGTCCTGTAGGTGCACCTTGTGGCAGAGATGATAGTTGTTTGGCAAAAGCCAATATCTGTTGCTGTAGTTCTGGTGGTAATTGAGCAAATTCAGGTGATTCTAAGAACTGAGTTATTGCCTGAATATATCCCGGATCAGCAGTTTGGGGAAGTTGAGGCATTTGTCCCTGCTGCATCATCATAATATCCTGGATAGCTTGAGTAGAACCTGCCCCATTTAAGGTATCAACCATTTGACCTGTATTTTCCTGCCCCATTACAAATTTAGCTATATATTGAGCACCCCCATCAGGTTGCATAAACAACATTAATCTTTCAGTACGTTCTTTCGGGTTAACAGCTCCAACATCCTCATAATATGAGAGGGGATCAATCATTTTAAGCTGTGCCATCTCTTTGGCGTTTTTCTCAGCCCTTAATTTGTCAGTAGAAGATGATTTAATCTTAATTTCCATACCATCTTCCACCATATCCCGGTCAAGTAGGGCATAAATCCATTGTCCGTCTTTACCGACTAACTTTTTAAGGTGTTTCTCGGTGTAGCGTAGTTTAATAAACTGCATTTTCCACTCATTCATCTGCAACACCGCATAATTGACTGTTTCTTCCACCAAATCATCAGCTTTGGTAAAATTTGCTTCTCTGGCAATCTGGTTGGTAGTTGCCACATCCGACTGAACCTCTCCTGTAATGGCATTAACACCTGTTTTTTGCATAATCCTGTCTTTGGAGTCATTTAAGTCCTTAAACATTTGCTGGGAAGGTTGTTCTGACGGGATAAACGCATGAACCTTATTTACATCTCCGTCTAATAAGACATCCTGTTCAGGATCGGACATATCCATCTCCTCAATATCCTCAGCTTTTAAGTTTCCATCTTTACTCCAAACGTGCTTTCCTCTTGCCCTATCAAGCATTTCAGTAATCTGTCTGCCTCTTTTATCGAGATTTTCCTGTAGAGGAATGTTCTGCTCAATTCGGGAAGTTTGATCTAAAGGAGTTCTCCCCCATTGGTCGTAAGTCAGGAAAATGTATGGTTTTTTAGGATTTTCAAAGTAATTATGGTAGATTTCTTCCTGTTGCATCATTCCCATATCCATCTGTCCCATCATCATCATTCTGAGTTGTTCCTCACCAATCAGTTGTTTTTGCTTCTTCTCGTCATAAGTGAAAAGAGTCTTCTCACCTTCCCAATCCCAGTTAGGATCTCGCATTTTCTTTAATAAACACTTTTTGTATTTCCACACTACACCCTGAATCTTTTCCCATTTACCATCTTCTTCCGTATATTCCGTAAACCAGACTTCTTCTATAGTAATAGGAGTAGCGTAATCTTTTTCCCGTATTTCACCATTATCTCCAACTGCTACCACTCCCTTAACTGCTTCTAAAAACTCCTTTTTCTTCTCAGGGAAACGGATAATTACATCTTTAATGGTTAAATGAAGTCTTTGGGCGATTGTAGACATATCCTCTGCTCTGCTGGTAGGACAGTAGGGATCTAATATTACATCATTAGGATGGACTACCTCAAAGCCATAATCTCCATATTTGCCCTTTTCAGGAATCCATCTGGGTTTAATAGCCCCTATGAAATAGACAGGGTGGTGTTTAAAAGCTAAACCGAGAATCTTCCTCTCCTCCATAGTCTTGGCTTCTGTGTCTAATGCTTCTGTTAAAATCTTGGCTGCTTTTTTAGATTCTTCATTAGTCTGGTCCCCAGGTAAAACAATTAAATCAGGCATCCTTGCCAATGCTAATGGCTTTAAATCAGACTCAGCTTCATATATTACATTATCTAAAAATCTGGAATTGTATTCTTTTAATTCACCCTTTTTATCTTTTTCTTTTACCTGTCTACCAAACAAATATTCCTCATTTTTCTTACGTCTGGCAGGTAAATCATATTCACTTTTCCAAACAACTTCCGCATCAATTATCCACTTATCCACAATCTCAATAAGTTTATCGTCATCCATTTTAATGGAAAGCGGATCTTGGGGGATGATAGGTTCTTCTACCTTAAAAGAACTTTCAGTTTGGTCAAAATCTTCGGTATTCATGTAGATTTATTATAACATCATTCACTCTAATGCCTCGAACAAATACCGCATTTTACAATTTGAACATTTAGCCAGAATAGGGAGTTTTGAAGGACAGGCACCAGGAACAATAGTTACGATATGTCCCTTATACTGAATTACAGGATTTTGACAATTAGGGCAAAAGAACATCTTCAATCTGTATCCTTCGGGATCTAAGGGGTCTTTGGCTAACCAAACTGAGGTAACGGGAATTTCATGTACTTCTTCTTTTATTATAACCTGCATATAAAAATATTATACAGCACCCACTACTTTCTTCCTGCCATGTCTGGTAATAGCAAATTTATTTGTGTTGATCCCAATCTGTCTTCCTGACTTGGTCATATTAGCAAAAGACCTTCTTCTTCTCTGAGGTTGTCTAAATGATATTCCCCCAACCCTGGCATCTATCCATTTAAGAGCTTTTAACATATATCTTTGATCGTCAGAATTGGATACGACTACACCTTGGGCTGTGAACATTCCTGTATCCGTTTCTAGGTTCCATACCTCTACGTTTTCTGAGCATAGACATCTTACAGTTGAGGCAGCAAAATTTGGTTTTGAGTCCAACCCAAGTAAGATATTTTTGCTTACAGGCTTCACAAATTCTTTCTTCTTTTTTCCTGATAGTCCAGGAATATTTAGCAAGTTTGCTATGAAACTCAAGTCCCTTGGGACTTCCATGCCAGATGTTTGCAAATTTTCTGGCAATTTCAAGATTTTTTCTAGCTGCTTCATCATGTGACTTTTTATGCCTTCTATAATGCTGGGGAAAAGTGACCATCTCAAGATTTTCAATATTGTTATTATCAGATATATTCCCTTTATGATGTATGTGATGACTTGCGGGGATAACCCCTTTGAAAAAAGTCCAGACTGCGGTATGTAATCCGAGGCTATTACTTTCTGCATTCTTCTTTGGACTACAGCGGAAATACTTTGAATCGGAAAACTTTGATGAATCTGGATACCGTCTATAGGGTTTGCCGAGGAAATAGACACGTTCCACAATCTGCCCGTTTCTTTCAATTTTTTCAATGGGAGAAACCCATCCTGGGTTAGAAATGGATGATTGCCAGTAGCCTTCATTTTTTGGAAAGTAATTAACTGAGCGTTTTTTGGTTGTTTTATTAATTTCAGAACCTTTGACCATCCCAACGGTGTCCATACTTTATCCCCTTTCTTAATTTTAATTATAGTTTTATACCCTGTATCTGTCAATATCTGTGTGTGTCTACAAAAACACGCATGATCCTCACCAGTTGTATCTAAATCCTCAACTTTTAACGCTGAATGTACTGTTTCCGGTAAAGTTCTTATTAGATTAATACAGTTTTCAGTTAAAAGCCAATATGGGACTCCGTCAGGAGCCAAAGTTAACCAGTTGTGCATATTCTCCCAACCTCCGATTCTGTCATTGCTACCGGGTTTAATACATCTGAAATCCTCATTAGCGGAAATGAACTGATCCCTTATAGAAATAGAACCGTCATTACCTTTGGTGAAAATAGAAGGATCAGCTTGTATCCAAAGTACATCAGATAATTTGATCCCAAATCCTTTAAGTTTAGTTACTATCTCCTCTGCCCATATCTTCGGTGTTTTATCTGTGCCGTAAACCTCCATAAAAGTGATAACTCTATTGAAATGTGCTTCTTCATAAACTTCTGGTTTTACTACAGAGAAATGACAAGAAAAAGGTTTGGTTCTTCCCCAATCCATTCCACCAATAATAGTTAGTTTCTCTTTTGGAGTAAAAGGCTTGCAGACATGAAGATCATCCCTAAACTCAGGAAAGAACTGTCCGGCAAAGATATTCCAATCTCCTTCCATATAGGCTCTTCTTTTGTCTTCAGGTAAAGACTGTAATTGGCGTACATAATCAGGAGTAGTAAATTGATTATCGACATACCTGGCAGGTACAAAAAAGAATCTATCCTGTTCAAAATCAGGATGAGTTAAATCAGGTTTAACCCATTTCTTTTTTACAAACCCATGACCCACAGAACCAGGGTTAGTACAACCTACAAACTTAACGTCTGTAATACCAGGGAACCTCATTCTAAACCTCAAATCATCGAAAGTGGTTTCTGTGTTTTCAGTTAATTCTTCCACTAAAATAGCTGCAAACTCAGCAGATTTATATTTAGAAGGATCATCTAAGTTACGGAGTAGTATTACAAAAGAACCAAATTCAGGTCTGCTAATAAAAGAATAGCCCTCATCTCTTGAATCCTTAACTTCTCCAAAAAAAGCAGGAATCTCGTTTTTCATCTTAATAACCTGTCTATCTTTTAAGGTAGGATAATCACTGCTAAATAACCCAATCGTTACATTAGGAATATGGTATCTGGAATAGTAGTATAAACCCAAACCGATAGCAGCCCATCTCAAGAAATACGACTTTCCTGCAGATGCTGCTCCTCCGTAGAGTAAATATTTGCATTGGGGGGATAGAAGTGTATACCAGGCATCTAACTGTTTATCCTGAAAGTTAGCATATTCGGTAAAATCCTTAATATCTGCCACATAAAGAGTATATCACATACATATTTATTATCCTATAGTGTGTATAGCTTCTATATAGTATGGTATAATTAGTTGGTCAGCCACCTCACAGAATAAACCCCCGTAGAAGAGGAGTAAGTCATGGCTAACATATCCTATAATAATATACCTTTTTATGTGTGCGGGAAATATGAGAGGTACATTTATTTTAACAAAAAGCAAAAGACACGTTACTTTTGCTTCGGATAATCATAGTCGTACAATGTATATTGTGCGACTATACTTAAGCACACTATACATTAGTTAAACATCGTATAGTCTTATAGTGTGTTAAATGATATAGTTAAGAGAACCTATAGTGAGTATATACACTATATATATATATTGATAACATACATTATATATATGTAGGGCTGTATATTATGGCTTGTCTGTATCGACTATATTGCCTTTGATTGTTGGTTCTTTGATCTGTTTGGGTCTGAGTGTACTAATAGCAACATGGGGGATAATAGATTCACCAGCACTAGTTATATCCTGTTGGGGCATACCGTCCATATAAGCCCACACTAGCTTGATAGCTGTTGGGTCACCTTTGAGAGCCATCTGATAAACCTTCTCAACTATCAAACGCTTAGCATGAGGCTTGGCTTTCAATAGCTTTTTAAATGCTTCTGTTATTGAGTAAGGCTTTTTAGGTCTTCCATTACCTACTGATAATTGATTCCCTATTTGAAATGGCATGATATTTTTGTGATTTCTTATATTTCCTAAACATAATTATACTATAACTAGGTACTTGACATGAGTCTTTATTTATGATACTATACTTATTAGATAGATAAGTTAAAAGAGTTTATATTTAATAAATAAGACTCAAATTTCATTATCTAGACAGCAAACGGATTAATTAGGTGCTTGGTATAAATGCTCAATCAAGCCATAAGTGTGCATAAGCGAATTAAAATGCCTACAGCCTAGTTTTTAAATATAAATATATGAAAATACATAAAAAAGATATACTAAATCAACTAACACTAGCTAAAGTATGGAATAGAACCCTAAAAGTCAATGGGATCTCAATAGCAACCGTTATGTGGGATGACAACCCATGGAAAGTTATCCACGAGGGGATAAAATTCGACCAAATAACCAATGAGATCGAGATCCCCAATCCTAGTAAGATTTTTACGTTCCCATGGCATAAAAGAACCTATACCCCTATTGCTGAATTCCACACTCAACAAGAATTAGCAAGTTATATTTTAAAGCAACTAACATGAAAATAACCAAACACAATAACATAATATATTTTTGCATACTAACTCCAACTAGATGGCTAGTATCTGAAGATTTGAAATTAATAGTTTGGTTTTATATCGGTCTTTAGACCATAGAGGGAATGAGGTGTTAAAAAATGAATCAACAATATTACAACCAAGTAAGAAAAAACAACGCTTGTGAAAAATTAGGTATAACAGAAGGTCAATTTTCTTATATAAAGAGAATTAGCACTATCTTGAACTACTTATATACTAACGAATGTAATGGTTTTTATAACAACTATACAGGTCAAGAGGACACAAGAGCTGCTAAATATAACGACTCACAAATAGTTAAATATGAACGTGACGCTATAAAGTTTGCCAAGGATAATAAACTAGAGTTATATCTGTAAACTGATCCAAGAGGTGCAACTATTTATCTGGATATTAAACCAATACCAAATAATAATTACACACAAGCAACTTGTATCTGTTAGGGTTTAATTCTGATTATCTTGACCCCTCGAGGTAATCAGAAACTAGCCCCTATGCTAGAGAAAGGAGAAAAATGAAACAATATATCAACCATGAAGAAAATGACAAAGCAAGTACGTGGACTGTAACAGTTGAGTTGACAGTATTTGCAGGTGATATGAATAAAGAAAATGTTATAAGCAACGCTAAAAGTATCTTAGAAGATATGACAGACGGATCAGATTTTGCTAGTTTTTCTATTATAGATGCAAAAAGAGATGTAGTTTAGGGTTTGATGTTGGGTATTAGCAAGATTATTCTAGATGACTGAAAGCTACTAGTATCCAACAATGAGGCTCTAACGCTTCAAGGAAGGAGGATAAAATATGTTTTATACATTAATGGTTAAAAACTTTGAAGGAAAATGGGTTAATTTTGGTGTTACAACTGATAAAAAGCAAGTTGAAACATGGCAAAAAGCTATATTTTTAGAAAAAAGAATTATTAAAATTACTGCAACTTATACCAATGTAATGGCTTAAGGGTTTTATTGTGCCGATTTCGGAAAACCCATAAGTCGGCACAGTTAAGACCATTAAATATGACAAAAAATAAAATAAAATATTTAGGATATGTGACGGATATAACCAATAACCAAAAGTTTTGGTTTGACTCACTGTGTACTGTACCCGAAAAAACAGGGGGAATTATAGACGGTGAGTTAGTTTATAACTCAAAACCTGTACTAGCTCCAAAAAAAAGAGTTATTTTGTAAAGAATTTTCACACGCTTAAATCTTTGAATTATTTAGTAAAATCAATCCACTTCAAAAATCCCACATGTTTTGATTTTACTAAAATCAATTGCCCTGAAATATCCCACATGTTTCAACTTTAGTAAATTTAATCCACTTCAAATATCCCACA
>ERZ1292632.456-Hain-H43-01um-R2-456-length-43713-cov-7_pt1 | contig 43713 bp, 35 predicted proteins | sample MGYA00564407_ERZ1292632 | MGnify/ENA primary metagenome ERZ1292632 (study PRJEB36523, sample SAMEA6512637) | groundwater metagenome | collected 2019-01-08 | study: AquaDiva: Metagenomics assemblies of 32 groundwater samples | reverse complement strand
TTAGACGCCGATCACCCCGCTAACGGGGTTCTTTTTGCACGCCGATTCACAACCGTGCTCGACGCAACGCCGGCGCGGCTCGTTGAACTGGCCGCGGCGACCGGCTGCGCGCATGTCTGCCTCTTCACCTTCATCCCGCCCGCGGCTGCCGGCCACTTCCCGGTTGTGGACGCCGCCGACGTCGCCGATCTGCGCGCGCGCATGGATGATCACCGGGTCACCGCCGGCAATCTTGAAGTGTTTCCGCTCGACGGGGCTGAGGATCGGGACGCCTTCGCCCGCGCGCTCGACGTCGGCGCGCGGCTGGGGGCGACGCGGGCGACCGCGCATCTCCATGCCGTCACCGACCCCGAAGAAGCCGTGGCGCGCTTTGCCGCCTTCGCGGGCCTCGCGCACAGTTTCGGCATCATCGCAGGGCTCGAGTTCATGCGGTTTTCGGCGATCCCCACCATCGGGGAGGCGGCCCGGATCGTCCGCGAAGCGGGGGCGGGGGCGCTGGTGTGCGACGCGCTCCACCTGTTCCGTGAGGGCGGCACTATCGCCGACGTCGCCGCCAATGCCGACCTCATTTCCTACGTCCAACTGGCCGACGGCCCGCCAACCTGCCCCGATGACCAGCGCTGGAGCGAGGCGGTCAGGATGCGCGCCCTAGCGGGAACCGGAGCCTTCCCGCTGGAGCAATTGCTCGGTGCGCTCCATCGTCCGCTGCTGGTGGAGGTCGAGGTGCCGCGCGCCGACGACCGGCGCGCGGGCGTCGGCGATCTCGACCGCGCCCGCGCCGCCGTCGCGGCCTCCCGCGAAGTGATAACGCGGGCATCAGTTCGTAAGAACTCATGACCCGGCCCACGATCCGGTTGGCATGATGCGGCTCGCCGCGCCATCAGCCCCGCCATGGTGCAAGATGTTGGGTGCTGTCAAAACAAAGGGGCAGCGGGTAAGGCGATGGCATGAGCCGCGGATCCGAAAGCCCGGTTCGCTACTTCAACTCCTCGCCCGAGGAGGTTCGCCTGGTAGTGCTGATGTATGTCCGCTATCGCTTGTCGCTGCGGAATGTGGAAGACCTGCTGTTCGAGCGCGGCATCCACATCTTTCACGAGACAGTGCGGCTCTGGTGGAAGCGCTTCGGCCAGCCTTTCGCGAGCAAAATACAAAGGCAGTGGGTCAGCCGAATACGAGGCTTTCCTCACTGGCGCTGGCATCTCGACGAGATGTACGTGAAGCTCAATCCCTTTGGAATCTAAAGCAAAACATCGTGTAAACGGAAGCTATTCATATGGCTTTTCATGCTGTTGATAACAGAAGAGCATCGGAGGGGAGCATTGGGCGAGATGGTGCCGAGCTTCCCGACCTGAACCGCCAGCCCCACTGTTTTCCCCAAGCTGCAGGAGATGCTCAGCCCTTTGGCGACACATAGCTGGGGTCATGGTTGAAGGGCATGTCGGACCCATCGCGCAATGCTGCAAGAATGTCTGAAAAGCCGGTCGAGCAACGAAAGCCGAGCCGCCATTCGGCATGGCCGGCATCGTAAACACGCCCGATGCTGCTCGGCAGGCTCCATCCGCGGGCGGCGTAGAGGTCAGCGGCGTCCGGGAATTTCTCCAGGATGACCTCGACCGCATTGCTCTTCAGCCTGCGCACATCCTCACGCGCGAAGGGGGTCGGAGCAGAGATGATGAAGGTGTCAAAACCGATGTCGGGCGCTCGCTCCAGCGCGGCGAGGTGGGCAGCGGCGGCGTCCTGCGCCGTCAGCCGCCGGTTGAGGAACTCGTTGGCTTTGAGATTTTCGCCCGAAGGATGGGTGAGCGTATCGTCATCTTCGGGGAAGAATCGTGCGGTGCGCAGCACCACGCAGGGCAGGCCATGTTCAATGGAATATAAACGGCACAAGCCTTCAGCCGCCAGCTTGGTCACCCCATAGATGTTGCGGGGCGCTAGCGGCCCGACAGTCTCGTCCAGCCAGACCGCTGCATCGCCGCCTTCATCGCGGATGGCCTGGTTGATCATCAATGAGGTGGTGGACGTGAAGACGAAGCGATCATGGCCTGCGGCGGCAGCCGCCGCCAACAAGTTCAGCGTGCCGGTGACGTTCACGTCGATGAAGGCCTGCTCGGAATAGCGGGCGATGTCGGGCTTGTGAAGCGCCGCGCCATGAATGACAGCCTCGACGCCGCGATCGAACGCCGCTCGCACGACATCCGCATCGGCGATCGAGCCGACGCAGTCGGTGTCTGCGCCCGCCGCGACATCCAGCCCGGTGACGCGATGACCGGCGGCGCGAAGGCGCGGGGCCAGGAAACGCCCAAGCCACCCGGATGAACCTGTCAGAAGAACATGCATGGCTATGGACCACTAATGCGCCAACGCCGCACCGTCAAAGCCGCCATTACCGACAAATCCAACTGCCGACGCGCCGACGATCTCTGCTTGTGCAGGAACGGAGGCGGCGATCGCCCGTTTACCCTCGTGAGCGGACGCCTGCGCCTCTCCCATGGTTGTCCTGGAGGACAGACTGACCGACCGTCCCTTCGACATCGCGCTCGTGCTGAGCGGCGGCAATGCGCTGGGCGCCTATCAGGGCGGCGCTTATCAGGCTTTGCACGATCGCGGCATGCAGCCATCATGGATCGCAGGCGCGTCGGCCGGCGCGGTCAACGGCGCGATGATCTGCGGCAACGCGGCTGATCGACGGGTCGATCGCCTGCGCACCCTGTGGGCCTGTGGTCCCATGGTGGAGGATGCGCTCGACCTTCCCGGCATGGTGGAAACCTCACGGCGGAGCCTGTCGGCTATGGCGACGCTGGCCTTTGGCCATCCCGGCTTCTTCACCCCGCGTCATCTGCTGGGGGCCTGGTGGAATCCGCTCGGCAGTAACGAGCCGGCCAGTCTCTATGATCTAAGGCCGCTGGAAGACACGTTGCGGAGGCTGGTGGACTTCGACCTGCTGAATGCAGGCGCGCCACGGCTCACGCTTACCGCCGTGGACGTGCGTAGCGGCGAGGATGTCGCATTCCACAGCGGCGTGGATCGGATCGGCCCCGCGCATGTTCGCGCCAGTGCCTCGCTGCTCCCGGTCTTTCCGCCGGTTGCCATCGGCGACCGGCTGCTCGCCGACGCGGGCATCTCGGCCAACCTGCCGCTGGACGTCATCCTGGCGGAGAAATGGGAACGACCGCTGCTATGCATTGCCATCGATCTGCTGCCGCTGCGCGCAACCTGGCCCAGCACGCTGGGCGATGTCGCTTCGCGCGCGCAGGATCTGGTCTTCGCGACGCAAAGCCGACGCGCGCTTGCGGCGTGGCAGGCGATCTTCGATGCTCACGGTGACGCTCCTCCACATCGCCTATCGCGAGCAAGGCCAAGAGGTCGCGGGCAAGGCGTTCGACTTTTCGACGTCGTCGTCACAGGGACGGTGGCGCGCTGGCATGGCGGATATGGCAAGAATGCTCGATGCGCTGGACAGAGGGGAGATCAAGACCGGTCGCCCCGGCCTAACCATCTACCAGGCGGCGGAAGATAACGCTTTCCCGATCGAGCGACTGAGACCCCCGATGCAGCCGGTCACGCCTGGAGCGAAAGCGAAGCCTTAGTCGGCGAGGCTGAGGTCGAGAAAGTCGATTAGAGCGCGCCAGGACAGAGTGTGCGCGACAGCGTCATAGGCCATGCGGGGGTCGCCCAGGCGATCGACATCTTCGTTGGTGAAGCTGTGCCAGGCATTACCATAGGTGGTCAGCTGCCAATGCGCTTGCGCCTCGACCATCTCCTCCTGAAACGCGGCGACGTCGTCATGAGGCACGAGCGGGTCTTTGGCGCCGGTGAACACCGCAATGCGGGCTTTGGTGGTGCCAGCCTGCGCTGGCCGGGCGGTGGTGAGCAGGCCGTGGAAGCTGGCGACCGCCGCAACCAGCGCGCCGGAACGCGCCAGTTCAAGAGCGGCGAACCCGCCAAAGCAGAAGCCGATCGCCGCGCTGTTTGCGGGGGTTACGCCGGTTGCGGATAGAAGCGCATCGAAGCCGGCTTTCACCCTACCGCGTATAAGGTCAGGCTGGCTGCGAAAATCGTCCAGCGCGCGCCGCATCGCCTCGCCCTCGAGTGGCTCGCCATTGCCGTGCATGTCCGCTGCAAGCGCGACATAGCCAAGGTCCGCAAGCCTGGCGCAGTGGCGCCGCACGTTGCCGCCAATGCCGTCCGCCTCGTGGATCACCAGGACAACGCGGCCATTAGGCCGGATCGTCGGCTGAAACAACTCGCCCATCAGGGTCAGGCTTCCATCGCGATAGGCATAGGGCTCGCCCTGGGTGACATGGGTCATTCCGCGCTCCTGGTCCGGGACAGTTCGCCTTAATCTGCTCCCGCTTCAGCCAAGGCACGTTCTACAAGCCCCACTTTCGTTTCATCGTTCACGTCGATCGACACCAGCACAGGCGAATGCAGCGCCGCATCGTCCCGCTCTTCTTCGAGCGGGGCCGCCGCGTCTCCACCACTAATCTCCTTGCCAACGCTATTGTCCGGCCCGTCGGCGGCGACGAAGATGTCGCTGCGCTCGATCCCGTGCTGCTGCACCAGCAACTCAATCGCGTTCTCGGCCTCGGTGCGGGTGGCGAAGCGCCTTTCGATGGTCCGGCTCATTGTTCCTCCTGTTTGCATGAATGGCTCGGCGTCACGCCGGGACGCGGCGCAGCGGCTGGGTGAGACAATGGATGCCTCCCCCGCAGGCGGCGAACTGGGATATGTCGATCCGCTCGACGCTGTAACCCGCGGCGCGGAGCGTGGTCGAGACGACCGGGTCGGCCGCGCTGGTCAGGATATGACGCTCGCCGAGCGAGAGGATGTTGCAGCCCAGCGATGACGAGAGTTCTGCCGGCATGGGCATGATCCTGACGCCATGCTTGTGGACGGCCTTGACGAACGCCGGGTCCAGAAGTTCGATGCAGCCGATTGCCTCATCCTTGTCGACCATGCAGAAGATGGTGTCGAGGTGCAGATGGTCGGCGTGGAAGGGGCAGATGAGCACGTCCCAGCGCGCCGCTCGGAACGGTGCGGCAAACTCGGCGACGCCATCGGTGGAACTCCGTTCGCCCGACAGGCCGAGGATGAGAAGCCCGTCGCGCGCCACGCAGATGTCGCCGCCTTCGATCGTTCCCTTTTTGATGCGCCGTACTGGCAGGTTCCATCGGCCGCAGGCTTGCAGCAGCACATCCACTTCGCCTTGGCGATGCGGCATGGCGGGATTGAGGGCCACCATGCCCCAGGGTGTCGACACGCCAACGTCTCGGGTGAAGCACATGTCGGGCAGGCTGGAGGATGGCGCAAGCATATGGCAGCGAACGCCATGCCGCTCCAGCGTTCTCAACAGCATCTCATGCTGGCGCAGCGCTTCTTCGGTATCGGTCGCAAAGCCGTTCGCCATCGTCTCGCGCGTGACGGCGCAGCAGGGCACGGGCGACAGATGATGCGGCGGGCAGAGGATCACATCCGTCAGTCGATCCGTCTCGCTGACGACATGGCTTTCAAGAGTTGCAACCGCAAAGCGTCCAGCCAGGCCACCGTCGAACGCACCGAAATCGACTTTCATGATCCTCTCTCCTGATCATGAAACCAAGGGCCATCGGTGGCCGTTCCCGTCCCTATCATGGGTTAGGGCGTTTTGACGCTGCTGTGGGCCGGAATAGGGGATGGCGGGATAGCTGACGCTCTTGGTCGGGGGCGACGGGTCTGTCCAAGCCAGCGGGTAGCAGGTGGGCTGTGGGAGGGACAAGGGATCACGGCTGCTGCTACCAAATGGCGCCGCAGCCGAACCCATGATCTCCATCTCGACCAAAATCAGAAATCGATGCTGCCCGTCACCCCGAAATAGCGGTCATTGTCGCGCGGCACGAAACGCGACAGGCCAGCGACCGCGCCATAGGCGAGGAAGGTCGAATATTGCTTGTCGGCGATGTTCTTGACGATGCCGCGCAGCGACCAGCGACGGCCGTTCTGGTCGCCGAGCAGCGCGACCGACGCATTCCAGATGCCATAGCCCGGCTGGATGGTGTCGGGCGTCTGGGTGATCGAATATTGGGTCTTCGACCGGTAGCTATAGTCGGTATTCAGCTCCAGGCCGAGCGTGTCGCTCAAGGGAACCACGTAGGTCACGTCGCCATGCAGCTTCCACTTGGGCGCATAGGGGAGCGGCTGGCCGTCGAAATTGGTGCAGACTGCGTTGGCCGGACAGTTGAACTTGTCAATCTTCGCGTCGGTATAGGCAATGTTGAAGCCGATGTTCAGCGGATCGACCGGACGGAAGCTGAAATCGCCTTCGACGCCGCGCGAGGACACGTCGCCGGCGTTGGTCAGGCGGGTGACCAGAGCGCCCTGGAAACTGTCCTGGAAGTTGGTCTGATAGCCTTTGAACTTGGTGATATAGGCCGCGATGCTGGCCTGGAGCCGGTTGTCGAGCGCTGAGCCCTTCAGGCCGATTTCATAGCTGTTCGATGTTTCGGGATCGAGCGGTTCGACCGCATTCTGCGGCATGTTGAAGAAGACATTATACGCTTGCCCCTTATAGCCGCGCGAATAGGTGGCATAGACCTGCGCGTCGGCCGACAGGTCATATTGCAGGCCGAGGCGCGCGCTATAGTCGGTCTTGGAGGTGCTGCCCGTGTTCGAAATGGGCGCGGCGATGCCCGGCACGCCAGCGGCTGGCGCGTCCGAGATGCGGTTGTGGTAGAATTGCAGATCGTCCTGGATGACGCGCCCGCCCACGATCGCGCGGAAGGCGGGACTGAAGTTGATATTGGCTTCGCCATAGGCGGCGAAATTGTCCGATTCGATGCCGTAGCGGGCGACGCCGAAATTGGTGACGCGCGCGCCGCTCACCAGACGGATGGTGTCGCGGCGATAAACTTCGTCGGTCTTGGCTTTCAAGAAGTATAGGCCAACGACATAGTCGATGAGGCCGCCCTTGGCGGAGGTGAAGCGCAGTTCCTGGCTGATCTGGCTGCTGTTCACGCGGCCGCGATCCTCGCCCTGGGTCAGCGTGCCGGGCGCGCTCGGCGCGGTAAGGAGGCTGAAACTGTCCCAATCCTGATGCTGGACGTTCTTCCATTCGCGATAGGCGGTGATGGAGGTCAGCGTCGCTTCGCCGATCTCGATATCGGCCTGGACCGATCCGCCATAATTTTTGTCGCGCACGTCGCTGTCGAAGGTCGAGGCGACGGTCTTGTTGGTGAGCGAAGGCGTGATGCCCTCCGCCGTCAGGATGGCGGCGAGCGAGGGATTGGCCGTGACCGCGCCGGTCGGGTAGGCGACTCGGTTGGTGCTGGCGAGAACGCCGGTCGGCACATCCTCCCGGCTCCAGAGATAGTCGCCGTTGAAGGTAAGCGTGACCGTCTCGGACGGCTTCGCCACCAGCTTCGCGCGGCCGCCGCGCCGCTTGTAGCCGTTGACGTCGTTGCCGGTGGTGAGGTTCTTCACATTGCCGTCGAACCCGGCGACGAGCCCCGTCACCGAGAAGAGCAGCTTGTCCTCGACAAGCGCGCCCGATGCGCCGGCGCGGAAGCGATATTCGTCGCCCTCGAAATAGCTGGCCTGCGCCGAGAGATGGAAGTCGTTGGTCGGCGTCTTGCTGACGATGTTGATGACGCCCGCCGACGCATTCTTGCCGAACAGCGTGCCCTGCGGCCCGCGCAGCACCTCGATGCGGTCGATATCGACCAAGTCCAGCGTCGACTGGCCAGGCCGGGTCAGGACGACGCCGTCCACCACTGTCGACACCGAAGGCTCGACGCCCGGCGAGGTGGTGATGGTGCCGACCCCGCGGATGAAGACGGTGCGATCCTTGTTCGATGCGCCGGCGCGGAAATCGACCGTGGGGACGATCTGGGCGATATCCTGAAGATTGTTGAGATTCTTCGCAGTCAGCGCGTCGCCCTTCAACGCGGTGATCGCGATCGGCACGTCCTGGATCGACTCGGCGCGGAAGCGGGCGGTGACGACGATCTCATTGGGGTCTGCCTGCTCGGCAGGCTGGGCGAAAGCGATGGTCGGCAAGGCAGCGCCGGCGAGCAGCAGGCTGCGGATGGGAAAACGCGGCATGGAAAGGCTCCCTCATATTCAACTTTATAGGTAGAGAATTAGCCTCGCTCATAGGCGTGGCGCAAAAAAGAAAAACTATGTCGGGGCGCGCCGGTCCCTATCGGGCGAGGAACTTCAGCAGTTCCTCCGGAAAGGCCGCGAGCGCGCGTTTGTCCGCGTTGCGCAATATCTGCCGCTCGCCAGCGTCGCGGGGCAAGGGCATGTCGAGGCCGCCGGTCGCCTCCAGCCGGTCGAACAGCGCGCGGTTCAGGCGATCGACGATATCCTGATGGCCGGGGCTGAAGATGAGGTTGCGGCTTTCGAGCGGATCGTCCTGAAGGTCGTACAGCTCATCGATGTCCCAGACGCCATGATAGCGGACATATTTGTAGCGATCCTCCCGAATGGCGTGGACCGTTGGGGTCTGGGGGAAGTTGCGCTCCCAATAATATTCGTAGAGCAGCGCGTCGCGCCATGCGACCCTCTCTCCACGCATCAGCGGCAGCAGGCTTCGGCCTTCCATCCATTCGGGCGGTTCCAGCCCCGCAACCTCCAGCATGGTCGGCGCGATGTCGAGATTGGCGACGACCTCGTCCACCGTCCGCCCGCCGCCGAACAAAGCGGGGCAGCGCGCGACCATGGGAATGCGCATCGATTCCTCATAGGCGCAGCGCTTGTCGATCAGCCCATGTTCGCCGAACAGGAAGCCATTGTCGCTCATGTAGAGGATCAGCGTGTCATCGAGTTCGCCGCGCTGTTCCAGATGGTCCATGATCTGGCCCATGCCCTCATCGACCGAGAGATAGGTTTCCATATAGCGCTTGTAATAGTCACCGATGTCGAGATCGTCATGATAGGCGAAATCGACGCCGTGCCAGCTGTTGCGCTGATTTTCGACCCACATCGGCCGCCCTTCTGCTCCTGCCGCCATCGTTTCCGGGTAGCGGAAGGTTGCGCCGCTGTAGCGGCCCTCATGGCGCGGGGCGGGGTAGAATTCGGCGTGGACCGCCTTGTGCGCCAGGAAGAGCAGGAACGGCTTTTCGCGGGTGCGGCTTTCCAGCCAGTCGAGCGCGTAGCCATTGAGCTGGTCGGTCAGATAGCCGTCCTGCGCGACCCGCTCGCCATCGACGTTGAGGCCGTCGCCATTGGGCCAATAGTCGCCCTGCCCCTTGAAGCTGACCCAGCGGTCGAAGCCGGGCTGCGGATCGTCGCCCTCCAGCCCCATATGCCATTTGCCGATGAAGGCGGTCTCATAGCCGATCGCCTGGAGATATTCGGAGAAGAAGACGAGGCCGGGTGCGATCGGGTGGTTGTTGTCCACCACCCGATGCTGATGGGCATAGAGGCCGGTGAAGATGGTGGCGCGGCTGGGCGAACAGAGCGCAGTGGTGACGAAGGCGTTGCGGAAATGCACGCCTTCGCGCGCGATCCGGTCGGTCACCGGGGTCTCGATGAAATCCTGGGGCTTCAAAAAGCCCATCGCGTCGTAGCGATGATCGTCGGTGAGGACGATGACGATGTTGCGCGGTTTGCCGTCGCCCTTGCGGGGCAGCGTCAGATTCTTCGACCGCGTGGTGAAGGCGGGCTCGGCGGCCTCGCCGTCCGCTGGCCATGAAAAGGCCGCATAGGGTTGCCCCTGGCCGTGGGCGGCGAGCAGCACGCTGCGTATTTCTTCGGTCATTTCGGGCTCCGCGAGGTCAGGCGCGCTGGAGACGGGGCAGCAGCAGCTGGATCCAGCCGATCCCCAGCAGATAGGATATGGCGGCGAACAGGAACAGGGGCAGATAGCCGAGGCCCGCCGCGAGCGTCAGTCCCGCGATCTTGGCGATCGCCATGCCGCCGAGGTTGCCGCAGAAAGCGCCGAAGCTGGTGACGCGGCCGACCTTGGCATGGGGGGTCACATCGGCGATCAGCGCGAAGAGATTGGTCGAAAAGCCCTGATGCGCCGCAAGGGTGAGCGCCAATATGCCGACCGCGAACCAGTAATTGTCGGTCTGGAGCGCCAGCGGGACCGGCAGCACCAGCAGCGCCGACACCAGCAGCGTGCCCTTGCGCACGCGGTTCAGCCCGTGGCCGCGCGACAGCAGCCGGGCCGGCACGATGCCGCCCACCAGCGACCCGATCGCTGCGCCGCCATAGGCGACAGCGAGCGGGGGGCCGAGATCGACGCCCGACAGGCCGAACTGGCGGTTGAAGAAGTCGGGCATCCAGAACAGCAGCAGCCACCAGGTCGCGTCCGACAGGACTTTGGCGACCGCGATCGCCCAGGTGCGGCGGTCCTTGAGGATGGGGCCGTAGACGGGCGCCTGATCGCCATCGGATACAGGCGCTGCCTCCTCCCGGCCGGCAAAGTCGATGCGGCGCGTCGCGACCAGCCACAGCGCTGCCCAGACGAGCCCGACAAGGCCCGCCGCGATGAAAGTGCCGCGCCAGCCCCACCATAGCGCGACCACCGGGATGGCGAGCGGAGCGACCACCGCGCCGACGCTGTTCGCCGCATTGCCGAGGCCAAAGCCGGCCGACCGGAGCGAGGGGGGGAAGATGGTCGCGATCGTCTTGATCCCGGTCGGCGTGCCCATCGCCTCGGTCGCGCCCAGCGACACGCGGCAGAGGATGAAATGGACCATGCTGTGCGCCCAGCCATGGGCAATGGCGGCGAGGCTCCAGGCGGCGACGCCGATGGGGTTCGCCCATTTGACGCCGAGCCGGTCGGCGATCCAGCCGGTGAACAGGAAGGCGAAGGCCGCCGCGCCCTGAAACCAAGCGGCGAGCGTGCCATAATCATCGTCGGTCCAGCCGAGATCCTGCGCGATCACGGGCTTCAAGACCGAGATGATCTGGCGATCGATCAGGTTCAATATGCCGGCGGTGACGACCAGGCCGAACAGCAGCCAGCGGGTGCGGCCGGCGATGCCCGACACGGCGATTTTCGTTCCGGCGCTCATCCGAAAGTCACCTGCCGCCCGTCGCGCAGGAAGGCGATGGCGTTGCGGCGCAGATGCCCGTCCGCGTTCAACAGCGGACGAGGCGTATATTGGGCGAGATAGACTCGGCGCGGCCGGTCGCTGCGGTTGGCGCCGGTGGCGTGGAGCAGCAGGCTGGAGAAGGCGACGATGCTGCCAGCCCGAACAGCGAGTGGGACAGCTGTTTGCGCTATATCGACCGCAAGGTCGGCGGTCTCGGGCGAGCGATCATGGGGCAGAAGGCCGCCGCGATGGCTGCCGGGGATAACCCGAACCGTCCCGTTTTCGACCGTGGCGTCGTCCAGCGCGCACCAGCAGGTGAGGTAGGGCGGATGGTCGGCCGGCCCACCGTTGCCGACGACATAGCCGCTGTCCTGATGCCAGGAAAAGGCCATGCCCTGTTCCGCGCCTTTCACAACATATTGATCCAGAAAGAAATAGGCGTCGTCGCCCAAAGTCGCGCGGCAGATGTCGGCCATCAGCGGCGCGAACAGCATGGTGCGCAGCGCGGGCTGTTCGCGCTGGCATTCATTAGCGAAATAGCGGCTGCCGCGATGGCTGAGGCCCAGATGATCCGTGCTGGCGGCGTCCATCCGGGCGTTCTCTCGCGCGACGAAATCGTCGCACTGGGCCCGGAGCATGTCGAGCAGCGGTCCTGTCAGCACCTGATCGAACAGGGCATAGCCCTGCTCGCGAAAGGAACGGGATTGCGCGTCGAAATTCATGCCTTTTGCTGACACGCCAAGGCAGCCGAGGCAATGATAATATTTCTATCGCTTTAGTAGAGTTTTCTGTTGCTCATCCGTCATCGAGCGAGCGGCGCATGGTCGAGATGCGGCAGGACATGGCGGGCGAAGAGATCGGCTTCGGCCGCATGGGGATAGCCCGACAGAATGAAGGCGTCGATTCCTTCGGCGCGATAGGCGTCGATCTTGGCGCGCACCTGATCGGGATCGCCGACGATCGCCGCGCCGCAGCCCGAGCGCGCCCGGCCGATCCCGGTCCAGAGATTGTCCTCGACATAGCCTTCGTCGCCTGCCGCCTCGCGCAGTTCGGCCTGGCGGCGCACGCCCGCCGATTGCGAATCGAGCGAGCGGGCGCGGATCGCCGCGCCTTCCGCGTCGTCCAGCCGGGACAGGAGGCGGGAGGCGGCGGCGCGGGCCTCCGTCTCGGTCTCGCGCACCACGACATGGACGCGATAGCCGAAGCGCAGCGTGCGGCCGCGTCGGGCGGCGCGCGCGCGCATGTCGGCGATGATCTCCCGCACCGCCGGCAACGTGTCGGGCCACATTAGATAGACGTCCGCACCCTCCGCCGCCGCCTCGCGCGCGGCTTCGGACAGGCCGCCGAAGTAGAAGGACGGGGCAGTGCCGCCCTGCGCAATGCGCGGCGGGTCGAGCGCGAGCCGCCAGAATTCGCCGCGATGGTCGATCGGCTGGCCGTTCAGAAGGGTGCGCAATATGTGCATCGCCTCGACCGTGCGGGCGTAGCGCGGGGCGCTCTCCAGCGTCTCGCCGGGCAGGTCGCTGGAGATGATGTTGATCGCCAGCCGGCCGCCGGCGATCTGGTCGATCGTGGCGATCTGGCGCGCGAGCTGCGGCGGCCAGTTCTCCCCGATCCGCGCCGCCATCAGCAGCTTGATCCGGCGGGTCAGGGTGGCGATCGCGGCGGCGAAGGCGGTGGTGTCGATACCCAGCATATAGCCCGAGGGCAGGAGGATATTGTCGAACCCGCCGCTCTCGGCCGCCAGCACGATGTCGCGGCAATGATCCCAGCTGGATTTCAGTTTCGGGTCTGGAACGCCGAGAAACTCATAGTCGTCGTCGCAGAGCGCGGAGAACCACGCGACTTCGCAAGGGGCCGTCATGGCAGGCTTTCGCCCAGCGACGCCTCCAGCACGGCGTACCATTGGGCGCGGGTCCATTCGACCTTGAAGGCGTCGATGCTGCGGGCGATGCGCGCGGGCGACTGGCTGCCGACGATGGGGATGGGCTGCGCGGGATGCGCCATGATCCAGGACAAGGCGGCCGCGCCGATGTCCACGCCATAGGCGTCGCCCTGCGCCGCGATCAGGCTGGCGGCGGGGTGCGACGCTTCGCCCAGGCGTCCGCCGCTGAGAGGCGACCAGGCGAGGACGGCCATGCCGCGCGCCATCGCCTGGTCGAGCGTGCCGTCATAGAGCGGAGCCGGGCGCAGGGCGGAAAATTCCGGCTGAGTGCTGACGATCGGCAGATCGAGAAAGCTCTGGAGCGCGTCCAGTTCATGGATCGCATAGTTGGAGACGCCGATCGCGCGGACCTTGCCGGCCTCGACCATGCGGGTGAGGCTGGCGGCCACTTCCTGCGGATGGGTGAGGAAATCGCGGCGGTGGATCTGGTAGAGATCGACCCGGTCCACCTGCATCCGCCGCAGCGATGCGTCGATGGCCTCGGCGAGATAGTCGGCGCCGCTATTATAGGGAATGCCGGGACGGATGCCGCCCTTGGTTGCGAGCACCATGCGATCGCGCAGATGCGGCGCGTCGGCCAGCACCCGGCCCAGCAGCGCCTCGGCCGAGCCGAAGCCGGCCGGCGTGTCGCAGCCATAGATGTCCGCCGTATCGAGCAGGGTAATGCCGGCGTCGAGCGCGGCCTCCACCTTGGCGCGCGCTGCCGCGACATCGTCGCCGGCGAGCCGCCACATGCCCCAGGCGATCGGAAAAACGGAAATCCCGCTCTTGCCGAGCGGGCGTGGTTGGGTCGATAGGCGCAGCGTCGTCATGGGGCGGCTCAATGGCACAAGGATTATCCCAGTGGTAGAGACTATACGTTATGGCGTGGTGGGCACCGGGATGATGGGGGTGGAGCATATCCGCAACATCCTCATTCAGCCGGGTGCGACCATCACCGCCATCGCCGATCCGGTCGAAACCTCGCTGGGCTGGGCGCGCGCGGCGCTGGGCGAGAAGGCGGACGGCGTCGCCGCTTATGCCGACGCGGCCGCGCTGGTGAAGGGCGGCGATGTCGATGCGGTGATCGTCGCCTCGCCCAATTTCACCCATCGCGCGGTGCTGGAGCCGCTGCTGGACAGCGATGTCGCGATCCTGTGCGAAAAGCCGCTTTGCACCACGGTCGAGGATGCGTGGTGGGTAGTGGACCGGGCCGAGGGTCGGGCCGCGCCCTTTTGGACCGGGATGGAATATCGCTACATGCCGCCCGCCGCCGCCTTCATCTCGCAAATCCATGGCGGCCGGATCGGCAGGCTCCAGATGCTGCTGATCCGCGAACATCGCTTTCCCTTCCTGGAGAAGGTCGGCAACTGGAACCGTTTTGCGGCCAATACCGGGGGCACGATGGTCGAGAAATGCTGCCATTTCTTCGATCTCATGCGCCTCATCGTCCAGGCCGAGCCGGTGCGGGTCTATTGCTCCGGCGCGATGGACGTGAACCATCTTGACGAGCGCTATGACGGCCGCGCGCCCGACATCATCGACAATAGTTTCACCACGGTCGATTTCGCCAATGGCGTGCGCGCGATGCTGGACCTGTGCATGTTCGCCGACGGGGCCGAGCATCAGGAGGAAATGTCGGCGACGGGGGACAAGGCGCGGCTCGACGTGCTGATCCCGCCGGGCGACCTCGTCTTTTCGCCGCGTGTGGGGTTCCTGAAGGACAAGGCGGTGGAGCGCGCGCATGTGCCGGTCGATCCGGTCGCGATGGCGGCGGGCTCGCATTATGGCGCGACCTACTACCAGCACGAAGCCTTTGCCCGCGCTGTGCGCGGCGAGGGCGGGGTGGAGGTCACGGCGCTCGATGGGCTGCGCGCGGTCGCGATCGGCCAGGCGGCGGAGATCAGCGCGCGCGAAAAGCGGGTGGTGGAGATGGCCGAACTGGGGCTTTGAATCCCCAGCGGCTGTCCCTCATGGGCAGGGATCGGGAACCTCGCGATGCACCGCTTCGATCGCCGCAATGGCCTCGGGCGGCAGGGTGATGTCCACGCTGGCGATGTCGGCCTTCAGCTGCTCCATGGAAGTCGCTCCGATGATGTTCGCGGTCACGAAGGCGCGGCTGTTCACATAGGCGAGCGCCATCTGCGCCGGATCGAGGCCATGGGCATGGGCGATGGCGACATAGCGCGCTGGCCGTCGCCTGGCCGGGCAGGTCGTAGCGGACGAATTGCTTTGCCACGTCGCGGCGTGAACCGGGCGGGATCACGCCGCCCAGATATTTGCCGGTAAGATTGCCGCCGGCCAGCGGCGAATAAGCAAGCAGGCCTACGTCTTCGCGCAGCGCGAATTCGCTGAGGCCGATTTCGAACGTGCGGTTCAGGAGATTATAGGCGTTCTGGATCGAGGCGATGCGGGGCAGCCCCTGGTCGCGCGCCAGCCGCAGATATTCGGACACGCCCCAGGGCGTTTCGTTGGAGACGCCGATGTGGCGCACCTTGCCAGATTTTATGAGGCCGGCGAGCGCGTCCAGCGTCTCCTCGATCGGCACCACCTCCGGCGCGTCTGCAATCTGGGCGAGCCCGCGCGCGCCGAAGGAGGGCACCGGGCGGTCGGGCCAGTGGAGCTGATAGAGATCGACATAGTCGGTCCGCAGGCGCTGGAGGCTGTCGTCGATCGCCTGCTCGATATTGCGCCGGTCCAGTCGGTTGTTGCCGCCGCGAAATTGCCGCACCGGCTCGCGCGAGGGGCCAGCGACTTTGGTCGCCAGGATGATGTCGTCGCGCTTGCCGCGTTTGGCGATCCAGCTGCCGATATATTCCTCGGTCCGGCCCTGGGTCTCGCGGCTGACCGGCGTGACGGGATAGGCTTCGGCGGTGTCGATGAAAGTGACGCCCTGCGCGATGGCGTAGTCGAGCTGCGCGTGCGCCTCCGCCTCGCTATTCTGCGAACCCCAGGTCATGGTGCCGAGGCAGATGAGGCTGACCTTGATGTCCGTCCGTCCCAATGTCCGATACTGCATATGATCTCTCCCGTCGCGGAGGCTGCTTTAGCCGAAAGCGGCCGTTATCAAACAGGCTGGGACACGGGGTTGAGAATTTTTCACGTTCCTATGAGCGGCGCATCGGAAGGCAGGCGTTCCCTTTATCGATCCGGGTCTATCTCGCCGGCGCTTATCGCGCGGTAGCGGCGGGCGGCGGTTTCCCCGCCCTCCTGCAACAGGGGGCCGAGCAGCCGATACAGGTCCAGATGCCCCGGCTCGTCGGGCCGGTCCCAGCCATGATCGCGGCGGATGCGGCCGAGATGGCCGGACGCCCGGATCGCCTGCGGATCGACGCTTTCCGGCTGCTGCGCGTCCGGCCCGACATAGATGGCGTCGGCCTCGCAATAGAGTTCGCACATATAGCAGGTCTGGCACTGGTCCAGCCGGGCAATCACCGGGGCGCCGTCGCCCGCGTCCAGCACATGGGTCGGGCAGATGGCGACGCAGCGGTTGCAGCCGTTGCACAGATCCTCGAAAATATGCGCGATCATGCCGCCGCCTCCGCATAGACGCGGCGTTCGGGGCGGGTCCAAATGCGATCCAGCCCGCCGGTCAGCAGCCGCGCGCCGCCCGCCGTATCGAGCGCGGGCGCATCGACCCGGACATGAATGCCCCGGCTTTCGTTGCGGGCGAGCGCCGCCGCCGTACACCAGCGCGCGGTGGCGGTCATGGCGGCCGTCTCGCGCAGAGCGACCAGCGCCAGCCCTTGAGCGCGACTATGGTCGCTGATCGTGCGCCAGTGGGTGTCGAGCAGGGCCAGGGAGTCGCTGAGCTGCGTTCGGCTGCGCCAGAGGGAATGCAGGTAGCCGTTCATATGATGATCGATGTCGGCCTCGATCATCTTGCGGTCGATGGGGCGATCGGCGGATGCGGGCGCGATCCCGGCCGATCCGACTGCTAGCGCCCTGCCCGCAGCCTTGCCCCGAATGGCCAGCCCGCGACGGGCCGCCGCCGCGCCCGCGATCTGGCCCGATGTCAACGCCCAGGCGCTGTTGACCGCGCCCCCGCCGCTGATCGCGCCGGTCGCCAGTTCGCGCGTGGCGGCGTCGCCGGCGGCGTAGAGACCTGCGACGCTCGTCCCGCAATCCTCATCCACGATGCGCAGCCCGCCGTTGCCCCGGATCGTGCCTTCGCCGAACAGCTTGATCGGCCAGCGATCCCTGAACAGGTCCACCCCCTTGCGGACGAACGGAGGGGGCGTGAAGGGCTGGATATCCTTCAGGATCGGCGGCAGCGCGGCGGGCGCGTCGATGAGGTCGGCATAGACCGGCCCTTTGAGCAGCGCGGCGCCGAGCGCCTGATAATGGGCGTGGCCGCGCGGCGGCGCGACGATCTCGCGCCCCTGCGCGTCATAATAGCGTGCGGCGGTGTAGGGCAAAGTGCGGGTCGATGCCCAGGCGGGCGAGACCGTATATTGGATGGAGAATTCCATGCCGGAAAGCTCCGCGCCCGCCTCCGCCGCCATCAGATAGCCGTCGCCCGTATTGCCATGGCTGCCGATCAGGCCCGAGCGAAACGCGCAGCCGCCCGTCGCAATCACCACCGAACCGGCGCGGATATCCCAGTCCGTGCGGGTCAGCCGTGCGTGCCCCCTCGCGCCGACGACCGCGCCGTCTTCGTCAGTCAGCAACTGTAGCGCGGGGTGATGGTCGAGGATGCGCGCGCCCGCGGCGCTAGCATAGGCGCGCAACGCGCGCATATATTCCGACCCGCGCACGCCGCTATAATAAGCGCCGCCCTTGCCGTCCGATCCGAAGCGGTAATAGGGGGCGAGGTCGGGCAATGTGCGCCAGGTGGTATCGAGCACCCGCTCCATCCAGGCCGGATCGCCGAGGCCCAGGCCCGCCGCGTGCCGTTGCTCGATCGCTTCGCGCCGCCGCACCGGATCGGGCGGTATCCACCAGTGATTGGGGCCGGCGGTGGCCGTGACCCCGCTCGTCCCGACATAGCCCTTGTCGACAAGGATGACCGACGCGCCCGCCTTCGCGGCGGCGATCGCCGCCCAGGCGGCCGCCATGCCGCCGCCGATGACCAGCACGTCGCAACGCTGCGTCAGGATATCGCTCACTCCGCGGCGATGGCGATCGGCGCTTGCGCGTGTCGATGTTCAGGCACGGGCAGGCCCAGATGACCGCGCAGCGTGTCATGGGCGTAATCGGTGCGGAACAGGCCGCGCGCCTGGAGGATCGGCACCACCTTCTCGCGGAACAAAGCGAAGTCCTTGGGCCGCGTTACCCGCAGGATGAAGCCGTCCGCCGCGCGCCCGGTGAACCAGCGCTCGATCTCGTTCGCGATCGTCTCGGGCGACCCCACAAAGTCGGACTTCCACTGACCGAAGCGATAGGCCGCCTGGCGGAGCGTCAGTCTCTCTGCCGCCGCCACGCGGATGATCTGCTCGGCGTGCCCCTTGTAGCTGTTGAGCGTCACGCCGGTCAGGTCCGGGAAGGGGGCGTCGAGATCATAGCCCGAGAAATCATGATAGTTGAACGCGCGGCCGACCTGGGTCAGCAGCTTGTCGATGCTGAGGCTCTGCTGCTGCGCGGCGGCGATGGCCTGCGCTTCCTCGTCGGTCTCGGCGATGGTGGGGACGAGGCCCGGCATCACCTTGATGAGGTCGGGGTTGCGCCCGATCGCCGCCGCCCGCGCCTTGAGGTCGGCATAATAAGCGCGTCCGGTGTCGAAATCCTGCGCGGCGGTGAAGGTGCCCTCGGCGATCGCCGCGCCGAGCGCTCGTCCCTCGCCGCTGTCGCCAGCCTGGAAGATCACCGGCTGGCCCTGCCGCGACCGGCTGAGCGCCAGCGGCCCAGCGACCGAGAAATGCGCGCCCTTGTGGTCGAGGCGATGCTGCTTGCTCTTGTCGAGGAACAGGCCCGCCGCGCGGTCGCGCGGGAAGGCGTCGTCTTCATAACTGTCCCACAGGCCCTTCACCACTTCCACGAACTCGCGTGCGCGGGCGTAGCGCACGCCATGCTCGAAATGCGCGTCGCGCCCGTAATTCTGCGCCGCGCCCTCAAGGCCGGTGGTGACGACATTCCATCCCGCCCGGCCCCGGCTGATATGGTCGAGCGAGCCGAACTGCCGCGCGACATTATAGGGTTCCCAATAGGAGGTGGTGAGCGTGCCGATCAGGCCGATGCGCGACGTGCTCGCCGCGACCGCCGACAACAGGGTCAGCGGCTCCAGCCGGTTGAGGAAATGGGGGGCGGTGTCAGGCGTGATATAGGGCGAATCGACGATGAAGACGAAATCGAACTTCGCCGCCTCGGCGAGGCGGGCATTGTCGATATACCAGCCAATGTCGATGCTGGCGTCGCCGGGCAGCTCCGGGTCGAGCCAGCTATGATGGTCGGCGCCCACGCCTTCCAGTATCGCGCCCAGATGCAATTGCCGCTCGGTCCTTTGGCTCATGCTCAAATCCTCCTGCCAGACTGAGACGGGACGGTAGAGCGGCGGCACGCTGCGGAATAACGAGAGCTGCTCAACCACCGCTGATTTTGTTCAAAGCGACCCGACCCAAGCTCGCATCCGTGCGGAGCGGCGGTCTCCAGCAGGCTAAGCCGTTGCCTTATCAGCCCGAAGTGCACCCAGGGGGGACTGGTGCGCGTTTGTCAGACGGCTTCTTGGTCGCCGCCGAGGGAGGATCGCAAAGCAGTCAACGATAGCGGTAGAGGCGGACGCGATACACTTTCCCTTCCGAGGCGTCCGAAGAGGAGAGCCGCAACGACTGACCCTGGCCATTTTCGTCGCCGTTCAGCCTGCGGCCATTGACCATCGCGCCGTCCTTCAGAATTTGCTCGTCAATGCTTTCGATGCCGACAATGGGCGGCCCTGGGCGGTCCGTGGTGAAATTAATCTGCATGTCGCCCGCGCCGACGACGATGAATTCGTCGGGCGCGGTCTGGAGGAACATCGCCGCGACCCGGCTGGCAGGATCGACAGTGCCGTCGGGGCCGCTGGCGCGGATCATGTTGACCATATAGTCGCCGATGCGGCCCCGGCCGGACCGCTGCGCCGACCCTTCCATGATGATGGTGGCGATCCTTCCTTCAGCCTGTTTCTGGAGCAGCAGCGGCGCAAGCTGTTCCAGCACGCCGTAGAGCGCACCGATGACCGGGTCGCCATCCCCGCCGGTGCCGAGTCCGACGCTGGGGTCGCCCGCCAACTGTACGCCGCGCTCGTCGATCCCGAAGGGCGAGAAGCCAAAGCCCTTGAGAGCGCCGAAAGTGTAGAGCGCGTTCGCCGCACCTGCCGCGCCGCCGCGCGCTTCGGGCACGAACAGCGCATTGTCGGGCCTGCGATATTCGGATGCCCAATAAGCGTAATTGTCGAAATAAATGTCCGGCGCGAGGAAATCGAGCGTGGGCGCGCCCGCCTTCCATATATCGATGGCGAAGGGCAGGGGACCACCGGAATTATATTGGCCAGGCTCGTAATTGGGGCGGATCAGCGCTGCGTTGGTGAACATGGGCAGCGCATATTCGGCTTTGCCGGCGGCGGCGACATGATCGATATACCGGGCGTAGGACCAGGACATGAAAAGCGAGTCCGTCATGCCATTGTCCCCGAAAACCTCGATCCATGTCCCGGTCGAGCGCCCGCCCGCCGCTTCCCAGGCGGCGCGCAGCTGTGGGTTCAGCGAGGCGCGGTGCGCCGCCAGATAGGCCATCAATTCCGCCGGCACCGGCCGGGCGAACGCGGCTTCGGCATCGGGGGCGCGATCGCGCGATTCGGGGATGACGCCGACTTCATTTTCGACCTGCACCATCAGCACCGTCTGGCGCGCGCCGTCCACCGCCTTCAAATGGCGCATCAACTGCGCGAAGGCGCGCGCGTCGGCATCGCGGGCGGCTGTCGACAGGGTGGAAATTCGTTCCGTGCCGCGCCCGTCGGCGGTCTGCATGCGTGGGAAGCGCTGCTGGTCGCGCTTCACCCAGGCGGGGACATAGCTGGAGAAGGTGTTCTTCCAGGTGCCGAACCAGAGGAAGACCAACCGCAGGTCATGGTCGCGCGCGCCCTTTATCAGCCCATCGACATTGCTGAAGTCGAACCGGCCTTCGACCGGCTCGATCGTTTCCCAGGCGACGGGGACCAGCACGGTGTTGAGATTGTCGCGCACCAGCAGCGGCCATTTGCGGCTGAAATGATTGAGGTCGCTGGTGCTGCTGTTCTTGACCTCGCCGCCGAGGACGAGGAACGGCTTGCCGTCTACGATCAACTGCGTCGCTTCGCCGCGCTGCTCGAAATGGGGCAGAGCGGGGGCGGAGGATGAGGCGGATCGGCCGGGCTGAGAAAGAAGGCAAAGCCCTGTAGCCAATAGCAAAGCGATCATGGGTCGCATCGAATTCCTCTCCGCCGTTTTAGAATGGGAACGTTACCATTAGCAACGGCAGGCCGCAGTGCCAAGACGGACGGCATCTTGTTCAGGCTATGGGCGGCCTCGCCACAACTGACGGATTGCACCAGCCAATTCCGCCTGGCGAAAGGGCTTGGTGAGGCGTGGCAGGTCCGGATCAATGCCCTTGGCGTCGGCATATCCCGACATGACAAGCACTTGCGTTTCAGGCAGCCGTTGCAGAACGGATCGAGCCAGTTCCGTTCCGGTCATTCCGGGCATCAGATGGTCGGTAATCAGCAAATCCGGCTTCATTCCCTGACCGATTATGATCTGTGCTTCATCGGCCGACGTGGCGGACGTCACCTCGAAACCCAGATCGCCCAGCATCTGCGCCGCCGACTCGCGCACCAGGTCTTCATCATCGACGAGAATGGCGGTGCATCCGCTGAAGGGAATGATCGCGGGCGCTGGTGCATCAGCTCCCGAACGGACGCTTTCTCCGCTTGATGGGAGCCAGAGGCATATCGTCGTGCCCTTGCCGAGCACGCTGTCGATCGTCAGCGCGCCGCCAAGCTGCGCCGCCAGACCATGAGCCATGGACAATCCAAGCCCCGTCCCGCGTCCCACGCCCTTGGTGGAGTAGAAGGGCTCGATCGCGCGTTTTTTCGTTTCCTCATCCATCCCCATTCCGGTGTCGGCGACGCAAAGGCAGATATAATCCCCCGGCGCCATGCCGTCGATTTCATTGTCCTGCACCAAGGATCGTGAGACGGTGAGATGCAATGCGCCCCCATCGGGCATGGCGTCGCGCGCATTCACGCTTAAATTGAGGAGCGCCATTTCAAGCTGGTTCGGGTCGGCGACGGCTGCGGGAAGACCGGCCGGCGCATCCACCACCAGCTCGATCCGGGGACCAAGGGTGCTGCCGAGCAGGTCTGTCATGCCCGCTACCAAGCCCGACACATCGACCGGCACGGGTTGAAGCGGCTGTCGGCGCGCGAAGGAAAGCAGACGATGGACGAGCGTTTTGGCGCGATCCGCTGATTGCATCGCCGCCGCGATGAATTTGCGGTCCCGCTCATCGCCCAACCCTTTGGCGTCGAGGCGATCCAGCGCCCCCATGATCGGTGTCAGCAGGTTGTTGAAGTCATGTGCGACGCCGCCGGTCAGCTGACCCATGGCCTCCATCTTCTGCACCTGCCGCAGCGCCTCTTCGGCCGCCACCTGTTTGGTGACATCGCGGCTCGATCCGATGATGCGCTCTACCGCTCCAGCATCGGAAAATAGCGGGATCAACGTGGTGTCCCAGATACGGGGCGAACCGGACAGCTGAAACGCCTCGCGATACTGATGAATGTCGCGCGTTTCGACGACCACCTGATAGGCCGCTATGACCGTGGCGGAGATTTCCTTAGGCAAAAACTGCTCGACGCGCTTGCCGCGAATTGTTTCGAATTGAAAGCCGACGCCGGCCTCATGTGCCGGATTGATTTGCTCGACGAGAAAGCCGCCATCGTCTTCCACTCGGACGACGAAAAGGGGATCTGGCGTGTTCTGGAAATAGGCCCGATAAAGCATGTCGGCTTCTCGTCGAGCCACCTCAGCATCTTGCAGCTCCTTCGTCCGCGCCTCGATCCGTGCCTCCAGCGTGGCGTTCAGTTCGCGCAGCTGAGCTTCGGCCGCATCCCTGTCGATCACCAGGCGGACGCGCTCGGCCAGCTCCTCCATGAATTCGACTTCCTCAACATGCCAGGCGCGGGGCGTGCGGCTGTTGAGATATACGATGGTATGCAGCTGTCCCCCGCGTCGGAAGGGCACGACCAATATCGCCCTGGTGTCGACCTGTCTGGCCGTCTCTCGTGTGAGCGCTTCATCACTCAGGTCCGCTTCCATCAGATCCTGGATGACGACCGTTCGCCCTGCGCTCAGATCAGCCACGATCTTCACGCCGAAGGACGCGGCAGGCAGGCGCCCCAGAAGCGGCGGTACAGAGCCGTCAGTCCAGCAGACATCATATTGGAAGATGTTGTCGGCCTGGCTCAGCTCTCCGAACCCCGTGCGCGATACGGAGAAATGCTCGCCGATCGCTTCGGCGACCTGCCGCAACGCTGCTGCGGTATCTTCCGCGCGCAATATGTCCGCGATGCGGAGGCGCATCGCAATCCGGGCTTGCCGCCGGACATAGGCGCTCAGGTTCCGCTCGATGGCGGCGGCCCCGCAGGCCATCAGCAGGATGAATATCGTGAAGGCGCTGATCGCAATGGCGAGGGTGGTTTGCGCGAGCGTTTCGCTGCCGCGGCCCACGACCATGTGGCTGGCGCTTGAGAATATCGCCGCCTTCATCCCGGCAAAATGCATCCCTGCTATAGCGACGCCCATGACGATCGCTGCCACCAGCCGGCGGCGCAGGGTTTGCGCGTGCGTCGTCAGCCACATGGCGGCGGTTGCAGCCGTCGCGGCGATCAGCACGGAGGTCAAGAGCCAGGGCCAGCCATAGCTGAGCTTCGCATCCATCCGCATGGCGGCCATGCCGGTATAATGCATGGCGAGCACGCCCGACCCCATCAGCAACCCGGCCGACAGCACCCGCGTCGCCGAGACAGGGCTGCGGCTCGCGAGGGCGAAACCCGCGCCGGTGAAGCCGATCGCCAATGCCAGCGATAACAAGGTCAGGCCGATATCATAGCCGATCGTCATGCCGGGCATGCTGAACGCCAACATGACGACGAAGTGCATGCTCCATATGCCGCCGCCGAGAACGAGGGCGGCCGCGACAAGCCAGCCCTGTTGCATCCTGCCACGGGATTCGCGTGCCCGGTCAGCCAGATTGAGCGCGGTGAAGGACGCGAATATGGCGATCGCGATCGACAGGACCACCAGGGCCAGATTGTGTGTCCCATGCATCATCATGCAGAGGGGATTCCCATAGCATAGCTTTGATCGCAACATCCTAGAGCAATATAGGTGTCGCGGCGTGGCTGCACCGCCCGCGGCTCGCGCGTCAGGCCGCGACCCAATCCTTGCGCAGCGCCTTTCCCGCCAGCGCCATGAACAGCCCGGCAAGAAGGTAGAAGCCCAGCGCCGCGACGATCGCGTAGCGCAGCGCTTGCGTCCCGAACTGCGGCGTCAGCGCGTCCGACAGGCTGCCAACGGCCCAGCTGCCAAGGCCCAGGCCGACCAGATTGTTGATGAGGAGAAAACTGGCCGAGGCGCTGGCGCGCATATGGGCGGGCACCAGATGCTGAACGGCGGTCAGCACCGGGCCGAGCCAGACATAGACCAAAGCCTGCGGGATCAGGAACAGCAGGAAGGCGAAGGTGACGCTGGAGGACAGTACGCCGATGACAAACAGCGGCATTCCGACCACATAGCTCACCGCCGGCACCCAGGCATAATAAGCGCGGTCGCCGCTCCCCATCCGATCGCCCAGCCATCCGCCCAGCAGCACGCCCGCAACCCCGCCGATCAGCAGCAGCCCGCCGAGGAACTGCCCGGCCCCCAGAAGATCGAGGCCGAAGCTGCGCATGAGAAGGCTCGGCAGCCAGAAGGCGACGCCATAGCCGCACATCGAACTCGATGCCGCGCCCAGCGCCAGCAGCCAGAAGCTGCGTTTGCGCGCGAGGATGCCGAACACGGCCGAGACCGGCACCGCATCGCCGCTGCGGGCAGGCCGCGCCGGCTCCCGCACCACCAGCCGGAAGATGGGTGCGATCAGCAGCCCCAGCACCCCCACGACGATGAAGGCCGTGCGCCACTCCACCGCCTGCGCGATATAGCCGCCCAGCAATACGCCGCCCGCCGACCCCAAAGGGATTCCGAGCGAATAGATGGAGAGCGCCCGCGCCCGTTGGTGCGCCGGGAAATAGTCTGAAATGACCGCATAAGAGGGCGCAACCCCGCCCGCTTCGCCTACGCCCACGCCGACCCGAAACAGGAACAGCTGCACGAAGCTGCCCGCCATCCCGCACAGCGCAGTGAAGCCGCTCCAGACAGCCAGGCTGACAGTGATGACCCAAGTCCGGCTGGTCCGGTCGGCGAGCAGCGCCAGCGGGATCGCCAGCGTCGAATAGAGGAGGGCGAAGGCGATACCGCCGAGCGCGCCGAGCTGCGTATCGGTGAGGCCCAGTTCCGCCTTGATCGGCCCGGCGAGGATGCCGAGGATCTGCCGGTCGAGAAAGTTGAACGTGTAAACGAGCAACAGCATCGCCAGTACGACGGCGCGATAGCGGGGGGAGGCGGTCTGGTCGGTCATGCGGTTCTCACCCATCTCCGTTCAGTTCGAGCTTGTCGAGAACCGATGCGCGAAGGGTTCTCGACAAGCTCGAACCGAACGGAGGAGGCGTTACGAAATCAAAACTTCACCGTCGCCGTCACGAAAACCTGCCGCGGATTGCCATAGAAGGCCGTCAGCGTCCCCTCCCGCCCCAGCGAGGGCGTCGGGAAGCCGGCGGCGTTGTTGATGATCGCGCCCGTCACCGGGTTGGCCGCGACGAAGGTGTAGCCCGACGTCTTATACTCCTTGTCCAGGATATTCTTGCCATGGACGCCGAGGCTCCAGCGATCATCGGGCGCGGTATAGACGATGCTGGCGTCCCACAGCGCATAGCCCTTCTGATCGATATAGGGGTTGGGAATCTCGAATTGATAGGTCTTCGACCGCCACGACACGGTCGTCCCGGCGTAGAGGCTGCCGTCGCCTACCGGCGTCTGATAGGACAATGTCCCGCTTGCGGTCCATTTGGGCGTGTTCTGCACCTTGCGGAACGCCGCTACATCGGTCGGCACGCCGCCGATATTGGTGATATACTCGCGATATTGCGCGTCGATATAGCCGATCGCCGTCTGAAGGTTCAGGCGATCGCCGGGCGTCATCATGTCGCGGCCCAGACGCGCATTGCTCTCGAACTCCAGCCCCTTGAACCGTGCCTTGCCCGCATTGGACACGATGCCGCAGAAGGAGGGAGTGGGGACGCCGCCGACAGCGACGGTGCAGGCGACCGATCCGGGTATCTGCACATCCTTATAGTCCGCATAGAAGCCCGCCAGCGCCACATAAAGCGCGCCGTCCATGAGGTTGCCCTTGTAGCCGACCTCATAGCTGTCGACCTCTTCCGGGCGGAAGGCGAGGAAGGAGGCGACTTCGCTGTCCTGCCGCACGCCGTCGCCATTCAGGTCCGGCGCGTTGGTGCCCACCCCGCGCGGATCGAAGCCGCCGCCCTTGAAGCCCTTGGAATAGCTGGCATAGACATTGTGATCGGGCGTCGGCTTGTAGCTGACCGAAAAGCGCGGCGTGAATTTCTTGTAGTTGGCCTTGCCGCTGAAATCCGTGCTCGGCGCGCCGAAGGGCAGGCCCGCCCCGCCGAACACCGGCGATCCGCCGCCGAGATAATTCTGCCGGAGAATGTCGGCGGTGCGCTCGTCCCAGGTGTAGCGGCCGCCGGCCGACACGCTGAATTGCGGGCTGAAATCATAGGTGAAGTCGCCGAACACCGCATAGGTTTCGGTGTCCACATTCGCCTGGGTGAAGGCGGTGAGGCCCGCGACCGTGGTGAACAGCCGCACGTCGAACGCGGTGTCGGCCCTGGCGTCCAGATAATAGAAGCCGACCATCCCCTTGAGCGGACCAGCATCGACCTGAAGCTGGAATTCCTGGCTCAGCTGTTCGTTGAAGTAGAAGGCGGGCACGTCGACATCGACCGCAGGCAGCGCGTCGAAGTCGATCGGCGAGGCGCTGTCATCCTTGCGCCAGGCGCTGATCGACTTGAGCGTGAACATGTCGTTCAATTCGGCGGTGATGTTCATCGAAAGGCCGTAGGACTTCACATATTGCCTGGGATCGGACAGGCCGCCGCGTGTGTCGAACACATCGTCCAGAACCGGCGCGCCCGACACCTGGCCGGGGATCAGCCGGTGCCCGCCGCGGGCATTGCTCTTGTCCTTGGCGTAGTCGCCGGTGATTCGGATCAGCACCGGCTCGCCATAGCCGCCCATCTCGAAGGTGGCGCGCCCGGCCCAGATGTCCTTGTTGTAATTCTCTTGGCCCGTCGTGAGATTATCGCCGAACCCGCCGCGCGACAGCCGCGCGACCGCACCGCCGACGCGGATGATATCGCCGATCGGGGCCGACGCGCTGATGATCCCGTCGGCCTGATCGTAGGTGCCGAAAGTGCCCTTCACCCGAAGCGCGAACTCCTGTGGCAGCATCTTGGTCACATATTTGACCGCGCCGCCGATCGTGTTGCGCCCGTAAAGCGTGCCCTGCGGCCCGCGCAGCACTTCGATCCGCTCCACGTCATAAATGTCGAGCAGCGCGCCCTGCGGACGGTTGAGATAGACATCGTCGAGATAGATGCCGACCCCTTGCTCGAAGCCGGAGACCGGATCCTGCTGGCCCACGCCGCGAATGAAGGCGGTAAGAGTGGAGTTGGTCCCGCGCGACGCTTCCAGCGTGGTGTTGGGGGTGACGTTGGCGAGTTCGGTGATGTCGATCGCGCCGCCCCGCTCCAGCGCCGCGCCGGAAAAGGCGCTGACCGCGATCGGCACGCTGACCAGCGTCTCCTCGCGCCGGCGGGCGGTGACGACGATCGCTGCGCCTTCCTCCTCGGCGGCGGCCTGTGGTGGCGCGCTGTCCTGCGCCAGCGCGGGCAGGGCGGTCATGCCGCTCCACGCGGCGGAGGCGAGAGCAAGGGCGCGAAAAGTCTGATGGGCCTTCATCGGATCGGTCCTCTCCTGAACAAATGAGCAGCGCCCGGTCTGCCGGATCGCTTGCGTTGCTCCTATCGATAATGAAAGTTGAACCGGCTTTCAACTTCAAATAAGAGAGGGCGTGACGAAGGCGGTCGAACGCTGCAAAAAGAACACAGGATCAGGAGTGGGAATGGCCGAGGCAGCGCCCGAAAAGGACGACAAGACGCCGCGCACTGCGCGCGGCGAGCGGACGCGCCGCGCGCTCCTGACCGCCGCCGCCGCCGAGTTCGGCGAGAAGGGCTTTCATGAAGGATCGATCAGCGGCATCACCCGCCGCGCCGGCTGCGCGCTCGGCAGCTTCTACACCTATTTCGACAGCAAGGACGATATTTTCCGCGCGCTCGTCAACGACATGTCGAACCAGGTGCGCGATTATGTCTCGCCCCGCATCGCCGAGGCGCGCAACGCGATCGAGGCGGAGCGGGTCGGCCTGACGAGCTTTCTGGAATTCGCGCGCGACCATAAGGAAATCTACCGCATCATCGACGAGGCGGAGTTTGTCGATCAGGCTGCCTACCGCGCCCATTATGAAAATACCGCGACTCGCATGGAGGCGCGCCTGCGCCGGGCCGCCGATCGGGGCGAGATCGACGGCGGGGTCGACGAAGTCCATGCCTGGGCGATCATGGGCATGAACGTGTTTTTAGGGCTGCGCTTCGGCGTGTGGGACGACAGCCGTCCCGCTCAGGAGATCGCCGCCATCGCCAATGCCCTCATCGAAAAGGGGATCGGGCGACGGGATGCGTGATGCGTCAGGCGGCGCACCAGTCGGGGGCAGTGTCCGACCAGGGCCTGGCGTGGCCTTTCAGGATCATGAGCTGGCCGATCGACACGCCGTCGCGCAGCAGCAGGCGGGCGGACGGATCGGCATCGGCCGGATCGCGCCGCGCCTCGAACGCGCCGCCGTTCATCATCGCCGCCAGCGCGATCCGCGCGGCGGCGGCCCGCTCCGCCTCCTGCGCGCAGCCGGGATCGGCAGCATCGGGCGCCTTCATATCAGCGACATGGTAGCGCTTGCCGCGCCAGGCATAAGCATCGCCGCTCAGCACGCAGGCGTCGCCCTGCGGATCGTCGCACAAGGCGAAGCGGTCGGAGATGCTGGTCGGTTCGACAGCGGGGCCATTGGGATCGGGCAGGCTGTCCTTGAGCAGCACCACCGCCAGCCCCGCTCCGGCGAGCGCGACCACGAGCATCCCCATCGGCACGATGCGCGATCGCCCTTCTTCCCTTTCGTTCAACCAGGCCCCGTTCGGGTCGGGGCACTGATCGCCAAGATCATAGAGATTGCGTGCCATAAGCCTCTGTCCTGCGCGTAATTAACATAGGTCAGCAAAAAATTTGGTTAACGGCGCCGCGCAGCCGGTGCTTGACGGACCGGCAGGGGCATGGTCAATTCGCAGCCGCACAAAAGGGCGGAGGCGGCGTGAGCGACACCTGGTTGTATGACGAGCATCCCGCGATGTTCCGCGCGCATCCGCTGCTGTTCACGCTGCTGCTGGTCTCGGTCGTCGGTATCCTCGCCATCGGCATATGGTGGGTGATGCACAAGGGCGAACGGCTGGCTTTGTCCGAGCGCGACGTCCTGCTGGAACGCGGCCTCCTCTCCAAGCAGCGCACAGAGGTGGCGTTGAGTTCGATCCGATCGGTCCGCATCACCCAGTCGCTGGGCCAGCGCATCTTCGGGGTCGGCCATGTCGAACTGTTCAGCGCCGGCGACATTGCCGAGATCGCGATCAAGAACATGCCCCGTCCCGACCGCATTCGCGCGATCGCCGCGTCACGCAATGTGGACCTGCTGCCGCAAAGATAGAGAGTTTCGTCCAGCCCCTTGACTTGGGCGCATATATTTCAACGATGGGCGGGGAGACGCGGCCGATGAGAGCCGCCAGCCACGCCAAAGAGGACGCCATGTCAGGACCGTCGATCCGCAAAGGGGCGGGCGGCGCTGCATAGGGGTGTCCCATGGTTGGCTTGCGAGTAATGCCGTCCCTGCCGGAATTGAGCGCGGAGGAACGCGCCGATATCCGCCAGGCGTGCGGCTTTGCCTGCGTGCGCTGCGGCGTCACCATCTACCGCTATCTGCGCCTGCCCGACGGTCCCGGCGCGACCCTGCTGTGCCCGACCTGCCACGGCCTGGTCGAGGAAGGCCGGTTGACATCGACCCAGGTGCACAGCTTTCACGCCAATCCGGTGGTGCGCCAGCGCCATTTCGCCCGCGACCGGCTGCCCTTTTCGGCCGAGCTGCCGCATCTCGTCATCGGTGGCGCGCGGATGCTGCGCGACACGCCCATCCCTGTCACGCTCGACGGCGAGCCAATCCTGATCTTTGCCCCGCCGCGCCGCACCAATGGCGCGACCCGCATCAGCGTCAGGATGGGCGACGCCAATGGCGATGCAGCCCAGATCATCGACGGCAATGAATGGAAGCCGACCGACGGCAGCTGGCATTTCCTGCTGCGCGGTGACCGCTATTCGATGATGGCGGCGCGCGGCGACGGGCTATGCGTCCTGCGCATCGTCGCCCGCAACCGCATCGCGGTCGAACATCTGCGCACCACGATCCGCGGCCGCCGCCTGGAAATCACCCCCGACTGGCTGGAGATCGACGGCAAGCGCCATATCGACCGTATCGGCAGCGGTACGCTGATCGGGCTAGAGCTTTAGGGCAGCTCTCCCACATGCCTACGGTGCCAGCACCGTGTCCACCGCTTCGGCCAGGGTTTCGGGATAGTCGAGCGTGTAGTGAAGCCCCCGGCTTTCCTTGCGGTGGAGGGCGGAACGGACGACCAGCCGCGCCACCTCCAGCAGGTTGCGCAGTTCGATGAGGTCGGGGGTCACGCGGAAATTGCCATAATAATCGTCCACCTCCTGCGCCAGCAGCGCGACGCGGTGCTGGGCGCGCTCCAGCCGTTTGGTGGTGCGGACAATGCCGACATAGTCCCACATGAAGCGGCGGATTTCCTTCCAGTTATGCTGGACGATGACTTCCTCGTCGCTGTTGGTGACGCGGCTTTCGTCCCAGGGGCGGATGGGCGGGGGCGGGGGCAGGCTGTCCCAATTAGCGCGGATGTGACGGGCCGCCGCCTCGCCGAACACGAAACATTCGAGCAGCGAGTTGGAGGCGAGGCGGTTGGCGCCGTGCAGGCCGCTCTCGCTTACTTCGCCGGCGGCATAGAGGCCGGGCAGGTCGGTGCGGCCGTCCAGATCGATGATGACGCCGCCGCAGGTATAATGTTGCGCGGGCACGACCGGAATCGGCTCCTTCGTGATGTCGATGTCGAGATCGAGCAGGCGCGCGTAGATGGTCGGGAAGTGATGCTTCACGAATTCGGGGTCTTTGTGACTGATGTCCAGATGAACATAATCGAGCCCCAAGCGCTTGATCTCATGGTCGATGGCGCGGGCGACGATATCACGCGGGGCCAGTTCCGCGCGCGGGTCGAAGCGGGGCATGAAGCGCTCGCCGGTGCCGGGGATCTTCAGATGCCCGCCTTCGCCGCGGACGGCTTCGGTGATGAGGAAATTCTTGACTTCGAGGTTGTAGAGACAGGTCGGGTGGAACTGGTTCATCTCCATGTTGGAGACGCGGCAGCCCGCGCGCCAGGCCATGGCGATGCCGTCCCCGGTCGCGCCGCGCGGTGCGGTCGAGAAAAGATAGGTGCGCCCCGCGCCGCCGGTGCAGAGGATCGTGGCTTTCCCGAGCAGCGTATCGACGCGCTTCGTTTTCTTGTTGAAGGCATAGACGCCCCAGACATGGCCGTCGCCCGAATAGCGCTCGCCATGGCGGGAGGTGACGAGGTCGATCGCGACCATATCCTCCATCAGCGTGATGTTGGGGTTGGCGCGCGCGGCTTTCAGCAGCGCAACCTGCACCGCATGGCCGGTGGCGTCGTCGACATGGATGATCCGGCGGTGGCTGTGGCCGCCCTCGCGGGTCAGGTGCCAGCGCTCGCCGAACTCCTCGCCGCCGTTGAAGGGGACGCCCAATGCGGCGAGCCGCTCGATCGCGGCGGGCGCTTCGGAGACGACGAACTCAACGGTCGCGCGATCATTGAGGCCGGCGCCCGCGACCATCGTGTCATGGACATGCGCCTCGAAACTGTCGCCGGCGTCGAGCACGGCGGCGATCCCGCCCTGCGCCCAGTTGGTCGAGCCGCCATCGAGCGCGCCCTTGGCGAGCACCAGAACCTTGCGATCCTGTGCCAGATTGATCGCGGCAGTAAGCCCGGCCGCGCCGGAGCCGATGATGATGACGTCGTGGAGGGTGGTCATTCTTATCTTATTTTCTTTACTCCCCTCCCGCAGGCGGGAGGGGCTGGGGGTGGGTCTGCGCAAGCATCGCTCGAATGTGCGAGACGACGCCTTCAAGATTCGTCATCACATCGTCATTGCCGATGCGCAAGATTTGGAAACCTAGCGAGCGGCAATAGGCGTCACGTCGAGCGTCGTGATCGATGCTCAGATCGTGGCTGGCACCATCAAGTTCGATGATCAGCTTGAGTTCGCGACAGAGAAAATCGGCGAAATAAGGTCCGACAGGCATTTGTCGGCTGAATTTATAGTCCAGCTTGCGGCTGCGCAGGCATTGCCAGAGGAGTTGCTCAGCAGCGGTCGCATCGTTCCGCAAGCTCTTTGCCCGAGACGTATTGCGTTGCTTGAAGGGGCGTGCTTGCCCACCCCCTAGCCCCCTCCCGCCTGCGGGAGGGGGAACTGTGTTGCTTTCATCCCTCACGCATCCGCCGTCAAATTCAGGAACACATCCTCCAGGTCAGGGTCGCGGGTCGATACATCGACGATCGCCAAGCCGCTCGCCTGCACCGCGCTCAGCACCTGTCCCGCGTTGGCGCGGTCCTTGCTGTAGGTGATGGTGAGGGTGCGGTCGTTCGACAGCTCGACCTTCTCGAAGCAGGGCGCGTCAGGCGCCGCCGTGAGATCGCGGTCCACCGTCACCACCACGACCTTTTCCTGCGCCATGGCGATGAGTTCGCGGGTCGGCTTGTCGGTGATGACGCGGCCATGGTTGATGATGCCGATGCGATCGCAGAGCTGCTCGGCTTCTTCGAGATAATGGGTCGTCAGCACGATCGTCACGCCCATGGCGTTCAATTCGCGGACATAGGCCCAGAGTTGCTGGCGCAGTTGCACGTCGACGCCCGCGGTGGGTTCGTCCAGCACCAGGATGGGCGGCGAGTGGACCATAGCCTTGGCCACCAGCAGCCGGCGCTTCATGCCGCCCGAGAGGGTTCGGGCATAGGCATTGGCCTTGTCCTCCAGATGCACCGCGCGCAGCAGCTCCATCGATCGGCGGCGCTCCTTGGGCACGCCATAATAGCCGGCCTGGTTCTCCAGCGTCTCGAACGGGGTGAAGAAGGGATCGAAGACGATTTCCTGCGGGACGATGCCGATGCTGTTTTTGGCATTGCGCGGATGCGCGTCGATGTCGAAGCCCCAGATGCTGACATCGCCCGCAGTCTTATTGACCATGCCGGCGAGGATGTTGATCGTGGTCGATTTGCCCGCGCCGTTCGGCCCCAGCAGCCCGTAGATTTGGCCGCGCGGGATGGAAAGGTTGATCCCGTCGAGCGCGCGCTTGCCGCCTTTATAGACTTTGGTGAGGTCGCGGATTTCGATGGCGGCTTGAGGGGTTGCGGATGGGCTATCAGTCATGGCTGATATCTATGGGGATCGGGGCGCGGGATGGGAAGGGGCATCGTCGACCTGCCGGAACCGGACGACGCGACAGCCGAAGTTCACACCGTCGTTGGGCTTCGGGCGCACGAAGCGCTCGGGAAGCGATCGCGACGCCACCGCGAGGCGACAGTGGCGCGCCACATGCGTTCCGGCAATGCGCCATGTATGCGACATCGGCGCGCCGCGCAGGCGACGGGGTCGCGACAGGATCGCGCCGGCGAGGCGACACCTTCATGGCGCCACGCGGGGCGCGGGGCGGCGGGAAGGATCGGGGGCGAAGGGATCGGCCAGGCGCGCGGCGTGAAGCGCCAGCGCGTTAGCCCAGGCCCGGTCGAAGGCCGTGCCCGCGAGCCGCTGACGCAGGCGATACGCGCTGGACCGCGACATGCCTACCAACCTTGCCGCGCGGGCGACGCTACCGGTGTCGAGCAGCGCGGCGAGAAAGGCGCGCTGCCTGTGCGGCGTCCAGTAGGCGCGGATGGGAGTGACGGACGCCGCGGGTGCGGCGGGGGGATTGGGGTAGGGGTGCTGTGCCATCCGATAGGGTGGATCAGAAAAGGCGCGTGTAGGAAAGGGCGAGGTTGGGGTTTTGCCGCTTTATCTCGTCTCGGGGCAGCTTTTCGGCGAATTGGAAAGAAGACGCTCGCCCAACCCTCTCCCGCGAAAAGCGGGAGAGGGCTATGGGCTAAAACTGCTCGGCAATATCCATCAGCCCCAGCAGTTTCTTCGGTGCGATCTGGCGCCAGCTTGCGCGCAGTCGCTCCGCGATGTGCTCCCAGTCGGTGTCGCCCAGGTCGAGGCGGATGCCGACCCAGTCGTTGCCGAAATAGGCGGGGCGGTAATAGCGGTCGGGGTCGGCTTCGATCAGCGTCGCCTGTTCCTCCGGCGCGGTGGTCTTGACGAGGACGGCGGTGATGCCGTCGCCATGATGGTCGCGGGTGAACCAGCCAAACTTCTTGCCCTTGACCACGCCGAAGCAGGGCATGCCGTGCGAGAGCGTCTCTTCCGCCTGGGGCAGGGCGAGCGCGATTTCGCGAACCTTGTTCAGCAGCCAGTCGGGCTGGCGCTCGCGCGTGACGAAGTCGGCGAGGGTGCGGGCGTAGAGCTGATGCTCGGCGATGAGGATGCGGGCGGCGAGGGTGTCGGCGGTGTCGCCCGGCAGGATCGCGACCGGGGTCTGGCCCAGCACCGGGCCGTCGTCCAGCTCCGCCGTCACGATATGGACCGAGCAGCCGGCCTGGGCATCGCCTGCGTCGAGCGCGCGCTGGTGGGTGTCGAGGCCCTTATACTTGGGGAGCAGGCTGGGGTGGATGTTGAGCATCCGGTTCTCCCACCCCGCGACGAATTCGGGCGAGAGGAGGCGCATATAGCCCGCGAGCGCGACATAATGCGCCCCGGCGGCGCGCAGCTCGCCGTCGATGATGCGGTCGAACTCGGCGCGTTTCAGCCCCTTGTGGCTGTAGGCGAAGGTGGGGATGCCTTCTGCGGCGGCGAGGGCCAGGCCGGGGGCTTGCGGATCGTTGGCAGCGACCAGCACGATCTCGAACGGGCAATCGTCAGCCTTCGCGGCGTAGAGCAGGGCCGCCATGTTGGACCCGCGGCCGGAAATCAGGACGGCGACTTTTGCCTTTTGCATCAAAACCTCCGTTCGGTTCGAGTATCCTGAGCTTGTCGAAGGGCGAGAACCCTGCACGCCGTTCTCGACAAGCTCGAACCGAACGGGGGTGGTGTAAGCTTTAGCCCAGATGCGTCGCCGACCAGTCGGCCTTCGCGCTCCACGTCTCGATGCTGCCCTTCACCGTGCAGCCCTTCTCGCCTTCCTCCACCGCGCCGATGGTGAAGACGGTTTCGCCCGCATCCTCCAGCGCGTGGATGACGGCGGCGACATGAGCTTCGTCGACGGCGAGCACCATGCCGACGCCGCAGTTGAAGGTGCGCGCCATTTCTTCGGGCTCGATATGACCCTGCGCCTGGAGGAAGGCCATGAGGCGCGGCTGGGGCCAGGCGTCGGCGTTGACCACGGCATGGCTGCCTTCGGGCAGCACGCGCGGAATGTTTTCGAGCACGCCGCCGCCGGTGATGTGGGCGAGCGCGTTGACCATGCCAGCGCGCACCAGCGGCAGCAGGCTCTTCACATAGATGCGCGTGGGGGCCATCAGCGCGTCGATCAGCAGCACATCCTGATCGAAGATCGCCGGGCGATCGAGCTTCCAGCCCTTGTCGGCGGCGAGGCGGCGGACCAGCGAATAGCCGTTGGAATGGACGCCCGAAGAGGCTAGGCCGAGCAATATGTCGCCCGGCTTCACGCGGTTGCCGGTCAGCGCCTTCGCGCGCTCCACCGCACCGACGCAGAAGCCGGCGAGATCATAGTCGCCATCGGCATACATGCCCGGCATTTCGGCGGTCTCGCCGCCGATCAGCGCGCAGCCGGCGATCCGGCAGCCTTCGGCGATGCCGGCGATGACCCGCTCGGCGACGCCGCTTTCCAGCCGGCCGGTGGCGTAATAATCGAGGAAGAAGAGCGGTTCGGCCCCCTGCACGATCAGGTCGTTGGCGCACATGGCGACGAGGTCGATGCCGACGCCGTCATGCCGGTCATGGTCGATGGCGAGCTTCAGCTTCGTGCCGACGCCGTCATTGGCGGCGACCAGCAGCGGATCGTCATAGCCGGCGGCCTTCAAGTCGAAGAAGCCGCCGAAGCCGCCCAGATCGGCCTCCGCGCCGGGGCGGCGGGTGGCCTTCGCCAGCGGGGCGATCGCGCGGACGAGGGCGTTGCCGGCGGCGATGTTCACGCCGGCCTTGGCGTAGCTGTAGGATTCGGTGTCGCTCATGGGGCAAGCGCTCTAGGGTAATGTGCCCGAAAGGGGAAGGGCGGGGGGCTTAAGACTCTTCGTTCCCCGGCGCAGGCCGGGGTCCAGTTCCACGGTCCGAACTGGGCCCCGGCCTGCGCCGGGGAACGGTTGGGTAAAGCTGGGGCCAATCTCTCCTTCACGCTTGGCATCGCAGGCAATTGCCGCCAAAAGGGCGCGCGTGAGCCTTAGCCTGTCCCGATCCTGGTCCCTGTCCCCCGCCCTGCTGCGCCTGCTGTCCCGGCCGGTTCAGATCGTGCTCGCCATCGGCATCGGCCTGATCGCCGCGGCCCTGTTCGCGCAGATGGAGGGCGAGCGGGGCGTGCCGCCGATCGCCAGCGGCGGGGATTTCGAGGTGCGCGGGGTCAAGGTGGACGTGGTGGCGAAGGATGCCGACAGCGCCCGCTATGCCGGCTGGCGCATCGCGCAGCGGCAGGCATGGCGGATGCTCTGGACCCGCACCCATGGCGGGGCGGGCGCGCCGGGCCTGTCCGATTCGCAGCTGGAAGGCATGATTTCGGGCATTGAGATCGAGAGCGAGCAGATCGGCCCCAACCGCTATGTCGCGACCTTGGGCGTGATGTTCGACCGGGCGCGGACAGGCGCTCTGCTGGGTGTGAGCGGCAATGTGATGCGCTCACCGCCGCTGCTGGTCATCCCGGTGCTGTGGGACGGCGGCTCCGCCGTGTCCTATGAGCGGACCAATGAATGGCAGAAAGCCTGGGCGCGCTACCGCACCGGCGACAGCGCGATCGACTATGTCCGCGTCGCAGGCTCCATCGCCGACCCGATCCTGCTCAATGCCGGGCAGACCGGGCGGCGCGGGCGGTTGTGGTGGCGGGTGCTGCTCGACCAATATGGCGCCGCCGACGTGGTGATCCCGATCGCGCGGCTGGAGCGCGCCTTTCCCGGCGGGCCGGTGACCGGGCGCTTCACCGCGCGCTATGGCCCCGACAACAGCCTGATCGGCAGTTTCACGCTGCGCGCCTCCAACGACAGCGGCATTCCGCAGATGCTGGACGAGGGCGCGCGGCGGATCGACGAGCTTTATATCCGCGCGCTCAATGACGGGCGGCTGCGGCCCGACCCCTCGCTCATCATCGAAGAGCCGGTCGATCCCGATGCGCTGGAAATCGAGAATGCGACCGACGCGCCGATCGAGGCGATCGACGTGCCGGTGCTGCCGGCGGCGGGCACAGCGAGCTTCTCGATCCAGTTCGACACGCCCGATGTCGGATCGATCGGCGCGGCCGAATCGGCGGTGCGCGCGGTTCCGGGGGTGCGGTCGGCGGCGACCAGCAGCCTGGCGCTGGGCGGCACGTCGGTGATGCAGGTGAGCTTCGAGGGCACCGCCGACATGCTGCGCACCGCCTTGCAAGCGCGCGGCTACAGCGTGGCGGCGTCGGGCAACACGCTGCGCATCAGCCGCAGGCAGGCGGCCCCGGCGGCGCAATGAGCCAGATCAGCCTGCCCTTCGACTGGCAGGGCGATGCGGACGGCGATTTCCTGGTGAGCGACGCCAACCGCATTGCCGTCACCCATCTGGAGCGGTGGCGCGACTGGCCGCTGTCGGTGAGCGTGCTGACGGGACCGCCGCTGTCGGGTCGCACCACGCTGGCGCGCCATTTCGCGGCGATGAGCGGCGGCGCGGTGATCGATGACGCTGAAGGGAGCGACGAGCATCGGTTGTTCCATGCCTGGAATGCAGCGCAGACGGCGCGGCGGCCGCTGCTGCTGGTGGGGCAGACGCCGCCCATGACCTGGACCGTGGCCCTGCCGGACCTTAGATCGCGCCTCGCCGCCGCCCCCCATGTCGCCATTGCCGAGCCGGACGAGGCGCTCGCCCGCGCGCTGATCGCGCGGGGGTTCGATCGGGCGGGGGCCGGCTATGCGGCGGACGTGTCCGACTGGCTGCTGCGCCGGATCGAGCGCAGCTATGGGGCGATCGCCGCGGTCATCCGCCTGCTCGATCGCGCCGCTTTGTCATCCGGACGCAAGATTTCCATCGCAATGGCGAAAGAGGCTCTGCAAAGCGCCGGCTTTCTGCCTATAGTCCCGCCCGATCCTTCCACCGACCAGCGCGAGTAATCCGTGGCCGACGCCGATCCCATCGCCAGCCTCACCGTACCCGGCGACCGCTATTTCAACCGCGAGCTGTCCTGGCTGGCGTTCAACCAGCGAGTGCTGGAGGAGGCGATGAACCGCGCCCATCCGCTGCTCGAACGGGTGCGCTTCCTGTCGATTTCGGGCGCGAACCTGGACGAATTCTTCTCCGTCCGGGTCGCGGGCCTCAAGGGGCAGCAGTTACAGGATGTCGATCTGCGCTCGGCTGACGGCCTCACCCCGGCGCAGCAATTGGGTGCGATCACCGAGGCGACCGCCACGCTGATGCGCGCGCAGCAGCAGGTGTGGGGCGCGCTGCACGGCGAACTGACGCAGGTGGGCATCGAGGTGATCGGGCCATCGGCGGAGATCGATATCGGCTGTGCGCAATGGCTGCGCGAGCATTTTCTGACGCAGATTTTTCCGATCCTCACCCCCCAGGCGCTCGACCCGGCGCATCCCTTTCCCTTCATCCCCAATCAGGGGCTATCGATCGTCTTCGATCTGGAACGTCTGTCCGATCAGCAGCCGATCCGCGAGCTGGTGATGATCCCGCCTTCGCTCGCCCGCTTCGTGCGGGTGCCGGGGGAGCCAGCGCGCTATATGGCGCTCGAAGCGGTGATCCGGCGCTTTTCCGCCGACCTCTTCCCCGGATATAAGGTGCGCAACAGCGGCGTGTTCCGCATCATCCGCGACAGCGATATCGAGATCGAGGAAGAAGCCGAGGATCTGGTTCGCCATTTCCGCAGCGCGATCAAACGGCGGCGGCGCGGCCGGGTGATCCGCATGGAGATTGAGGAGCGCATCCCCGAGCCGGTCGAGGAGATGTTGCAGGACATGCTCCAGGGGCATGACGCGATCATCGAGGAAGTGGAGGGCTTCGTCGGCATCGGCGACCTCAGCGGCATTGTCGACGAGGATCGGCCGGACCTGAAGTTCGAGCCTTACGCCCCGCGCTTCCCCGAGCGCATCCGCGAATATGGCGGCGACTGTTTCGCCGCGATCCGGGCTAAGGACATCGTCGTCCACCACCCCTATGAGGCGTTCGACGTCGTCATATCCTTCCTGAAGCAGGCGGCGTCCGACCCCGATGTGGTGGCGATCAAGCAGACGCTCTATCGCGCCGGCAAGCAGTCCGCGATCATCCGCGCGCTGATCGACGCGGCGGAGGCGGGCAAATCCGTGACTGCCGTGGTCGAATTGAAGGCGCGGTTCGACGAGGAGCAGAACCTCCTGTGGGCCGATGCGCTGGAGCGGGCGGGTGTGCAGGTCGTCTATGGCTTCATCGACTGGAAGACCCATGCCAAGGTGTCGATGGTGGTGCGGCGCGAGGGCGAGCAGTTCCGCAGCTACTGCCATTTCGGCACGGGCAACTATCATCCGGTGACGGCGCGCATCTACACGGACCTCAGCTTCTTCACCGCCGATCCCGCCTATAGCCGCGATGCCGCCGCGCTGTTCAACTATATCACCGGCTATGTCGAGCCCAAGCGCCTCGAAAAGCTGGTGATGAGCCCGCGCGACCTGCGCGATCGGCTGTGCCAGTGTATCGAGGCCGAGATCGACCATGCCCGCGCCGGGCGGCCCGGCACCATATGGGCGAAGATGAACAGCCTGGTCGATCCGGCGATGATCGAGAAACTCTACGCGGCAAGCAATGCCGGGGTGCAGATCGACCTCATCGTGCGGGGCATATGCTGCCTGCGGCCGGGCGTGCCGGGCATGTCGGAAAATATTCGGGTGAAATCGATCGTCGGCCGCTTCCTGGAGCATAGCCGGATCGCCGTGTTCGGCAACGGCAAGGCGCTGCCCAATAACGGCGCGAAGGTCTATATCAGCTCGGCCGACTGGATGCCGCGCAATTTCGACCGGCGGGTGGAGTTCATGGCGCCGATCGAGAATCCGACCGTCCACGACCAGATATTGGACCAGGTGATGGTCGCGAACCTGATCGACACCGAGCAGAGCTGGACGCTGGACGGCGACGGCCATTATAGCCGGCTGGAGGCGGGCGAGAAGCCGTTCAACCTGCACCGCTATTTCATGACCAACCCGTCGCTGTCCGGGCGCGGCGCGGCCTATGACGATGGCGCGGTGCCGACGCTGCGCCTGCGCGGCCGGGCGTGATCGCGCGATGAATTCGATGCTGAGCCGGGTGCGCGCCGCCGCCGAGCAGATGGTGACATCGCCCGAGCCCGCCCATGCGCGCACCGCGATCATCGATATCGGCTCCAACAGCGTGCGGCTGGTCGTCTATGACGGGCCGCGCCGCATCCCCTTCATCCTGTTCAACGAAAAGGTGATGGCGGGTCTGGGCGCGTCGCTGGCGCGGACCGGCGCGATTGAGGCGGAGGCGATGGAGCGCGGCCTGCGCGCGATCGGCCGCTTCGCCCATCTGTGCCGGTCGATGAAGGTCGCCGACATACGCTGCGTCGCGACGGCGGCGGTGCGCGATGCGACCAACGGCGCGGACTTCATCGCCCGCGCCGAGGATATGGGCCTCTGCGTCGAGCTGCTGTCAGGCGGGCAGGAGGCGATCGGCGCGGCGATGGGCGTGCTGTCGGGCATACCCGACGCGGACGGCATCGTCGGCGATCTCGGCGGCGGCAGCCTGGAGCTGGCGCGGGTGCGGGGCGGCGCGGTCGAGCAGACGATATCGTTGCCGCTCGGCGTGCTGCGCCTGCCGCAGATCCGGGCGAAGGGGCCGCGCGCGCTGGAGCGGCTGGTCGCCAGCATGCTGGAGAAGGCCGGATGGCGGCCCGAACCGGGCCTGCCGTTCTACATGGTCGGCGGATCGTGGCGCGCGCTGGCGCGGTTCGACATGCAGCTGACCCACTTCCCGCTGCCGGTCGTGCATCAATATGAAATGACCGCCGCGCGCGCCGAGCAGCTGACGCGGATCGTGAGCCATGTCGACCGCGCGCGATTGAAGCAGATCCCGGCCATGACCGGATCGCGCGTGCCCACGCTGCCCGATGCGGCGGCTCTGCTGTCGGTGGTGGTGCGGCAGTTGAAGTCGAGTTGCCTCGTCGTGTCGGCCTATGGCCTGCGCGAAGGATTGCTGTTCGAGGCGCTGCCGCCCGAAATCCGCGCGCATGATCCGCTGCTGGTCGCGGCCGAAGCGGAAGGGGAAGCGCAGGCGCGCTTTCGCGGCCATGGCGACCGGATCGACCGCTGGATCGATCCGCTCTTCCCGGACGATGATCGGGCTATGCGGCGGATACGGCGGGCGGCCTGCCTGCTCGCTGACGTGAGCTGGCGCGCCAACCCTGATTTTCGCGCAGAGCGCGGGGTCGAGATCGCGCTGCACAGCAATTGGGTGGGCATTACCGTGGTCGAGCGGGCCATGCTGGGACAGGCGCTGCACAGCCATTTCGGCGGGGGGATGAGCGTGCCGCCGGGGCTGGACCGCATCGCGCCGGCCGATGCGTTGGGTCGCGCCGCGCTCTGGGGGCTTGCCATCCGGCTGGCGCAGCGCCTGTCGGGCGGGGTGGAAGCGCCGCTGGCCGTATCGCGGCTGGCGCGGACGGACGCGGGCATTACGCTGCACATGCGCGCCGAGGATGCCGAGCTTTATGGCGAGGCTGTCGAGCGGCGGCTACGGAACCTGGCCCAGGCGATGGACCTGTCCTATGCGATGGTGACGGGGTAGGCTGGCAGTAGAGACTTTTGTTCCCCGGCGCAGGCCGGGGTCCAGGGTTCGAGGCGCTGCGCATGGGACTCTGGACCCCGGCGCGCGCCGGGGAACATCGTAAGTTGGATTATCCGTGCGCTTACTCGCTCGCGTTGCCCGCAGCGTTCGCCGCCGGCGCTTCGGCCGCATTGGCGGCGTTGCCCGCTTCCGCCGCATTCGCGCCCTCGGCGGCGGCGGGGGCCGCGTCGGCGGCGGGGAGGGGCAGGTTCGACCCCTGGGTGTTGAGCCAGGCGATGAGATTGGCGCGATCGGCAGGATTGCCCAGGCCCGCGAAGGTCATCTTGGTGCCCGGCGCGAACTCGCGCGGGCTCTTCAGCCACGCATCGAGATTGTCGAAGCTCCACTGGCCGCCCTTGCTCTTGAGCGCGTCGGAGAAAGCGAAGCCGCCCTTGCCCTGAGCGATGGCCTCGCCCACCGTGCCCCAGAGATTGGGGCCGATGCCGTTCGCGCCGCCCTGGTTGACGGTGTGGCAGGCGGCGCATTTCGCGAACACCTTTTCGCCCGCTGCGACATCGGCGCTGGCGAGCAGGGTGTTGAGGCCGGGGCCGCTGTCGCCGCCTTCGCCTTCGGCTTCCACGCCCTCGATGGCGTAGCCCATCTTCTCGGGCCGTTCGTCATGGAAATATTTGGAACTGACGATCGCGCCGCCCAGGGCGATGATGCCTGCAAACAAAGCCCAGCCCGCAACGGTATTGAAACGATCGCCCATCTCGCTCGATTTCCCTCAGCTTTTTCTTCTGGCGGCTGGCAGATGCGCCCCCTGTTGTGCGCTGCCATAATGGCGGAGGCGCGATGGTGCAAGCCGGGTTGAGCCCTATTGCTTGCACTCGCATCCACTTAATCCTAAGCGCACGCGCGCTTATGGAAAACTATCCCGCTCCCGCCCGCGCCATCGTCGCCGAGCTTAGCCAGAAGGCCGCCGCCGACCCGACACGCGCTGTCGCCTATCAGGGCGCGCCGGGCGCGAATTCGCATCTGGCGGCGCTCGGCTATGCGCCCGATTGCGTGCCGCTGCCCTGCTTCGCGTTCGAGGATGCGATCGACGCGGTGCGCAACGGATTGGCGGCGCGCGCGATCATCCCAATCGAAAACAGCCTGCACGGGCGCGTGGCCGACATGCATTTCCTGCTACCCGAATCGGGATTGGCGATCGTGGACGAATATTTCCTGCGTATCCGCCACTGCCTGATGGCGGTGGACAGCGTGGCGGTGAAGAGCGCGATCAGCCATCCGCAGGCGCTGGGCCAGTGCCGGCATTATCTGCGCGAGCGCGGCATCCAGCCCGTCGCCTATGCCGATACCGCCGGCG
>ERZ1292632.455-Hain-H43-01um-R2-455-length-43760-cov-6_pt1 | contig 43760 bp, 49 predicted proteins | sample MGYA00564407_ERZ1292632 | MGnify/ENA primary metagenome ERZ1292632 (study PRJEB36523, sample SAMEA6512637) | groundwater metagenome | collected 2019-01-08 | study: AquaDiva: Metagenomics assemblies of 32 groundwater samples | reverse complement strand
AAAAAATTAATGCTTTTCTGAAAGAGCATCAAAAACGAAGAGAAGAAGCTAAGAAACAGCTTGATAAATTTTTGTTCAAGGGATAAATTTTTAGTTTGTAAGTATCATTAATTCATATCTGTAATAACTTTACCTACTTTAAACAATTTGTCCAGCTTAAACTTCTGCTTCCGATTTGTGTAATTATTAGTTTATATTCTCTAATGATGCGAAGCACTAATTAAAAATAAGATAGTGTAATATTTATAAAACCCCTATCCTTTGAATTCCTATGAAGATATTATCCTTACATTGTGATTATATAAAATTCAAGCCAGTTAAACCTGCTCTGAAAGGTGCAACACTTGAAAAAGCAGAAGAAAAACAAGTAGAAGTAAAAGAACCTCTTGTAATTTTCACAGCAATAGAAAAGCAAGACGAAACAAATAAAGAAATTCTTCAGGAATATATAAAAAATGTTTTAGATTTGCAGGATAAAACAAAAGCAAAAAATATCGTTCTTTATCCTTATGCACATCTATCTTCCAGTCTTTCTTCACCTGATTTTGCAAAAAATCTTATGGTTGAAGCAGAAAAAGAGCTCAAAAAGAAAAAGATTGAAGTTCATCGTGCTCCTTTTGGATTCTATAAAGAATTCGAGCTAAAATGCAAAGGACATCCTCTTTCTGAATTATCAAGAACTATTGGAACTCAAGAACAAGTTAGTGGAAAAGTTGAAGTAAGCAAGAGCATGGGCATTAGTAAAGATGAACCCTATGATGCTAAGAAACTTCTGCACGAAATTTCTAAGAATAAGTTAAATAGAGAAAAACTCGCAGAAAATGATCACAGAATAATCGGCATGAATTTAGATTTGTATTCCTTTAGTGAAGTTGCTCCGGGAATGGTTTTCTGGCACGATAAGGGTTTGATTATTTACAATGAACTTGTAAACTATTGGAGAGAAGAACATAGAAAGGCAGGATATAAAGAAATCCGAACCCCTCAGATAATGGACGCTAAACTTTGGAAAGTATCGGGACACTGGGAAAAATATAAAGATAGCAATTTTTCAACAAAGTATGAAGGAAGAGATTTTCTTATTAAACCAATGAATTGTCCGGGTGGAATGCTCATCTATAAAAACACCCCAAAATCCTATAAGGACCTTCCATTAAGAGTCGGAGAAATGGGAATTGTTCATAGAACAGAACTTTCTGGAGTTTTAGCTGGATTATTTAGAGTCATTCAATTTACACAAGATGATGCGCATATTTTTTGCGCTAATGAAAAACAGGTTGAAGAAGAAATAATAGGTATTGTTAAACTAATAAATAAATTTTATGATACTTTTCATCTTAAATTTGATCATGTCGAGTTATCTACAAGACCAGAAAAAAGAATTGGTAGTGACGAAGTTTGGGATATGGCAGAATCAATATTAGAGAAAGTTTTAAAGAAATTAAAAGTTAGTTATAAAATAAACAAGGGCGATGGAGCTTTCTATGGTCCTAAGATTGATTTCCATGTTAAAGACTCATTAAATAGAACCTGGCAATGTTCTACAATACAGCTTGATTTTGCTATGCCTGAAAGATTTGAATTAGAATATGTTGATAGCGATGGGAAAATGAAACGCCCAATTATGCTTCATCGAGTTATTTACGGAAGTCTTGAAAGATTCATCGGAGTAATGCTGGAATCTATGAACGGCCGTCTTCCGACATGGCTTTCTCCTGTTCAGGTTAAGGTTATGAGTTTTACCGATAAAAACATAAAAGCAGCAGAGAAACTCTTTGAAGAATTAAAAGAAGCAGGAATTCGGGTTGAGTTGGATATAGATTCTGCGCCAGTTCAAGGAAAAGTTAGGAATGCGGAATTAATGAAAATTCCATACATCGTAATGCTGGGCGATAAAGAAGAAGCAGCAAAAACTCTTGCAGTAAGAAATGATGGCAAGGTTAAGTTTGGCGTGAAAAAAGATGTTTTTTTAGCAGATTTATTGAAAGAAATAAAAGAGAGAAAATAACATGAAGATTATACAACTTCTCGAAAAACTTGAAAAATCAAAAGTATTCGGGGAGTTTAAAAAAGATAATCCAAAGGCATTTTTATGTGCGGGCTTTATTATTATGAATCTTAAGCAGAGCATATTTGAATCCTCACTTGATTTCAGAGATGAAAATGATATCTTTACATTTAAAATTCCTGAAGAGGATAAAGAAGCAGAAATAACAATGTTGAAAGAAGAAATAATAAAAAACCCTGCAGCCCCAAAACCCTTTGAACAATTAAAAGAAGAAGATATCAAAAAAATAAAGCTAGATATTGGAGATTTAAAAGAAACATCAGAAAAAGAACTCAAGAAAAATAAGATTACTCAATCTCTTGAAGATATTATTGCGATTTTCCATAAAATGGATGAAAAATTAGTCTGGCATCTTACTTGCATGGCTGCAGGATTTACAGTAGTAAATATAACTCTGGATGCAAACACAAAAGATGTTATAAAATTCGAAAAGAAGAGTTTAATGGATTTCGTGAGCGTTAAAAAACCCGAGAAGAAATAAGAATTCTACGTATATTCTGCAGTTCATTAATATTTATTAATCATTTTTTCGAGTTTAATTGATGAAAGTAGCATATCTGGGCCCAGCTGGAACCTTTACTGAGCGAGCAGCAAAAGATTTATTTCCGAATTCAGAATTAGTAGCAATTCAGCCTATTCGTGGTGTTGTTTTTTCTGTAGAAAAAAGAGAAGCGAGATATGGGATTATTCCCCTTGAAAATTTTTATAATGGAGAAGTTAGGCAATCTTTAGATGCGCTCACAAAATGTGCTCATACGCAAATAACGCAAGAGCATTCTACTAAAATTGTTCATTGCATTGGCGCATTAAAGCCCCACGGTATGATAAAGACTATCTTTTCAAAAGACCAGGCACTCGAGCAATGTAGTGATTATCTGTTCCAGAATTATCCTTATGCTATGGAAATAGCTACATCAAGCACGGCAGAAGCAGCAGAAAGAATTGCAAGAGAAAAATTACTTGAAGCAGCAGCCATAGCTCCGAAAAATGCGTTAATTAAATCTGGGCTTGAAATTATTGCAGAAGATATTGTTCCAAATAATAGAACTCGATTTGCAGTTATAAGCCAAAATTATACTGAATCTACAGGAGATGACAAAACTTTATTAGCAGTCCACCCACCAATAAAAGATAAGCCAGGAGTTCTTTATAATACTCTTGGATTTATTTCTGGTTTTGAAATCAACCTTGAAGATATTAAATCACGTCCAGACGGCAGAGAAGGTTATTATTTTTATGTTGAATTAGATGGCCATGTAAAAGATAGAGCAGTTAAAATGGCCTTAGATGCTATAAGATTCTCCCTCGATCCAAAAGATAAATATCCAGATGCAGTAAAAGTTCTCGGAAGCTATCCAAATACTCATTGGAAGGAGAGAAAATAAAAATGATAATTAATCTTGCAGGCGGAACTGGAATAATGGGCAACACACATCGGCCTATTTTCGAATCTGCAGGTCACGAAGTTATTGTTTCAGGAAGAACTACATCTCCAGGTTTAGAAGTAGCAGCTCAAATCGCAGATATCACAATCGTTTCGGTTCCGATTTCAGCCACTGAAGAGATAATAAAAAGAGTTGCACCATATTCTGAAGCGATAATGGATTTCACAGGAGTAAAGGTTTTCCCTGTTAATTGCATGCTTCAATATTCTTCTCCTAGCTGTGAAGTTATGGGTATGCATCCACTTTACAAGGATTTTTTTAAAGGAGCTACAATTGTTTCATGTCCAACAAAAAGAACAGGTGAGAGATGCCGCTTAATTGTTTCAGATTTAAGTAAGGCTGGAGCTCAAATTAGAGAAATGACTCCAGGTGAGCATGATGAATATATGGATATAACTCAAAATCAAAGAGTTGTAAAATTAATGCAATATGCGCAGGAAATAATAAATAAAGGAATTATTGTAGAAGATGCCTATGCCCTATCACCAAAACCCTCAAGAATTCTTCTTGATTTAATTGCAAGACAGATTGATGAGAAAAATGAAGAATTATACAGGGAAATGTCAGAATATAACTTTTTTACAAAATCAAAATTAAAAACAGCAATATCGCCAAAGATAGTCCGAGATTGGTTTGGAGATGAATTAAAACCCGCCCAAGAACGAGCCAAAAGATTAGTAGATTTAGTTTAATCCTATTTCTTTATCCAATTAAAAATATAACTAATATATTCACTTTCTTTAAGACGCGCCATTTTTTCTATGATTAACTCCGGCGTAGAATGAGCAAGTTTTCCGAGAATAGGGTTATGGCTTACAATTAATTCATAGTTTTCATCTAAACCTTTCGCTTCTATTCCATCTATTCTTGCGTATTGAGGGAGATTTTTCTGTATTTCATATCCTAAATGTGTAGCAATAACTAAAAAACAATTTTTCTTAATAAAATAGTCTGCAGTAGCGCATAAAACCTTTCCAGCAACCCCCGGCTCCGTAACGCTTTCAATTTCATCAGCAAGGATTAATGTTTGTTTTCCAGGATTAATTTTAGCCATTTGTGAAAGAAGAGTTTCAAACGCGCCTTTGCTAATTGAGCCCTTATTTTTAGCAAAATAGTATACTTCAGAAAATAAAGGCATTCTTGATTGTCCGCTAATCGGTAAACCGATTTGAAATAAGGATATTGTTTGTATAATATGCTCAAGCAAAGTTGTTTTTCCTCCGCTATTTGCTCCTGTTAGAATTGAACATCTGTGATTTTTATCTAATAAGAACGAAATTGGCTGGGCATTGTCTAAAAACAAATTTTTAGAGTCATCAATTAAAAATTCTTCAGATTGTTCTGAAAACAGATGCCCTTCTTTAATAAATTTAGAAATTCCTGCATAAAAATCAAGCAAGAGGATTAGATTTTCAAGTTTTTTTAGTTTTTCAGGAACCTGCTTTAATTCTTCAGCTTTTCTTTTTATTTTTTCAGACATTGAAACAAATTCATTTGAGTCCTGGAGTTTTACTACCTTAGCAAGCTCTTGTTCATCAATTGTAACTGGAATACTTTTATGAAATATCTCTTCAGTTAAGCCCGTTTTTGTTATTTCTTCTTCAATGATGTTCATTATATCTTTTGAAAGGCTATTTTTGCTTAACATCTCAAAAAGCTGGCTTCCGCTTATACTTATTGTTTTTATTTTTTCAGAAACATTTGAATTAATGTTTTCAAGAGCTTCTTCAACTCTCTCTCGCGTTATTTTTTCAGAAGCTTGCTCACTTATTAAAGAAAGCAAACTCCTCAACTGAATAACTAGTTCTTTTACTTCTCCTTCGTCCATATTTTTATCAAGAATTTCGAGATTTTTCTTCCAACCAGATAAAATTTCTAAATATCGTTCAAGATAAACATCTTCAACATTTCGTATATTAATTGTTTGGTTAAGCTGTTCCAAATAACTATCAAAATCATCGCAATCTATTGCTTGAATAATATCGCAACTCTCGAGTTCAGAAACATCATCAGGAGAGGTAATATATTTTACAGGACATCCAAGTTTTTTAAGCTCAATAAATGTTTTTTCATTGGCAGTTACAGCATAAATTTCGTATTTTGGAGCCCAACTCGCTTGGGCGGTTTTAATTTCAGAAAGAAATTCACTATTAATCTTCGTTGTTCTAAAATTATTAAAGAATTCTTGTCTTTTCTTTATTTCTGTAATGCTATTTGTAAAATTAAAGGCATCAAGAAGATTGCTGGTATCTGAAAAAAAGAAATTTTCGCTTATTTTCGAGAGAACTTTATTATGTATGCTCTTAGCATCCCGCGTTTTAAAGATACTATCCGAGCCATTAGAAATCTGAGTTTTGCTTTTATTAAATGGCGATAGATTATTCTCTACAATAAATTTTAACAGCTCTTTTTGCATTTTAAAGAGCTGTTAAATGACTTAAAAAGGTTTTAGATATTTTAGAATATAAATTAAAATTTGTGCTTTGAATAATCCTAAGATAAATCAATAATGTCATAAACTCAAAAACTTGCAGCTTCTTTAGCGAGGCTTAGCTACTTGAAACTTATATTCCGAAATTGGTTGCATTAATAACATATTAAAAATAAATGAAATCTAATTAAAAAGAACTAATATCTTCCGTGAAATCTTCCGCGAGATTCTCTTCTATCGCTTCTGCTGAATCTGCTTCCACCACTTCTTCCATGGCTTTCTCTTCTGTCTTCTCTGTCTCCACTATCAGAATTTCTACTATGACCAAATCTTCCACTTCTACCACCACCAAATCTACTTCTTCCACTGCCTCCAAATCTGCCTCTTCCTCTATCTTCAAATCTTCCACCCGAACTATGCTCCTTAAATCCGATTGAAACTCTTTGCATTTCAGGAAGTTCAAGACGTTCAATTGTAACATCATTATGTTTCTTTACTTGGCTAAAATTTTCATAATCTCTGCTTGCAAGAATATTTACTGCAATTCCTTCGCTTCCAGCTCTTGCAGTTCTTCCAATTCTATGAATATATTGATTTGGTTCTCTTGGAATATCATAATTGTAAACATGTGAAACTCCCTTAATATCTAAACCTCGAGCAGCAACATCAGTGCAAACTAAAACTTCAAAATCTTTTGAATGGAATTTTTCCATTGTTCTGCTTCTTTTATCTTGTGAATATCCACCATGAATAGCTAATGCATTTATTCCTAAACTTTGCAGGTTTTTAGTTACAAAATCAGTATTTCTTTGAGTATTGCAGAAAACCATAACTGAGCCTTTCTTTTCCTGTCTCAATAAATGAACTAATAAAGAGAATTTCATATTATCAGGAACATCATAAAAAACTTGTTTAAGTTTTGAAGGGTCAACTTGTGTTTCAGCCATAATCTCAACAGGGCTGTTCATGTATTTATCCGAAATTCTTCTTATTTCATGAGATATTGTTGCAGAGAATAGCATTGTTTGTCTTTTTTGAGGACAGGCACGGATTATTTTTTTAACATCTTCTATAAAACCCATATCAAGCATTCTATCTGCTTCATCAAGGATAAGCATCTTTACATTATTCAAATTAACAGTTTCTCTTCCAATATGGTCTAACATTCTTCCGGGAGTTGCAACAACAACGTCTGCTATTCGGAGATTATCTACTTGAGGTCCCATGGAAACTCCGCCAAATATTTCAATAATGCTTAAGTGCTTATATTTTGAAAATAATTTTAAACTTTTAGCAACTTGGTCTGCTAACTCTCTTGTTGGAACTAAAACTAAAGCCTGAATCATTCCACATTTATCAGAATTTTGAATAATTCCTGTTCCAAAAGCAAGCGTCTTTCCGCTTCCTGTTGCAGCTCCGGCTATAATATCCTTGCCTGCGAGTACAAGTTCAATTGTTTTTTCCTGTATCTCTGTTGGCTCGTGGATTTTTTGTTCTTCCAAAGATTTTAAAATCTCAGGATTAATTCCTAGTTTTCTAAACTTATCCATTTTGTTTGTTTTGATTCCTTTAATTTAGACAAAACGAACAGACAGAAAATTCTTAATTTTCTGTATTTCAAAAATCTTGTAAGTCAAACCGAAGGTTTTATCCGATTTTTGAAATATCTATTCTTATTTTATTTAATATCAAAGGCACTTCATTATTTTTTATTAGTTGTTCTGAGTGTCCTTTAAATATACTCAGAAAGAGGCGTTAAACGCTCTAAATATTTTATATTTACACTTTAGAGACAAAAAGTGTGTTTATAAAGCCTTCTAAACGGAGTTTAGAATGGCCACTGAAAACTTAGAGTTTTCTAAGCCTTCTAAACGGAGAATTAATCTAATCTTTAATCTCCAGAAAACTTAAGAATACTGAAAACACTAAAACCTTTATCTTCTAATTTTTTTCTACCACCCAAATCTTCTAGTTCAACTACAAATGCCGTGTCGATTATTTTACCGCCAAGTTTAGTAATAAGACTACAAGCAGCTCCCGCAGTTCCGGATGTTGCAATTAAATCATCAACAAGCAGAATATTTTGTCCAGGCTGAACGGCATCTTTGTGAATTTCGATAGCGTCAGTTCCGTATTCTAAATTATATTCTTCACGGACTTTTTCTCCAGGAAGTTTTCCTGGTTTTCTAACAAGAATTACTCCTTTGTTTAATCGTGAAGCTAATGCAGAAGCCAAAACAAAGCCTCTGCTTTCTATACCTGCAATTAAATCAATTTTTTCATTCTTGTATCTTTCTTCAAGAACTTTCATTGTTCTTTGAAAACCCTCTGCATCTTTGAGCAGAGTTGTTATATCACGAAACATAATTCCAGGTTTAGGAAAATCTGGAATAGTTCTTATTTTACTTTTGATGAATTCTTCATCGTCATTAGCAATTTTTTCTATAACTTTAACAAGAAGACTTTTCATTTTTTCTGAATTATTTTTAAAAATCTCCAGAATAGCGTCCCATGTAACTGGCGCTTCATCTTCTTTCCAGCAGTCATAATCTGTAGACATTGCTATAGCAGAATATTGTAACCCTGCCTCATTAGTGAGTGCTGCTTCTGGCGCAACAGACATATTAATTACATCCGCGCCCCACATTCTAAAAATCTTAGACTCAGCCTTTGTTGAAAATCTCGGGCCCTCGATAGTTATAACTGTTCCTTTTGGATGATGTTTTATCCCCAGATTATTACAAGATGAGATAATCTTTTTTCTAAGAAATTCTGAAAAAGGTGTTGCCATTGGCGTATGTTTGATTCCCATTTTAAAATCATCATGAAATGTAATAGAACGATGGCGTGTAAAATCAATAAATTGATCGAGAATTACAAAATCTCCTCTATCAATTTCTTCACGCAGGCTTCCTACTGCTGTTGTTGCAATAATGTGAGTACATCCTAATTTTCCAAGCGCAAATATATTCGCTCTATTATTCACATTTGTTGGAGCAATTTCATGTTTTTTTCCGTGTCTAGCAAGAATACAAACTTCTATGCCCGCAATTGTTCCAGTAGTTATTGTTGAAGAAGGTCGTCCGTAGGGTGTATCAACTTCAGTTTCCTGAAAGTCTTGAAGCATTTTTGGATCATCTAATCCACTTCCGCCGATTATGCCGATTTTAACCATAAAAAATATTGTTAATTTTCTTTTAAATAGATTATTCTACTGAAGGATATAAATGAAAAAGTTGAATACTCTGCCCGTATTATCATTTCTAGCTTTCTTATCTTTATTTTCTTAAATGCTAATACTCTGCTCGTATTATCATTTTTATCTTTAGAACTATTTTATCTTTATTACTTAAATGCTAATACTCGCCTTCAATTTCTTCTTTAGCATTTTCTAAATCTTTTTTTGCCTGCTCGTATTTCTGTTTTGCTTCGTTCAACCTGTTCTTTTTGCTTTTTATTCTTGCTATTTCTTCTTGAGCTTCTTTTATTTTTTGCTCTGCGCTTGCAAGTTCATCTTCTATTTTTCTGCCACTGCGCGAAATTTGTCTTTCATTATCTCCGGGCATAACAAGATTATCCTTTTTTGTTGCTGTAAACTCATAAGTTTTTTTAGGCCGTCTCATCCACCAAAATACTGCATAAACTATTCCACCAATAGCCGCTAAGACAAGAAAACCATAAACAATCCATTTCCAAGAATTAGATAACCCTGCTTTGATTTTTGTCCAAGTCCCAGAGATGAAGGAATTTCCTAAATTTATTGTTGTTGTATCTCCTGAATCAGAGGCATCTTCTGAAACATTTGTATCTGAAGAATTTGCCGTAGTATTAACTGTTATAGTTGTACTGGTGGAAGTAGTTGTAGTTTTAGTAGTTGGAAATAAATCAATTGTAGTAACTCCCGGCCCAGTAGAAAAATTGCCTATAGCTAAAGAGTTTTTGCTTGCGACTATCTTTCCACTGCTTCTTGCCACAACATAATAGGTGACTTTTTGAGCAGCAGAACTATAATAAAAATCTGCAAGCCCTGTAGAAGCAACAGTGTCATTTTCTAAGGAAACTATAAGGGCATCTGAATTAGGATTTATAACATTTAATGTTATATTCAGGACATATCCTTTAATGCCTTTTACAATTACATGAGTTTCATCAGCATAAACTACGTTTAAGGATAATAAAATAAGAACTGCTATAGATACAAACAATAAGGCATTAAAACTTTTTTTCATTTTCATCTCCTTTTATGGATGCTATGGATAGAAATCTTTAATTTATAAACTTTGTTAATCACAGAAAAGAATAAGCCATCTTTTTATTTTCTAATATAGAGGATTATGTTTCGTTTAGAGTGACTGCCTCTTTTCTTAATTTTTCTTTTGACTATTTTAAAGCCGACTTCTTCAAGCAGATTGATTAATTCGCTTTTTTTGTAAAAATAATAATATCTTTTATATTTATCACCAAACAATTTCCAGATTATATAAGATTCTTTTTCTTTTATTTTAGATATTCTTTCATGATGGGATTTATCCCAAACAGTTATCATGGCTTCACCCCCTTTTTTTAAAACTCTATGGAGTTCTTTTAATGCCTTTAATCTTTTTTCCGAAGTTTCAATGCATTGTAAGGTTGAGATAAATATTGCAGCGTCAAAAAAATTATCCGAAAAATGCAGTCTATCTAAACTATCTTCTAATAAAATTGCCCTAACGCCAATTTTTTTAGCTTTAGCTTCTGCGAACCCTAACATTTTTTCAGAAAAATCTACACCATAATAAATTATGTTTGCATTTTTGATAAAATTTCTTCCACCACCGCAGCCCATATCTAAAACCTTGCCTTTTTGATGTTCAAGAAACTCTACAACCTCTTCAGGGGCTCTTTCGCGAAAGCTTTGCCATTTACTGGCTATTTTATTCCAAACTTGCTGCTGTGATATTGTGTTAGTCATAATGTTCTTAATCGGTTTATATTTATAAATGTGGTTTTTCTCATTCTTACATGAAACAAATTTTGGAAGGGAAAGTTCTGAAGAAAACCATAGGTTGTCCTCTATGAAGCAACCTCTAAAAGATGAAGTAAGAAAGCCTACAAAAACACTGGCAGGAGTTACGCCAATAGCTGTAATGCCAATTCCAAAACCATGTAAACACGGAGTGTGTTTATATTGTCCCAGCTTAAATGTTCCTCAAAGCTATACTCCTAAATCTCCACCAGTTTTGCGTGCAGAACGGCTTGCTTACAATCCCGTTAAGCAGATAGAATCTCGAATAAAGGCATTCCAAGCAATGCATCATCCTACTGATAAAATAGAATTAATTATTATGGGCGGAAATTTTTTAGATTATCCTGAAAATTATAAAATTAATTTTGTGAAATCCTGTTATGACGCTTTAAATGAACGAAAAAGCAAAAATCTCGAACAAGCAAAAACAATAAATGAAACTGCGCAACACCGCTGTGTTGCGCTATGCATAGAAAGCCGTCCAGATACAATTTTGAATAATAAAGAGAGAATTGCCGAACTCTTAAAGTTCGGCTGTACTCGTGTAGAGTTGGGCGTTCAGTGTTTAGACGATAAAATTTATAAAAAAGTTAATAGAAGTCATACCCTTAAGGAAGTAATAGATGCAACAAAATTACTCCGTAATGCAGGGTTTAAAATTGGTTATCATATGATGCTCGGTCTTCCAGGAAGCACTGAAAAAAAAGATTTAGCTATGTTCAGAGAATTATTCTCAAACCCTAATTTCAAGCCAGATCAACTTAAAATATATCCTTGCCAGGTGATAAAGGGCGCTAAACTTGAAAAACTCTACAAAGAAAAAAAATACAAACCCTATTCTGAAGAGAAAATAAAGAGTCTTATAATAAAGATTATGCAAATAATTCCAAATTATTGCAGAGTCATGAGGATTATGCGAGAAATCCCCCCTGAATTTCTTATTGCAGGAACAGAAAGAATTGATTTAAGAAAAGATATTGAAGATGAATTAATTAAAAGAAAGTTGAAAATAAAAGAAATTCGCTTTAGAGAAATTGGTTTTAATATCCGCGATAAGCTTCCAAATAAAAAAATAAATCAAAATCTTAAACTCAAAGTTACAGAATATTCAGCAGCAGAAGGTAAGGAATATTTCTTAGAAATTATTAACAAAGATAATATTTTATTTGGACTATTAAGATTGAGGATAGTTACTCAAGGGAAGTTGAACCACAAGCTGCAAAAATCTGGAGAATTTTTGGAGCCCCAGAAAACTAAGAGTTTTCTTGGGAAACCGTTAGGTGTCTTAGGTGCAATAGTTCGCGAAATTCATGTTTATGGGCAAAGTTTGGCTATAGGTGCGAAAGCAAAAAATGAAATAAGTCAGCATAGAGGTTTAGGAAAACAACTTATGGCAGAAGCCGAAAAGATTTCAAAATTAAACAAAGTTTCAAAAATTTTAGTTATTTCAGGAGTGGGAGTTAGAGCGTATTATCGAAAACTCGGCTACAAAAAAGAAAGTGAATATATGGTTAAGAGATTATAGGGAATTTAAATAAAAGACCAGAAAATAATCAGAGGTCTAATGAATTTGCAGCAGAATTATTAATATAAATTTTTCAAATAATTTTAGATTTACGATAATTTTGAAAAATTTTAAGTATTAATCTTATAAGATTTTGATAAGGAAGTTGTTTTGTAAAACTAGCAAGTTTAGAGAATTATAGCCCGCATTTATAACACTTTAGTTATTCCTTCATTAATTTTTCCAAGATTTTCTACTATCTGCGCATGCATTCTTTTTATAATCATATTCTGAATTTCTTCTTTTAGAAGCCCATGACAAAGAGTTATATCTCCTTCAGGAGAAGTAAAAACTCCAAGGGGCGTATAGCAATCCATTTGTTTTCCTTCGAGCACTGAAAGTTCAGGGCTGCCCTTTGTTACTTGCAGAAGTTTGATATTAGTAATGCAATTGTTCTCAGATACGCCCTTGATAGTGTATTGAATCAAAGTAGTAGTTGTGTCTTTAATATAAGAAACTTTTGAGCATTTTACCAGCGCAGCATTAAAACATTCTTCATTTTCACAAACTCTTAGATTAATATAAAACAAATAGAGACTTCCAACAAGAAGAATAAATAATATACTTAAAATTACAATAAGTAATTTAATCTTTTGTTTTGGCCCCATTTTGTTTTTCCTTGGGAAAAATAAAAGTCTGGAAATTCTTAATTTCCAAAATTTCAAAAACTCTTCACTTCGAACCCGAAGGGAAGTCTGAGTTTTTGAATATATTTCCTATTATTGAGAAGAAAATTGCATTTATATAATTAGCGATTGAGAGATGAACAAAATTAATAACAACCCGAATTGACATTAAGGCATTATTAATATATTGAATTTACGAGAAGTCTAATTAGAAAGTTAAATCGAAACTAAATTAATCGCAGTATTCGTAGTAGTAAAATTCTTTGCAGCAAGATTATGCGCACCCATTTCTTCTGCTACTCTAATTATTCCAGGAATAGCAGTGTCGTTTATTGCTAAAACATAAACTTCTTCTTCAGGCTTGAAAAATCCAAGTCTGCCTAAGGGGATTTTTCTGATAACTTCCATTTTTCGGTTGTATAAAATTGCAGCTTTTGTTCCAATTAATTCATCAAGAGCATTTTTTACAATTTCCTTTTCCTTTTCAGTCATCTTTTCAATTTTTCTTTCTTTTTTCGCAGGAGCTTCAGAAACTTCTTCTCGGCTTTCGGTTCTTTCATTTCTGTATTCTCTCGGTTCTTCTCTTGAGAATCTTCTGCCTCTGCTTTCCATTTCAATATATTCTTTTGTTGTAACTCTTCTTCTAAGTGCTTGTAAAATTTCTTTTCCAGTTAACTCTTCAACTTCTTTTCCTTCAGGAGCAACGGCAACATATTTTATAGTAGCATTTTCAATAACATTTTTAGCGATTAATTTTCCGCCTCTATCTCCATCAACAAAAAGTGTTATGGTTTTTTCTTTTGATAATTCTTTTATTGTTTCAGGTAGTTTCATTCCATTCATGCAGATTACATTATTAACGCCCTGTCTAATCATATTAACAACATCTGCTCTTCCTTCAACAACAACTACTTCGTCTCCAGAAATATCTCCACATGGAAGATTTTCAGTTCCGTAGGTTTTCATTTTGATAGAAACTCTTGAATTTTCACCTAACTCTCTTCCAATATCTTTAAGATTCATATCAGAACTTCCAGAAGCACTTAATCCACCTAAAAGCTGTTTAGCTCTTTCCATAATAAAATCTCTTTTGCTTCCTCTAACATCATCTATTTTTTCTATTTTGATTTTAGTCTCGCTTGGCCCTATTTTCTCAATAGTCTCAATAGCTGCTGCGATAAGAGAAGTCTCATTTTTATCCATAGCTGAAGGAATTTCGATTTCTCCAATTGTTCTTCCGTCTTCTAAGTTTAGCTCTACCTCTATTCTTCCTATTTTTCCTTGTTTTTGCAATTCACGCATTTCAAGCTCGTCTCCAAGCAAACCTTCGGTTTGCCCAAACACAGCTCCGATTACGTCAGGTTTTTCTATGGCTCCTTCTGCCTCGAAATTTGCATATATTATGTATTTTATTGATGATGGTGCTATTTTTGCCATTTTTAATCTCCAGCAGGAATTAAAAAATCAGAAAATTCTTAATTTTCTGAGTGTTGTTTTTTCTGCTATATTTACAAGTTCTTAGAAAAATTAGTCTTGTTATTGCTTTTCGTTGTCTCTATTCTCTACTATTAATAATCTAATCTGTTATTAACCATAAACCCCTAATAATAAAGGTTTTTGATGAACGTGATTGTGATATTAAGTAATAAGGGCTAATCTCCTTCTAATACTTATATACTGGAGTATAATGATTGGTTTATAAATGTTTCGCAGAAAATCAGTATTTTTATATCTTCCTATCATTAAAGAATATCTATTCTATTGTTGGAAGCTAAACGTAGAAAGATATAAATACTTGCTTGGCTTAAACTTCTTATGGAGTATTCCATATTATTTACAAATAAGCATCATAACCGAGAGAATAAAATTACCTTCAAGAAAGAACTTTTAGATTACATTTTGCAGGAGTATAAAAAAGGACATATTCTCTCAAGAAGAGAAATAGAATCAAAATTTCATTTAAAGTTAGACGGATTTTTTAATAATATAGACGCAGTTTACAGTGAGCTGGGGATAAAATACCATCTTTCTCCAAATCAGGAAATTAAGTCTCAAAAGGCAAATTTGCTTCTAAAGATAATTTTATCAAATCTATCCCAACTTAATCTTAAATTATTGAGCTACAGAAATGTAACTGATAGAGGTATAGATATTCTATGTATGGACGGAGAAGATTTGGTAGGAATAGAATTAAAAGCTTATAAAAAAGAGGAAAAATTAAAATTAAAAGACATCAGGCAAGTTGAAAATGCAATAAAAAAAGAAAATTTAAAGAGAGCCATATTAATAACTACTACTGATAAAAGTGATGCTGCCTTTAATCTTCCTAAGGATATATCTATTATTAATTATCAAAATTTAAAGGAGTTAATTCAGTCTCAGGAACAAATTCAAGATATAGCGTTTATAAGAGAAAATTCTGTTAATTTCATTTCTCCTTATAAAGAGATTAAACGGCAAAAGATTTTAGATTATGTTTATGGCAAATATATTAAAGAAAACAAAAAGCCGAGTAGTGCAGAGATATCTAAAAATTTACATATAAAGATTCAAACATATTTTAAAAGTCTATTCGAAATTTATAAAATCTTGAAGGTTCCTCCTCCAACAAAGAATATGGGTGGCAAACAAGCAGAAAATCCCGATAAAGAATGTATAGAACTTTGGAAAAACGAATTTAAAAAATATATTTTGAAAATTGTTGAGAAAGAAAATAGATATCCCTCTGGTGTAGAAATCGGCGCTAATTTTGGAATATCTCATATATGGAACTTTGTAAAAGTCTCTGAGCTTTACAGGGAATTAGGTTTAAAACCCTACTTGGAACGAGAAACAAGACCTACATCTGCTCCAAAATCTGGATTCTAGAGTCTATGTTGGGGTGGGTGCTGGTCAAATCACTATTTTTGAAGGGATTGCTAATAAATAATGGTGCAATAGCTTTTCCTATTTTTTTGCTTTCTGCAGAGTTTATATGTTCTGCCTTTATTTTTTTTAATGCTCCAACTAATCCAGAAGTAGAACGAGTAAATTTTACGGCCGAAGCATCAGCAGCATACTCTCTTTTTCTTGAAATTGATAGTTGAACCAGTTTAACAAATATTGGCGCAAGAATAGCTAAAACTATCCCGACTAATAAAAGAATTGCGGCGCCTTTGCCATCTCGACTATTGCTATTCCGATGCCACAGACTTCTTAAAAATATTTCAGAGATTATTGCAATCATTCCAACAAGAATAGCTACGAGAGTCATAAACCTAATATCATAATTTGCAATATGTGAAAGTTCGTGTGATAAAACCCCTTCAAGTTCCTGTCTACTGAGTTTTTCCAGTGCGCCGGTTGTAACACAAACAATAGAATTTTCAGGATTTCTTCCGCTAGCAAAAGCATTAATCTGCGAATTTTCCATAATATATAACTTCGGCATAGGTAAACCAGAAGCAATAGTTAATCCTTCAACAAGATTATAGTATTGTCTATATTCTCGAGGATTAGCTAAAACTGCTCCGGCAGTTGCAACAGCAAGATTAGCGCTTCCGTAATATCCTCCGACAACATAGACTAATGCAATTATTGTTCCAAATATAAGAAATGTAAATGGATCTCCGTAAATTTGTCCGATAACATATGCAAGTGCAATAATAACAACAAGAATCATAAAAATAAGAAAAACACTTTTTCTTTTATTCTGTGCAATTTGGTCATAAAAAGATATTCTTTCATATTTCCCCTTTTCCATAAAAAATTAAGAATGTCTAGGTATTTAAAACTAATCAAAATTTTATTCTTGCTTCATTATCGTCTGTAATCTTGATTCGAGTCTTGCTAGTCCATTACTTATTTCCGCATCTTCAAATCCAAAACTTTTAAATTCTTGGTAACCAATTTTCACAATTGCTACACTAGTTACTAATTTTTTAAAATCTTTTTCAGTCTTTCTCCATCCAGCAACATCTAATCTACCAGCAGTCTCTGCCCCCACAGTTAATTCCCTTGTTAAACAATATCTTTTAGCAGTTTCGTAGGCACTTTTTAACCTTCCATATTCATCCATCTGTTTTTAGAGCGACTACCCTTTATAAGAATTATTATATTCAATTAGGTATAGTAGAATAATAGAATTAATCTTTATAAGTTTAATTAAAACTCAACTTTTGGAACTTTTCTTTCTGCTTCTGTAATCTGCAGATATTCTTTTTGCTTTCTGCTAAACATTTTTGCAAACATATTTCCAGGGAATGTGCTGAATAAATTATCATAGTCAAGGACGCTGTCATTGTAGAATTGTCTTGAATAGGCAACTTTATCTTCAATGGCTGAAAGCTCTTCCTGAAGCTGTACAAAATTTTCGCTTGCTTTAAGATTAGGATAATTTTCAGCAATAGCAAATAATCTTCCAAGTGCAGATTCAAGTGCGTTGTCTGCCTTAAGTTTCTTATCAATGCTCTTTGCTCCAACTAAAGCCTTTCTTGCTTCAGTAACAGAGTCCATAACACCTTTTTCGTGTTTCATATAGCCCTTTACAGAAGCCATTAAATTAGGAATTAAATCAGCCCTTTTCTTTAGCTGAACATCAATTTGAGAAAAAGAATTTTCTATTCTATTTTCAAGCAAGGCAAATCGGTTGTAGTAGCTAATAAATACAGCAATAAGCAATACTACTATTCCAAGAATAATCCACCCTATCATAAATTACCCTGGTTTCTTTTCTTTTTAAATCTTATCTCTGACCACTTATGTCTTCAATGTTCAGAACGAAAATATTTAAAAACACCATTTGTGTATCTTTATCAAGATGGTTGATAAAAAAGTTGGCGTTTTAATTGTAGCGATGATATTTTCGGTATTATTTCTGTCTTTAATTTCAGCAGAGGGTTTAGAAATTAGGAAGGAAATAGTTTCTTCGTTAGCAATTCCAGAATTAAATCTTCCAGCAATTTACAATTTACAGATAACAAATCCGAATGGAACAGATATTTTCAGATTTTATTCTTTAGTTGGTGTAGATTTAGAGCCAACAGATAATATTACAATCCCTAATGGTCAGACAACAATAACTCTTAAGGCTTATCCAAGATTTCCAACACAAATATCTCCAAATTATTATAGCTTTGAATATAAAATAAAAGGAGTGTATACTCCAGTTCAAACAGACAAAATTGCAATGACTATTGTTAAATTAAAAGACGCATTTGATTTAGAGTTTGAAAGCATTAATCCCGATTCAGAAACAGCAATATTAAATTTTAAGAATCTTGGAGGCCATGCTTTTGAAAAGATTAGTTTAGATTTATCTTCGGAATTTTTTACAGATACTCGAGAATTAGCATTGGCTCCTAATGAAGTCAAAAGAATAGAGATAACTATCAACAGGGATAAAATGTCAAAACTTTTGGCAGGCCAGTATGTTGTAGACGCTAAATTAGTAGTTAGCGATATAAGTGCAGCAACAAACACAATTCTCACATTTGAAGAAAAGCCAGGAATAACAACAACTGAGGCAAAACAAGGCGTTATGCTTTCAAGATTAGAAATTGAAAAAAAGAATGATGGCAATGTGAATACAGAGGTAACAACAGTTATAACGAAAAATCTTTTTTCTGCTTTATTCACAAGTTTTAATGTTGACCCTGACAGAAAAGATATAGTTAAATTTCATGCAAATTATGTTTTCTCAAGAGAATTAGCTCCGGGAGATAGTTTAAGGGTTGTAGCAACAACAAATTGGTGGATTTTCCTTGGTGCAATATTAATTATTATAATAATCTGGTATGTGATTGATGAATATATAAGGAATAAAATTGTTCTTACAAAAAGAGTATCTCTTGTTAGAACAAAAGGCGGAGAATTCGCCTTAAGAGTAAGCATACTCGTAAGAGCAAGAGACTTTGTAGAAAAGATAAGAATTATTGATAGATTGCCCCCAATGGTTAAGGTATTCGAGAAAGACGGCATAACAAGCTCACCTTATAAGTTAGATGAAAGAAATAGAAGATTAGAATGGAATATTCAGGCTCTAAGTGCTGGAGAAGAAAGAGTATTGAATTATATTATTTATTCAAAGATAGGTGTAGTTGGAAAATATGAACTTCCTTCAACAGAAGCCATATATGAATACAAAGGCAGAATAAAAGAGGCAGATTCAAACCGCGCCTTCTTGCTTAACGAGACAAAGACTGAAAAAGTTAATAATAAGTTTTAAGAAAACTTATTGTTCTTTATTTTTCTTTTAAACAAATCTTTAAAAATTTCTTATGAAATTTTTAACTCAATTCAGTTTTTCAAACTGAAGATTTAAATACCTTCTAAAATTGTTTATTTTATCTTATATTCCCGGCTTAACTCAGCGGTAGAGTAGAAGGCTGTAGACCTTTTTGCCCCCGGTTCGAATCCGGGAGCCGGGATTATACCCTTTTGGTCATTTTTCACGGATTCGAAAAAGAGTTCGCTGAATATAACCAAAAAGGTAGATAGTCGGGCGCCGGGATAATATCTTCTTGACTGAGTCTGCGGATTCTTTTTGTACAGGTTAGGCTCAATTAATTCTTATGCTCTCCTAAAATGGAGGGCATTTTAATATGACGAAACGAGTTGGGGGCACGACTATTGCGGGATACTCTCTAACTTAATATACTCTTTAAGCTCTAAAATATCTACATTTCTTACACTAAACTTTTCCTTTATTTCCGAGATTAGTTTTAGAAGTTCTTGTTTATTTCTTATCTCTACATCAATCTCAAAATCTAATTCTTCTAAAGTTTTATCTATGTAAATTACATTTTCGTGGCTTTTGCAGAAATTCTCTAATTCTTCATATTTTGAAAAGTCATTAAGTATGAAATTTAGTTTGTAATATTCAAAGCCTATTTTTTGAAGTTCTAAATTTATTCTGTATCCTTGAAGTATTTTTTTCTTTTCTAGTTGTTTTATCCTAAATGCTATTGTTCTTTCCGGAGTTTCAAGTTTACTCGAAATATCTATCAAAGGCATTCTAGCATTTTTAGCAAGTAGTCTCAATATCTTTAAATCAAGTTCATCAAAATCAGAAATTTCTTTTCCCCCTATTGTTTCTGGTTCTTCATTATACTCTTTTTTTTGTGATAGCAAATATTTTCTCTTAAAATGAAGAACTTTTGAGAAAATATGAACTTTCTCTTGCCAAAAATGTTTTCTAAACTTCTTTTTAAACTCTTGTAAAAAATCCTCAAACTCATATATATTTTTAACCCAGCACATTAGGACTAAATCATAGATTGTATCTATCTTTGCTAAAACTCCCACAATTTTCTGATTGTTTAACCATTCAATCATCTTTTTCTCATCTTCGGTTTTTGTATTAAAGAACTTAAGATATATTCTTATTGAGAAGTATCCTAGCTTAGAGCTGTCTATAACCGAATAATATCCCTTTATGACTCCTTCTTGAGTCATTCTATTTATTTTATAGTTGACGGTATTCTTATTTAGTCCTACTCTTTTAGCAATCTCACTATTACTCTGACGGGAATTTTTATCTAACTCGAATAAAATTTTCTTATCTTTCAAATCTAGTTTAACTTCTTCTATCATTTTAATCTATTAAGCAATATTACTTTATAAATATTGCGTTTTGCCCTAAAATAGTAAAGAAAGTTTAATATACCCTATCAGACTACTAGATAGTAATAACTAAATGAACATAAACAACAAAATGGAAACACAAACAAAAGTAAACGCAATCGATTTGGAAAGAATATTGCTAGATGTAGATTTAACCAGCGAAATTCTAAATAGGGCTAGATTAATCTTAAGAACAGGAAAGGAGCCTAAACTAGTTGCACAGAAAATAGCCGCAGGAATATTATCTGATAAAGGCGATTATCTAAAAGCGTTACCTATTTATGAAAGTTTTGGCGAAGTTCCAGAAGAAATAATCCGAAAAAATCAATTACTTTATCTCGGCTTGGTAGATAAACCCGAATACTTAAAAAAGTTTAGAGAACTGGTTTTAAAATATGGAAAAAGGTTTTCTGAAGAGGATGTAAAAGAAAAATTTGTTAGAGAGCTTCAAGATGTTCATTCTTGCTTTTTAACAGGACCAGCTAATGTAAAAAATCACCAATCTCTGGTAAAATTAATAGAAGAAGAAACAGGAGTTAAATTTGATAGGTCTCTTATAAGAAAAGCTTATATCGATGCTATTCGGGGAGGATATGGACATTGTGTTGAAAATGTTTTTAGTAACTCTAAATGTGAGAGCTTTAAACCAAAAACCCGAGAAGAGTACGAAGCTGTTTATAGACTAATTGAGAAAAATGTGCGAGCAGATAGTTTAGCTACCCCCCAATATGTGCACAATATTCCAATTATAACTGGTGTTTCGCCATCATATGGGCTATTACTCCAAGTAGGAAGAAAAAAAGCACAAGAAGTTTTAGCAAAAAAGATGCACCCCGATTATATGAAAGAATATGCAGAATCTGTTAGAGCTATAGGATTACCTGTTTTAGCAGAGCATTTGTATAAAATCTCTAAGATAAAATATACCGAAGAAAAGCCGGTGGAGTCAATGAAACCACAAACTACCTCTTTCTTTCAAGAGCTTTGTACGGATGTTAAAAACATATCTCTTTCTTTGAGGGGTAAAAAATAAAATGGAAACAGAAACAAGACAAGAGCAAACAGCAGGAGAACAACTAAGAGCAAAATATGGCGTTAAAAGCTCAGAAGAGTTAGCTTTGCGAGTAGCTAGGAAATCTGGATTAATTTCAATTGGTTGTGGCTCTGCAAATATGGGAAAGGTGTATATCTCTCCAAAAAATTCTAACTCTGGACTTTGTGATAAGTGGAGAATAGAAGATGCAAATAAAAATTATTGGATTGCAAATAGAATTTTATGGTCAAGAGGATTAACCTTTGGTGGTAAAAATTGGCATAATGGAGAAGTTTCAGATTTAGGAAATAGATTAAGAATCCTAGATGGGTGTCATAGTGCAGAAGAAGGATGGTTGAGTGGATGGCATGAAGATGAGGATAAGAAAAAAGATGCCCGATGCGATGATGGAGTCTCTGCATGGAATAGAAGTTATGCTTGTAGAATTATGAGAAGAGCACATGGATATAATAAAGACTTCAGAGAAGGATTTGACTATAATCCCGAATATTTTGGAAGACTCGTTCAATGGAGTAAAAAAGATGCCTCTAGAGTGGAAAGAGAATTTAGAGAAAAAATTAACAAAGCAATAGCAAATAGATTTTTTGAAGAGTCAGTAGGAACGATGAGAAAAATAGAACCCGAAGAAAGAAGAAAATTAGCGGAAATTTATGCAGAAGTAAATCTTGGAAGAAGTCCTGCCCAGCTTGATGAAGCGATGCAGATAAGAGACATAATTAACAATCATCTTGGAAGCTTAATGCCATATACAAAAACAGGAAGGATTTCGGAATGTTTAGAGGTAGCAGGATTCGGCGAACAAAAATGGCAACCGAAGTCATTAACTCAGAAACAATGGGAAGCATATAAAAGAGTTAATTTGAATCCAAATCCATCTATATTGGATAGAGTTTATTCTTATTTTCATTCTAAAAGATAAATCCTTATAGATATACAAAGTCAGCCCACCTAAAATCTTCTTTTAGAAAAAGAAGCAAACACTCTGCCCCCAACACTAACTGAAAGTGCCTTTTCTTATTACTAAAAAATCTCTGGCGTTCCCCTTTTTCTGTCACCTTCCCGTTGTCGCATGATTTTAAAAACTACCTCCATCGACACATCAATCAAGTAAATAACGATGGATAAACTAAATAAAAAAATTGCCTAAATTTGTATACTGCAATTTTAGTCTTTTAAAATTGTACGCCGTGCATTAAACTCAATTTTAAAATAAAAAAAGTTTTTAGAAATAACCAAAAAGGTAGACAGCCGGGAGCCGGGATTCGAACTTTATTGAGCAAAGCGAAATAAATCTTTTCTATAAACTTATTACCTGATTCCCGGCGAGCGGACAGGGAGCCGGGATTCTATACTGTTTGCAAAGCAAATAGTAAGGCTCTGCTAGGTTCTAACAAGTAATAATTCAATTTCTTTAAACCCCGGTTCGAATCTCTTCAAAACATACTTGTTTTGAATGAGTTAGAGAATTCTTAATTCTCTAAACGGGAGCCGGGATACTTTTATAATCCTGCAAATCTATTCTAACCTATGGAAACATTCCTTGCTAAAGATTTGAATGATTGGCGAAACTGGCTGAAGAAAAATCATTTAAAAAAAGACAGAATAATTCTTGTTAAATATAAGAAACATACCGGAAAACCTCTAATTCCTATTGGAGATTTGATGAAAGAGGCCATATGTTTTGGTTGGATTGATACTACTGCTAAAAGAATTGACGAAGATAAATATGGCATAACTTATGTAAAAAGAAATAAAAATAGTAAATGGAGCAAGAATACTTTATCTTACGGAAGAGAACTTTTGGAAAAGGGCTTGATGAGTTCCTTTGGTATTAAGATGTACAAAGAGGGCCTTGCAAAAAAACCGCATGATTACGGAATCCCTAAAAATCCAAGAGTTCCAAAATACTTAAGAGAAGAACTGGAAAAGGAACCTACCGCAAATGATAATTTTAAAAAAATCGCTCCATCTTATAGGAGAACACTTTTGAGATGGCTTTTGAAAGGAAAACAAGAAGAAACAAAAAAGAAAAGAGTGAGGAGTATTGTTAAAAGTTTAAAGAAAAATGAGAAACTTTTTCCAGCGGCATAAATTAAAGAAGAGTAGGGATTTTTCTACATCCGAGAGCCGGATTATATCTAATCTTTCAGCAACTTAGAACTCAAAAGAATTAATAGGACTCCTACAATCGTTATAACCAATGCGGTTGCAACATTTGTTGCGGCAATTGCAGTTTTATCCGCAATTTTTTCTATTAAATTTCGAGTTGATTCTATTATTGCATCTCTCCAAGCAAAAATAATCATAAATCCGACGGCAGCAGCAATAGCATATCTCATTTGTCGCTTGAATTCTTTTCGAAAATTCTTTTTTGTTTTTAATAATTTCATTGGATAATAGAAATAGGAAATCAAGGTTTAAATAGGTTTTTTAAACCTTTCTGACGAGGAATTCAATCATTTTGCATCATAAAAAACTTTAAATACCTCGCAATCAACGAAAAAATAAGTAAACAGCAATAAAAAAGATGGTTAAAGAAGAAAAATTCGAAGAAGATTTAGAGATAGAATCTGAAGACTCCGAAGAACTTGAAGTAGAAACCGAAAGTGCAGACGGCTTCGAGGAAGAGGAAGTAGAAGAATCTATTGCTGAATTATAATAATTTATTTTTATTTTATTTATTTAGATAGTTTTACTATTGCCAATCAAACACCCAACTCAATCACGTTATTGTTTTTATCCAGCTCATCAGTTATAGTAACGATTTTAAATTCTACATTTTGAACATTGTTATTCGGCAATTTTACATTTTGTGCAGTATAAGTTACGCCAGTTCCAAATTCAATTGTTTCAAGATTAAACACACTCACTTTTTCATTGTCTGCATAAAGTTCAAGCATTACCGCTTTAGCAGTTATAAGCCCCTCATTTCTAACACTTGCAGCAAAATTAAGATACATTCCAGTTCTTACAGCAGAAACATTGTCAAAGTATAATTCTGCAGCAGGTTTTACTGAATAAATTCTGACTAATTCTTCTATAACTTCGGGATTGATTATTTGCTGGCAATCAATGTAAGGATACATTATCATTTTTGAATCATTGATGTGGTCAAATCCAAAAACATGAAATAATTCATGAAGTTCTGTAATCGGATAATCGCATTTGTCTTCTTCATATAAAAGAACCTTGCCTTTCTTAATGACTGGATAAAATTTCGAAGTGATATATTCTGTAGGCCCACCCTCTCCAGCAACAAAAACATTTGTCTCTTGCTCATAAGATTCTTTTGAGCATCCTACCAGAATATCTGCATCTTCCTCATTAGTAGTGTAGAAAGTTATTATCTTAGTTTTATCACTTAATAAAAAAAGAGCGTTTTCAAACTTGCTTTTTTTTGATTCAGGGCAGGTTGGATTAATATAATAAGATATATCATTATGGTTAAATCTGAGATTCGGTTCAAATTGAACAACCTCCCCACTTGCATTGACTGCTTTATCCTTGCTAGCAAAGGGATTATATTCCTTAAGATTAAATACTGTTGATTCTGGAAATAAACTACCATAAATAAATATCGCAGTAAAAAATACAGCGCCAATTATGCAGACTATAAATATACCATTAATTAATATTTTTAATAGCCCCATTTTATACTTTATTTAGAGAAATCTTAGTTATAAATGTTGCTCTCTGCTTTTTCGATTCTGTCTTATTAATAAGGTTTAAAAATGTTCTAATATTAGGAATTTTAAGGAGCTTTAGTTTAGTGGTAAAACACATCCCTGTCACGGATGAGTCGCGAGTCCGATTCTCGCAAGCTCCGTTCTAAAACTTATTCTATGCTCAAATAAAACTGACTACTTAAAGAACTAATCTTTTCCAGCATAATTGTTATAACTTTTATTTTTTATTCTGAAGAAACCGATAGTCTATATGATGCTGTAACATCATCATAAACATTTATGTAAAAATATGAAATCTCATTAGGATTAAGCTCATTAAATAATGGTCTTGTTGTTTCTTTTCCTACTTGTGTGCCATTTAGGTTATAAAGAAAAGCAGTTACCCAAACATTTAATGCTCTATCAGTTCCAGTATTTTGAACTCTACCACTTATAGTTTTATGTCTATCATTTGCATTGTCTATATCCATTGTATCACTAAGAATTACAACCTTGTCTGTATTCTCTACAACAGGAATTTCAGTTACAGGAGTATCTGTGATTGGCGTTTCATCAGCAGGAATATTTGTAGTATCGTCTGTTTTAGTTTTATCTCCAGAATTCATTACTACATATCCCACAATAAGTAGAGCAACAATAATAACTCCAATGACTGCATAACTAAAATTCTTAGCGCTGATATGAATCATCTTTTCTGAAACTTCCACGTCTTTTTTCATGTTAGATATAGTAAAACCTTATTTATAAATGTTATTTATGGCGCAGAATTCTCCGTTATTGGTGTTTCTATATTCTGCGTAGTTTCAGAATTTTCTCCACTGAAAATATTGCTAAAGAAATCACCAATAGCTTCAAAAGTATTGCCTATAGCTTCTCCAACATTACTAAATACTTTTGCAATGCCTTCACCAATTCCAGGATTATCTCCAAATTCTGCTGAAGCATCTGCGCATTCAATACCCACTATACATTCATAGCCTTCTCCAGAATCGCCCATAATCGGTTTTCCATAACACTTTTCACAAGTATTACAGGTGCTTTTTGCAGTTTCTAACTTTAATTCATCTAAACATGGTCCAGCATATAAATATTCACAAGATTTAGCGCATTTTTGGCAAACTTCATTTCCTTGTTCTCCGCCCTCTGCCGCCTGACAAATCACTCCAGGACTTTCAGCATTAACGCAATCCCTTATACATTCTTCTTCTTCTGATTTGGCTTCAGGTTCTTTTACCATTCCACATTCTTTATCGCATACTGCCTGATTTTTTTGTTGACAGGTAAAATCAAATTCTTCACAACCCTTGGCGGTACAAGTTTCAACACAAGTTTCTTCTGCAGTTTGTTCGGGCTTAACAACATTACAACTAACCTGACATTCGGTTTGATTTCCAGTGCATCCAACTCCTGGAGAAGCACAGTTCATACAAGCCATCATGCAGTTTATATCATCACTACTGGGCCCCATAGTTGAAGGATCTTCAGAGATAACTTTTCCAGTAAAACTGACAAGACTAAAGATAGTAATAAAGGCGCCAATTACAATTAATGATATTAACGAAGTTGCAACAATTCCTGCTTTTTTCATTTTTATTATAGTTCTCTTTTCTTTATAAAGTTTGTTTTAATTAATCAATTTTCCGTTTTCGAAAACTTTCATATGTCTCTTTGCAAGTTCTTTGAAAAATGGCATAGGTGGAACAACTGCTTCTGGCGCAAAACTGCCTTTATTTTCTATAATGCCTTTTTTAATCATCTGTGCCATAATGCTCGCAGGCATTCCTGTATCAATATTGCATCCAGCATCTTCCCAGCCCTTTAAGGTTGGAACAATGCATTCCATTAGTATTTTTTTAGATTTTCTGTCTTTTTTACCCCAGATTTTCACCCAAAGATTTTCTGTTTCCTTATATCCCTTAGGAGTTTTTAGTTTTTTCAAAACTTGAGTAAGAACTTCCGCAGGAATTATTTTTGTTCCGTTATAATTTACGGGTTCATAACTTCCAAATCCAGACTCTATAAAACTCATAATAGTTCTAAAGGAATGCTCTGGAAAGCCAGCATAAAATCTCAGATTTTTCAAGCCTTTTTTCTTATAGTAATAATTAAAGGTGTATGTTTCGGGATGCCTTACGAACATTTCTTTTTGCTTTCCAATTCCTCTATGATAGTCTTCTATAATTGAACTTAAGGGAGTTTTTTTCACAAAATGTTTATTTTTTATAATTGGCGCGGGATCTGTAAATTCTTCAATGATGGATTCTATAGAAAAAGGAACAACGAACTTTTTAATATTAGAGTCCCAGGAAAAACCAACCTCAATTGTATCAATCTTGTCTAATTTTTCTGTAGCATATCTAAGCATAACATTTCCAATTCCTGGAACACTGCCACATCCGGTTATACTGATTATATCTTTTTTCTTTAAAGCACCATCAAGCGCAAATTGCTGCTTAGTCATAGGAATTTCTGAACCCAAATCAATGCAACTGACGTTAGCATCAATGCACGCCTTTAAAATGTTTAAGTCCCAATCACCCTCAACACAATTTACTACAACATTTGCCCCCGATTTTTTAAGTTTTTTAGAAATATCTTCAATTTTCTCTGCTTCAAAATATTCAAATGAGCATTTATCGAATGCATTTAATAAATGTTCAACTCTGGACTTATCCCTACCACACATCAAAACAGAATATCCATTTTTCAGCAAATCTTTAGAAACAATTTTTCCCTGCATCCCTGTCGCCCCAAGAACTACAAAATCAAACACCATCTTTACTATTGTAGAGTTTTAATGTTTAAAAGTCTTGTTATTTTTGATTCCATAAATCTTATTCAACAAATTATTATTAATCCCTTCCATTTTGCAATAGAAGTTTCAAGTAGAGCAAGTCTTGTTCTGCCCAAACAAGTCGAATTGGGTTAGCACATTAATAAAATTTCCGTCTTATTTTTTATCTCTCAAGTTTTTTTATTTCTTTTAGAACTTCTTGATTATTTTTAGTAGAGATATTGTATTTTTCACCAAGCTGAATAATATATCCATTAAAGTATTCTGCTTCTGTTTTTCTTCCGGATATGATATCTTGATAAGTCGAGGAATAATGATTCAGGTTTTTCCAATGCTTAAACATTCTTTTTTTAATTATTTCTGATTTCTTCAGTGGATATCTTTGTCTTAGAGCATCATAACATTCTTCAAATAATTTTTCAATTCTCTTCCGAGTCCTTTTTGTTTCGAATAATTCTTTGAAGGTTTTTCTTTCAACAGCTGAAAGACAGTTAAGTGAACAATTAACAATAGTCTTTTCTGCCCTTAATTCATCAAATTTTTTATCTGAAGTGCAAGGAATACCTGCACTATGCAAAAGTTTAGCTATCTTTTTTCCATTTTCAGAAAATTCAGTCTTCCAGCCGGTTGGAGTTGGATGAACACTAATTACATTGCCTTTTATATTAAATCCTGAAAAAGCAACAATAGGTATTATTCTCTTCCCAAGCAAATTATATGCCTTAGAAATATCTACCAGCCCATTCTGAACGGCGCCAATAATCTTCGCATCAGACTTACTTTTCTTTAACAATCTAACAACTTTCGCGAAATCATAAAGTTTTGAAGTTATAAAAATAAAATCATATTTTTTATTTCTGGGAATCTTAAATAGTTTTTCAGGAATGTCAAATATTTTATCATGTATGACTATATTACCTACGCCTACATCATTTAATTTTCTTCTTCCAAATAACTGAACGTGGTGTTTTTTAGCATGCAATAATGCACCCATATAAATCCCTATAGAACCCGCCCCGCAGATAAGAACTTTCTTTTTATCACCCATTCTTATTTCTTCAGTTAAAACAACTATAAAAACCTTTTTTATGCTGGCGTAATTTAATAGGCTATTTGGCTTAATACTCTTTCAGGATATAATGTCGGCAAAGTGTGTGTTCCATCAACAATTGAAATAGTGCATTTACCCTTAACTAATCTTTTAATTTGTTCACCGGCATAAGCTCTAACCATTAAATCCTGTTTTCCATAAACCAATTGAATAGGATTTTTAACCCGTTTTAATTTTTCAGAAATATCCCAGCAGTCTAATCCCGTATTTGTTCTATGCACTAATAATTCTTTAAGAGATACATTTGAAATAGCATGCATCACACTAAGTTCTGTTTTTCCAGCTAAATCCTGTTCACTATATTTTGATTTTCTGCCGCTTAATTTATTTGATAGCCAAGTAGCCGCCCAAGCAACATAATCGCCAAAACCCATTATTTTTCCACCAACATGGAACAATAATGGATTCGCGGTTTTTCTGAAATTAGAGGATGCGCAAGTTCCAGCTATTTTTCCAAGATTCCCGGTTTTTGTGAGATAGTCAATTGCGACCATAAATCCAAAGCTATGAGTAAATATATTCGGATTAACAAGGCCTTCCTGTTCGATAATATTTTGTAAATCCCCGGTGTATCTCTCTAAGGAATAATATTCACGTTTTGGCGGTGCTTCAGAGTAACCAATACCTCTTTGATCAAATAAGATTGTCGGATGTCCTCTTTCATTTAATCCTCTTTCTATGCCCTCCAGGGAACTATGATTCATTGAGGCGCCGGAATGAATAACTACAAAGGGTTTAGTCATCTGAGGTTTCCAACTAATCCAGTAGTGTACCCTTACACCATCAGGCGAATCTATTGTTTTTGCACTTTGTTTATTTTTCATAATCTCTCATCGATATTTGATTTTTAAATGTCTCTATTTCTAACTTTTCAAAGTATTAAAAACCTGAGATTTATAAACTCTGAATACCAAACATTCTTATGAACAGCAGGTTTATTAAAAAAGAGACTGCTATCGGCTTATTAATTATTATAATTCTATTTTCATTTATTATTCATAGTTTTGCCCAGCATAATTTTGATTTAAATAATCTTAAGGATTATATTAATTCTTTCGGTATTTGGACTCCCCTCATTCTTCTCCTGATTATAATCATAACTTCTTCTATAGGTTTAATATTTAGCATCCCCGTGGCAATTGCGGCTCTTCTTTTAGGAATATACGGGGCATTTTTTATAAGTATAATTGGATTAACTATCGGAGCAGCTATTTCTTTTATTATAGCCCGATATTTAGGAAGGGATTATCTTGAAAAAAAATATATTCACAAAATCAAAAAGCTTGACGAATACGATAAAAAACTGCAGAAAAACGGATTCTTGGTAATATTTTACCTTAGATTAATAAGTTTAGTTCCTTATGAATTAATAAATATTTTTGCAGGATTATCAAGAGTAAAATTTAGCACCTTTATTTTTGCCACACTTCTTGGAATAATTCCCGGAACAATGATAACTATTTATTTAGTTGATAGCACTAAAAATCTATTCTCGCTTCAATTTAATTTAGCAATTCTTGTTCATATAATCTTTTTTTTAATACCTCTTTTATCTAAGAGAGTCAGACATTTTGTTTTTAATAGAGATAACCCTTAATTAAATAGGACTTTCTGACGAATCCTATATTCTAAGAATCTTTTTAACAAATGGCCAAAATCTAACGCGTTTTTTATGGATTTCCCCTATCATCCTAATATCTTTTCTTATAATACTGCCCATTTTTTCTTTCTTAAAAAAGATAAGGCTAAGAATTCCTAATGAACCCAAAATAAGATCCCACATAGTATCATCAATCTTTGAAAGCACATAGGAGTCTGCTCGTATAACTCCTTGTAATTGGGTTCCAAAAGTAGTATCAATAAAAAATTCCCATATTTCCCATGCAGCAAGCACGCCGAGAGCAGAGAAGAATACACTATCATAACTCAGCACAGAATTATTGCGATAATATTCATAGATTATTGCGCTGATTAATATACCCACAAGAAGATGGAGAACCTTATCGTAAACTAATATTCCACTATAGTAGGCGATAATTTCTCCGAGTAAATTTACCCAAAGTGCCAAATTTATAAAAATCCAATGATTACCATCTAATTTTCTGAATTTAAGCAACCAGGCAAGAATAATCGAGCCAATAAAAGATTCAAAGGCAGTTATTATAGTATTTATTCTGGGAGAACTATAAATGATAAGTAAAACGCCAGTTATAAAAAACCCATATAAAAGGATTTTATTAATAAAGTCTATAACCTTTTTCATAGAATCCTAAATCATTTATTCTTTAAAAATCTTATCTCTTTGTGGAAGTCGAAAGAGCGAGGATTTTTTCTTAGCTAACGCGATTTGTGAGAGATAGGTAGGTATTATCAAGACAAAAAACACAAAAAGTGGCCAGAGTATAGTAAAAAATGGAATATCAAATCCTAATATTGGTTTTGTTGATTGAAGGAAATTTACATTTTGACTCTCTGGCGCGAGTATAAGTGTGAAGATAAAAATAATCAAAAAAATAGTTGCAGCATAAATTAAAGAATGTTTGTCTGGTTTTATTTTGCGGGTATAGAATAAAGCTACGTTTGCAGACAAAAGATGTATCCAAACACCCATAATTCCATTTGGAATTGTATCAAATGCAATGTCTATTCGAACTAAAGAGATACTTGTAGTAAAGTAAATTATGGTGCATATCATAAATACTAAATTTGGTAAAAAAATATAATTTATAGTTCCTTTTATTAACCTCATATTTTCAGTTAAAAATCCAATAGAAAAAAGTATAGGCGCAATATTGCAGGACCAAAATAAACCAACATAACTTTCTGTTCTAAACATATGAACTAAATAAGCAAGCCCGAGCAGTGCGAAATAAATTCCTACGAATAAATATATTTTATTTCTTTTTTCCATGCAGTATTTATTTTTATTTGGTTTTTATATCTTTAGGAACATACTGCTGATTAAGAATTTATAAGTTTTTTAAATCCTTCAAAAACATCTTCTACAGCTATTTTTTGCATACAGGTTTCTTTTTTAAGACAAAACGAGGCAGTACATTTACAGTTGGATTTATTAATCACAATATCTTTTTTATTATCGGGCATAAAAATTCTCGGCCCAGGACCTAAAAGACTAACACTCCTCAAATCTGCTAAGTGAGCCATATTTCTTGGCCCAGAATCTATTCCAATAAAATAATCGCTTTTTCTCATAATCATCATGAGCTCTCTCAAATTAATTTTTCTTATTAGCGAGTATATTTCAAAATTTAGCCCTTTCTGAATAATTTTAAAATCCGTTTCTTCTTGATTATCTGCACCAATAAATATAAAATTAAAATTGCCAAGCTGATTTATTTTTTTAAGAAGTTCTATCCATCTTTGATTGTCCCAGTGTTTAAGCACCCAACCCGAACCCGTATGAATAATAATTTTTTTGCTTTTCCCAGCCATTACGGGCATTTTAGGCATATTTTTATAATCTTTTTTTGTAAAATTAAATATCTCTTCGAAATCTACATTTTTGGGTTTTTCCTCAAGAGCTTCAAAGAAGAATTGTTTAACCTGTTTAACCGGTTCAATAGTATTTTTCTTGGAGATATAACTAACATATTTAGTATAACTCTTAAGAGTTGTTTTAATTGATTTGAATCTTAATTTCTTTAATAAATTATAGGCCTCTTTGCTTAATCTTAATACTATAACTAAATCATAATGCGTTTTAAGCAGATTTTTTCTTTCTTTCAGGGTACTGGAGGTTTCTATGCCCCTATTTGATATTGATTTCGTGCCATAGACCTTACTTACGCCTCTTATCTTCTCCGCAAGGGGTTTAATTGGCGAAGTAACCATTAAATCTATTTGAGCCGATTTATTATTTTTTATAAATTGACTTATTGCTGGAAATGACACAAGTATATCTCCGATTAGGGCCGTATTTATAATCAATATTTTTTTAGCATTAACTTCTTTATTTTTTTTAAAAAGTTCAATAAAAAAGAGCCGTGGTATTTCTGTAACTTGTTTGATGTAGTCAAAATGTATTCTTTTCATTTTTAAAGTTAGATTTTATTAAGCATTATGAGATTAAATGAATAAAATTTTGCAATATTCCATTTAGATATGCCAAATGAATGCTGATTGCGTATATCACTTTTAAAACCCGCATTTTTCATAATTTCAATCCACTTTTTTCTTTTGAATGTAGAGACATGGGTTTTATCGGTATAATTAAAAAAAGCAGTCATCATCTTTCCAAACAAACCATAATTATTTGGAACTGAAAAAATAAAAACCCCGTCTTTTTTAAGTGATTTTTTAATATTCTTTATAGTTTTATCGGGATTTTTTAAATGTTCCAATACATCAAATGCTAAAATAATATCATATTTTTCTTTAATCGGCTCTTTTTCTATATTAGATACTCTAAGGTTCTTTTTATCGATTAACTTAGAAGATTCAATTATTGCCGCCTTAGAAATATCTGTTCCAAAAACAGAGTAGTCTTTTTTGAGTTCATTTAAAAGTTTTCCTCTCCCACATCCAATCTCCAGAAGTTTACCTGAAGGTTTTATTGAATGAATTAATTTTACCTTATCTTTATTGAACATCTTTTCAAGCGGCAGTTTTTCTACCCAAGTATTAAAGTAAGAGCTATCATAATCTTTCTTTACAAATTTCATCTTTTTAATGCTTTTAATCTTTTAAATCCTTCAAATACATCCTCAACAGTTATCTTCTGCATACAGGTTTTTTTCTTAAAGCAAAAAAGATGAGTGCATCTGCAATCAGATTTGTCTATTACAACATCTTTTTCATCTAAAGGCATAAAATGTTTTGGTCCGGGCCCTAAAAGACTAACACTCCTTAAATCTGCTAAGTGAGCCATATTTCTTGGCCCAGAATCTATTCCAATAAAATAATCGCTTTTTCTCATAATTAGAAAAAGCTCACTTAAATTTACTTTTTTAATAAGAGAATAAATTTTAAAATTAAGGTTGCTCTGGATATTCTTAAAATCTGCTTCTTCTTTTTTATCATTCCCAATAAATATAAACTTAAAATTGCCCAGTTTGTTTATTCTTCTAAGAAGCTCTGCCCATTTCCAGTTCTCCCAACCTTTTTTCCAGCCCTTGCCTGCATGAATAATAATTTTTTTGCTTTTACCAGCCATTACGGGCATTTTAGCTATTTGTTTGTAATCTTCAGTTGTAAAATTAAAAATTTCTTCAAATTTTTTATTCTGAATTTCTTCACCTACAAGTTTGAAGTTCATCTCCCTATACTGTTTAACCTTACCCTTCCAGACTATATTCTTTATTAAATGAAAGATGTAAGTCATATAGCTTAAAAAAGAAACCTTGATATCCGATGTTTTTAATTTTCTCATTAAACTATAAGCCTCACGGCTTATTCTCATAACTAAAATAAGGTCATATTGATTAGCCATTATTTCTTTTAATTGTTCGTCAGTTAGATTCATAGTCTCATCTTTTCTATTAGACACAGATTTTGCGATATATATTTTATTTATTCCCTTCAATCTTTCTACTATGCTTTTTGAATGTGAGGGCACCATAACATCTATTTGCGCATTTTTCCTATGTTTAATATACTGATTCATTGCATGAAGAGAAGAAACAATATCTCCAATTAAACAAGTATTTATTATGAGAATTTTTTTAGGATTTCTTATAGTTCTGCTTTTCCTAAAGCTAAGTGTAAAAAGAATAGGCAATTCTATTATCTGTCTTATGTAATCAAAATTTAGATTACTATTTTTTTTCATTTTTCATATATTCTCTCTTTTTTTATTCCTTACAGCAGTCTATTGCGGTTTTTAAAGCATCGCCTATTTTAGAGAAAAAACTCTTTTCCTCACTCAAGGAAGGGTGACTTACTAAGGAGGGTTGACTTGTTAAGGGAACCCTGGTTTCATTACGAGTTTCCATACGACCTCTCTCAGCATCACCAATTTTCTGAATTGTTTCAGAAGAAACAATTCCCTTGCTCTTTATAGTGTTTCCATCAACCATCTTTAGATTAAGCGCCCAGAATAAATTATAAAGATTATACGCTCTTTGAAACATTTCTTTGGCATCTTTTTCTTCGCCTTTTCCAAGATGTTTTGTTCCAACTTCAATAAGACGCATACTTGAAGCCAGTAAGTGTTTGCTCATGCACCAGACTTCTCCCTCAGGGTCTTTAATAATTTTTAGCATAAGTTTTTTTCTCATTTCTCTTATTTCATTAAGAATTTTAAAATAAGCATCTTTGCCCGTTTTTTCTGCTGTAAAGAACATATGTTCTTCCAAACTTATAAGATTCATAATAGCCACGCTTAAATCTTCGTCTCTGGACAAATCTAATTGGTTTTCCTTAGCTGCGCTATGAATCTTTTCAATTAATTTTTTATAATCATCTTCGTTGCTCATTTTATATTCCAGTTATCTTTATTAAAAGATAGGCAATTATGCTTGCAATAACTAAGAAAGTTAGGGGTATAAGAACTTTTTGATATTTAATCACTATCTTATCTTCATTTATCTTTCGAAGATATCTGTCAGAAAGCATAGCAAGAATAAAGATTACGCTTCCGATTATTACTCCCAATAAAATATTATCAATTCCAAATATTTGATTTCGAGGCAAACCCATTATTTTCCAGATATAAAGTGGCCAGATAAAAATTAAATAAAAACTAACAATAATCAATATTTTTCTAAAAAGAAAATGAATATTTTTTCTATTGAGCCAATCAATCATCCAAGCAATACTCGAAACAATTAAAGCTCCAAGCCACAATCCTATAATAATATTATTAACGCCCCATTTCTCAAGAATTCCAATTCCAGCAGCAACCGCGACAGTGCAAACAGGGCATACCATCTTATTTAATTCCTGCAGCCTCTTTTAATATGCATATAATATCTTTATCTCCAAGATAAAGTGTTTGATTATAATACAAAAGCGGAACAGCGCCAACATAGCTCGCCGGAAGATTTCCTAAATTTTGCAAATCCATCATTTCTTTTGCAGCACTTTCATTTCTATATACTTCTCTTTGCGAAACTTTTATCTTAGTTTCTATGCTGTTATCCTTCATAAAATCTTCAACAATTTTACAATGAGGACAAGTGTCTCCAAAATAAAAAATAGTTTCAGCTGGAAGATTATTATTCAATTCCTCAATTTTATAAGCAATAGGATTGCAAATTCCACCATTATCCGCATTTTTCTGCTTGTATAAATAAATTGCAACAAGTGAGGCTATGATAACTACTGTAATTATAAAAAATGCAGTAATAATTTTCTGCGTTTTGTCCATGAAATATCCTATATTGTGTCATTTTTAAACATTTGGAAAGCAGGACTGATAAACATTTAAAAACTCAGAATACTCTAAATAATTATGGCAATCAAAGAGAAGCTTGTATCTTTCTTAGGGCAATGCGGCAGAGTTTGGCATCTTCTTAGAAAACCGAGCATGGAAGAATTCAAGGCAGTATCTAAGGTTTCTGCAATAGGTTTAGGAATCATAGGTTTGCTCGGATTCGCTATCACTCTAATAATGACATTTGTTCCCAAATAAATTTTGGATACAAATAAAGGATGGTTGAGTGCGAATATTTGCATTTTAGTAAATTCGCATAATAAGAAAAAATGAAAATATGAGGAAAGGAAACCTTGGTTTCCTTACATTTAAATGAGAAATGAAAGGAGGTAAAAGAGGACAAAAATGGCAAAAACAAAAAATATGCTTGGAAGCTGGGCTTTTTTAATAGGAGTCTTGCTTGCAGTAATTGTAGGAATTTTCAATGGCTTAGAAATTTACAGTCTTAACACAACTTTGGTTGTAGCTGTATTAATGGTTATTGGAATTATAATTGGCTTGTTCAATATAACTTCAGTAGAATCAATGCCCTTCCTTTTTTCAGGATTGGCTTTAATTATCGCAGGAGTTTTCGGAGCAGGTGTATTACAAAGCGTTCCTGTAGCAAGTTCAACACTTGTAGCAATGCTTGAAATATTTATTCCAGCAACAATCGTTGTTGCAATAAGGAATGTATTTAGCATGGCTAAAAACTAAAAACTAATTTTAACTTTTTATTACTTTTTATTTTTTATTTACTTTCAAAACCGCGAAAACATACTTGTTTTCGGGGCATTCCAAAATTTACATTTTGGATGTATACTTGTTTTGAAAGGCCAGAGAATTAATAATTCTCTGGATTTTTTTATTTTTATTTTTTCATTCTTCTTTTATAGAATAATTTTCTTTATATATTGGCAGATATTTCATTTGTTATGAAAATAAGTTCAGCAGGTTTAGAATTAGAAATTTATTTATCAAGTCTGGAAGTTATTCTATTAAAACATAAAGCCTTAGAAGGAGTTCTGCAATTTAGAGAAGTTAATTCAGACTCAAAAAAACCAATACCTCTTACGCTCAAGTATAAACCTGGAACTAGCGAGTCAGTTATAGTAACTTCTACTCCTGCAGAAACTTATTTTGGAGACGCAAAACAGATAGATATAGAACTTCAGGATTATCTTTATGCTTGTTTAGTTGAACAGAGGTCCTGTGGTGATAGATTTTCACATGACGGAAAAGTTTTAATTTATGCCCTATAGAAACATTTATAAGTGCTTATTTTTTATCTAGAATATCTTATTCTCACATTACTTCATTCGGTTTTGTGGGTTATAGTGATAAAAAAACAAAATGGCAATATTCGTAATAAAAGTTACAACAAATAAAGAAGAACGAGCATTAGAATTAATATCTGATAAGGCTCATAAAAAAAATCTTCAAGTTTTTTCAATCGTTCGCCCTCATGGATTAAGAGGATATATTTTCTTAGAAGCAGTCGATAGAGAAACTGCAGAAGAAGCATCATTCAATCTGCCCTATGTAAAAGGAATAATCGGAAAAACTCTCGAATATGTTGAAATCCAAAATATGCTTACTCCAAATCTTGAAGAAGTTAAAATCGAGAAGGGCGATATTGTCGAAATTATTGGTGAGCCATTCAAGAAAGAAAAAGCAAAAGTAACTCGTGTTGACAAGACAAAAGGCGAAGTTGTTGTTTCATTGCTTAACGCGGTTGTTCCAATTCCGGTTACAGTAAAGATAGATAATGTTCGAGTTATTAGGCACGAAGAAGAAGCAAAAACTGAAGTTAATGAAGTAAAGAAAGAATCTACTGGAGAACAAAAGAGTTTATTAATCCCTCAAAACGAGGAAAGTTATGAAAATATGTCCAGTGAAGGAGAAATAATATAAAATGATAATAAAATTACTTGTTGATGGCGGAGAAATGAAACCAGGTCCAATAGTAGGACAAAAACTTGGCCCAATTGGAATTAACATAGGTTCGGTTATATCTGAAGTTAATAAGGCAACAGCTGAATTCAAGGGAACAAAAGTTCCAGTTGCTCTTGATATTGATCCTAAAACAAAAAAATTCAAGGTTGAAGTTTCAAGTCCTCCAACTTCTGAACTTCTTAAAAAAGAATTAGGAATTGAAACAGCATCAGGAGATCATAAGAAAAACAAAGTAGGAAACATTTCTATAGAAACAGTAATTAAGGTAGCTAAAGTAAAGTTTGGAAACATGCTTGCTAAGGATTTCAAATCTGCAGTTAACTCTGTAATTGGAAGCTGCATAAGTTTAGGAATTCTTGTAGAAAATAAAGGCGGAAAAGAAACACAGGCAGATATTAAAAAAGGAATTTATGATTCAGAAATAAAGTCTCAAAAGACAGATACATCTACTGAAAAGAAAGCAAAGCTCAAGGCTCATTATGAAAATGTTTTGAAAGAACAAGAAAATATCAAGAAAGCAGAAGAAGCTGCAAAAGCAGCAGAAGAAGCTGCAAAACTTGCAGCAGCTCCAGTTGCAAAACCAGGAGAAGCTGCAAAACCAGGAGAAACTCCAGTAGCCGGAGCAGCAGCAAAACCAGGAGAAGCTGCAAAACCAGGAGCAGCTCCAGCAGCTGCAGCAGGAAAAGCCGCAGCACCAGCAAAAGCAGAAAAGAAAAAATAATTTTTTCTTTATTAGTCTAAAATTCTTAGAAAGATTTAAGTAATAATTTAACTTTATTTTATTAGGTGATTTTTGAGAATGATAAAAAGGGAAACAAATAAATTTAAAAGGGTGGAAAAATAAAAGACACTATAAGGGGCTGTAATATAACCTGATTAGTATCCGAGGTTTGGGACCTTGTAATTCGGGTTTAAATCCCGACAGCCCCATTTTTTTAAAATAGAGGTATAATCTTAAATGAATAAAAAAGATTTGCTCGTAAAAATTCATGGTTATGTTGCTTCTGATGGTGGAATTTATTTCAAAAAATGTAAGGATATTCACGGAAAGAAATTAAGGATAAGAAAAAGATTGAGAACTTATTTCTATAATACCGAAGAAGTATTGATTAAAGATTTTATCAAGGCTCTAAAAAAGCTTTATCCCAAAATAAAAAGTATAAAATATCGTCCAAAAAGATATGAGGTAAGAGTTGAAAATCATAGAATTTCTAAAGACATTCTGAAACTGGGAAAAATTGGTTCTAAGGTTTGGGAATTTCCAAGCGGATTAAATAAAAGACAGAAGATTATTTGGATAAGAGCATTTGTAGATGGAGAAGGCTCGGTTTGTAATTCAGATTATCATAGATATATTGTAATAGATTCTATTAATGGTTTGGGATTAAAGAAAGTAGCATTTAATCTTAAATCATTAGGCATAGAAAATCATTTTTATAAATTCAATTTTAAAGGGTATATCTTCTATAGAATAAAGATTTCAAGAAAAATAAATCTTATAAAATTCTATAATGTAATTGGTTTTAATCATCCTAAAAGAATGAGGCGTTTGAAAGAAGCTATAAATTCTTATAAGTATAACATTTAAAAACCCCCTTAAATAAGAAATAATATCTCAATAACAAAATGTCAAATAAATCACAGGGCTCAGCAGGAAGATTTGGAGTTAGATATGGCCAGAGCGCTAAGAAAAGAACTTCAGCCATAGAAGCCAAACAGAAAATGAAGCAGCATTGTATTTTCTGTAATGGACGAGCTAAAAGATTATCAAAAGGAATCTGGCTATGTAAAAAATGCGGAAAAAAGTTCGCAGGACATGCTTACTTCCTTGAATCAAAAACAGAACTTACTCAAGCACAGACAAATGAAGGAAAACCAGAATCTAAAGAAAAAGCAAAGATTTTAAAGAAAGAAAACTCAACAAATATCGTAGATAATGCTACAAAGACAAAAAAACCAAGAAAATCTAAAGCTAAATCAACAGAAAAAACTGAATAAAATTCAATAAACAAAATGGTAACATACAAATGCTTTCAATGCGGAAAAACAATCACAGATAAGACTATTGAAAAAAGATTACAATGTCCTCACTGCAATTCTAAGATTTTCTACAAGCCGAGAAAAGTTATAACAAAGGTGAAGGCTTTATAATTAAATACAATTTTTAATTTTAGTAAAAAATATAATATGGAAATGAATAAAGAAACCGAAGCACAAATAAGAGAATTGCAAATGCTTGAGCAAAATCTTCAGAATATTTTAATGCAGAAACAGGCTTTTCAATTAGAATTAAGCGAAACAGAAAATGCATTTGAAGAATTAACAAAAAATAGCGGCGAAGTTTTCAAAATTTCTGGAAATATTATGATTAAATCTTCAAAAGAAAATATTCTAAAAGATTTAAAGCAAAAAAAAGATTTAATTTCATTAAGATTAAAATCCTTAGATTCTCAAGAAAAAAGTATTTCTTCAACTTCTGAAAACCTTAGAAAAAAAGTTCTCGCAGGCATGAAAAAAGAATAAAATTTGTGCCAGCTTCAAACTTTTTTCAATAAATCTCAAACCAATTCTTACCTAAATAATTCTTGATTACTCTATCATCTGAAATTTAAACAAAATACGGATTAAATAATAAGATTACTACTTAAAATTTTTCACACCATATGATAATTAATAATTTCTGTGAAAAATTTGGTTTAATAATCGGTAATAAATATAGGCGATTGAAGATTGGTGAATTTATGTCGTCCTTTCTTAGAATCTATTAAATTTATGCAGTAGAAAAGAGTAATAGAATATATCCTTTTAGATAATAGAAATATTTATAAAGTAGATATTGTAAAAATCATTATGGTATTCGAATCAATCAAAGGGATGTTTAAAAAAGGTGGAGAAGACACTGATTACGTAGAAATAGACATTGGCAAAGAAGCTAAAAAAGCCAAAGTTTTAATCAAACCATTCGTTCTTAAAAAATTTGAAGATGTTAATGAAGTTCTAAACTACCTGAGAGAAGGCTACACAATAGCTATTATTGATATCAAGCCACTTAAGTCAAAAGATATAATCGAAGTAAAGCGAGCTATTGCTAAGTTAAAGAAAACAGCAGATGCTCTTGAAGGCAGCATTGCAGGATTCGGAGACGGAATAGTTATCGTAACTCCACAATTTGCAGAAATCGCAAAAGCTTCAGGCACATCAACAGATGTTAATGTGAATGTTAAAGAATCTGATAGATAATTTTAGTTCTTGAGAAGATTTTTAATTAATAATAGTTATTTTCTAGTGTGCTATATCTTTAAAAATAGGAGATATGTGAATAAAAAATGGCAGATGAAAGATTATTTAAAAGGATTTATAGTAGAGGTCATTTAGAAGTTGGCTTGATTGGAGGATGTAAACCTGTGGGACTTGCAACAAAAAATTTTGATTATATTGTATCTAAACTGAGAGATATTGGTTATTATGCCTTAAATGAGGTTGAACCAGTCATTAAAAATCAAGGAGAAATTGTTCAATTGTATTTAATATCTGGCGGAGTCGTTAAATTAAGAAATAGTACTTGTCCACCTCGTATTGATATGATTGAAATATTAACTGAATCTTCTCAGGGATTAGTTACCTTAACTGAACATTTACATCTCCCCTTCAATGAAGATGGAATTGGAAAGCGTATACCTTCAAGAAAATAATTATTCTTCTCTCCAAAACCTCTATAAACCTTAATTTTCTCGTTTTGTTATGAAAATACTCTACATCGAAGCAAAATCAAAACTAAATCCAGAGGCATATAATATAGACAAGAATTTTATTGAAAAACTTCCTAAGGAAGTTTTTCTATGCTATACTATACAGAACAAGCCACAAGCTGAAGCTATGAAAAAAGCACTTGAACACTATAATATAGCTGTCGCAGGTTTTCAGCAGGTTTTAGGCTGCACAAAGCTTCGTGTTAAAGAAGGAATAGCTATAATATTAATAGGACAAGGAAGATTCCACGCACTAAATCTCGCGCTTCAAAACAAACGCTCAATTATACAGTATAGTAATGGAAGCTCAACAATAGTTGGACAAAAAGAAATAACAGAGTATCAAGAAAAAATGAAAAATTCGCTAAATCTCTTTCTTCATGCCAAAGATATAGGCATAATTGTATCAACAAAGCCAGGACAAGAGCAATTTAAAAAATCTCAACAACTGAAAAAAATTATTGAAAAAAAATATCCAGAAAAAAGCGTTGTTTTATTCATTTCAAACAACATAAATGTGCATGAATTTGAAAATTTTAGTATTAATTTTTGGATTAACTCTGCCTGCCCGGGATTAATCAACGACTCTCCAAAATTACTAAATATCGACGATATTCTTGAATTTTTAGGCGTTAAAAATATATATTCTGGAAAATAGAAAGATTTATAAAGCGTCTTAATTATAGAGTTACAACACAAAATGAGCACACAAAAATTATTCGCAGTTTTATTCAGTGCATTTTTATTAAGCTTAGCTTTAGTTAGCGCTGCAGTTTCATATACTTCTACTTTAAATCCAACAGTTTTAACCTCGTCTGCTAATTCAACAGTTGTAACAATAACAAATACAGGAGCAGAAAATTTAACAATTACAGTTCCAACATACATAACTGGAACAATAACTGGCGGAACTGCTAATGCACCAATAACCGGAACGCTAACTTCGCCTCTTCAAGCAGGAAATACTACAACATCAACATTAGCTATAACTGGATTTTCAGCATTTAAATTAGGTTCTTATTCAGCAAATATAATTGTTGCTAATGCAAGCAATTCAAGTGATAATTCAATTATCCCTGTTACATTTATAAAATCTTTTTGTTCAGCAGGAACAATCGGAAATGGAACAACAAGATACCTTGAAATAGTTAGTGTTAAAGATTCTTCTTCGGATGATGATTTTGATTGGAAACCAGCAGATACAGTAACTATCGCAGTTAAAGTAGATTACACTAATACTGCAGAAGACGATGATGAAATTGATGCAGTTATAAAATTAGAACTATACGATTCTAAT
>ERZ1292632.454-Hain-H43-01um-R2-454-length-43760-cov-46_pt1 | contig 43760 bp, 61 predicted proteins | sample MGYA00564407_ERZ1292632 | MGnify/ENA primary metagenome ERZ1292632 (study PRJEB36523, sample SAMEA6512637) | groundwater metagenome | collected 2019-01-08 | study: AquaDiva: Metagenomics assemblies of 32 groundwater samples | reverse complement strand
CCACGCTGTTCCGAAATGCGCGATCTTGTATCATCGCCAATATAAGATTGGCGGCGTATTGCAGCCCCATAGGGCTTTCCACAAATATAACTTCCGGCTCTTTAAGTCCTGCCAGAGCATAGAGCCACTTCACTTGTTTCTCAGCTTTTACCTTATCGAGCTTCAATCTTTTTACGGGATCAAATATTCTACCCATCCACTCCTCTCGTACGGAGTGCATGAGTTGCTCTTCTTGTGGTGTAAGGGAGGTTTTCATGGGAAGGTGAAAAGAAAGATGTAAATAAATCAATCAGCTATGCGGCGCATTTCCATGGAACAATAATCATATTCCCTCTCTTGTCCTATTCTATAAATGCCGGGTTGCACTTCGATCGTCTTGTGCTCCTCGTGGGTGAGTGGTGCGGGAATAGTCAGTGAAATGTAGAATATGCCGTTAGATTGCAAGATTTTCATGCCGTCCTTTTGTTCGACAGTCAGACGATGCGCGTGCCCGGTCACTTCTCCATAAGCGAGAATATATTCTCCCTCATGTGGTATTTCCTTGCCTTTAGGGAGATTATCCACGCGAGTTAGGAGAACGTCACCGTGACGATACAAGTTTTCCATAATGAGTAGTTGGGAATAGGATTAAAAGAGAGAATCAGTAGAACGAAACAGAGTTAAACGGTTCCCATGTGGGAGAAGAATACCCGTTCCCCCCGTAGGTTGCACCCATCCACCCATTCTGATCCTTGGGTATTTCGACAGGGACGGATAGAGAGCCATCCTTTCTGCAAGATTCACACCTTCCCTTTATCCTGCTTTCGGGAGATTTCAGGAAACAGATATTACAATGGGGACAACGGAGGAGAGGGACGAAAGGGAAGGCTTTCATAAAGAAGGGGTTAGGAATTACGGGCTTTCTTTCTCTCGTGATAGGCGCGTTTCCGTGCTTTGTATTTCCTGTATTTTTCCTTCGCTACGACCGCATGATTCACACTGGATTTCTTTTGTGGAGAGACTTTCGGCAATCCCATGCCTTGACCGTGCGGGAAGAGGGTGCCTGGTTTCTTCCTGCCGAACTTTCCTCCGGCATATCCGGCGAGAAGATGCTTGTTGTGGTGCATGGATGAAGGGGGACAGAAGAAATTGGATGAGAACGATACCAACCCCCCCGTAGAGGGGAAGGTGTTATCCTCAGAGAGGGAAGCTCTTCACTACTTTGCAGAATTGCCCTGTAGCCTGAATACTCTGTGCCCCAACGACGGTACTACCATTCATATCAGACTGCACGAACTTCTTGCCGGAGTCACAGAATGCCTTGCCGTCCGGCTTGGCGGCAATCCACATAAGGGGAAGAATTGCGGCAATCGCCGCGATAGAAGCAAAATGCTTCATAAGGAAGGGGGGAAGGAGATCAAATGGTCGGTAGGGTAGGAGTCGAACCTACTTGTGCTGGTATTCCCGGATATTTCCAGCCACCCCGCGACATAAGCACCGTGATGCTCATGTCGGGGAGTAGCCACCGCGCTACGTCACTACCGACGGAGAGAAGGAGCAGAGAGATCACTGAGAGAGCCAGGCGAACGATCTCAGGTTGTACGGCCTTTGATTGGTCGCCGTGGAATTGAACCACTCTGCATACGTCTGTGCAGACACCCAGCTCTCACAACGATCGTGGTAAAGAACAGAGAAGAAAGAGATCAGTTACGAGCGAGATACTCTTTCACCTCCGCGAGCACTTGGAGGCCAGCCCGCGACATTGCCCGCCAGGAAAGGACATTTACCGGTTCTTCCTTGCTTGTTCCACTGGAAAGCTCCTCGTTGATGGCTTGCTGGAAAGCTGGGGAGAGGGACATGGGGTGATTGGGAAGGAATAGCCACACACTACAGCATGTCTTTACGAGGATCAAGAAAAGGAAGTAGACGAAAATAGGACTTGTTACAATAAATACTTGCCTTCTCTATTATATGGCTTTACACTACGAACCGATGCAATCGCCCATCCTCAACTTCCGACACCAACCCCAAGAGAAGAACCTATGGCTTCGTGCTGCTCGTAGAAGAAAGCTCGACCTGTCGGCATGGATACGAGAGACGCTTACTACACAAGCACACACTGACGTCCTGTTGCCCCCAGATCGTTCCTAACCCTCCCGATGCATGGAACCCGCTACAGTATTGCCAACGATTTCCCCGCACGCCTACGAGAGGGCGTGGGAGCGTTTCGGATGGAAGCCACGAACGCTTGACCGAATGATGGAGCGCGTTATGCAGAAAGGGAAGCGGCACAGTGAACTGAAGGGAAACCTGAAGAAGTGGTTGTCTGGCGAGTTTCGAAGGCACGGGGCACATGACGCTAGAATCTACGGAGCGTTTTGTTTTTTCTTCAAGAGAAACAATCTCGTAACGGTCTTCCAACTACCCCGTGACTTTTCCCATGCCCAATGACTCCCGCCCCGTCTACCTTGGGCACGCAACAGGAGACAGCATCCTTCGCTGGCTCCTTTCACCCCATGCCGAAACCCGAAAAGAAAACGAGGCCGGGAGTCCTACGGAAGAAGGCGAGAGCCAAGAGCATGAAGGAGTGGCACGAGATCGTTTGTGAACGGGCGAGAGTGTCTTTTTATCACGCTGACGAAACATACCGGTACAAGTGTTTCCATTGCGGGTACCTCTTCCCTCGAAACATGGTCACAGGAGATCATTACCCCTACAGCCGAGGAGCGAGGCCTGATCTGAAATTAGACCCGGACAACGGCGTGTGCAGTTGCATGGAATGCAACACCTCGAATTCACCTACCCGCAAGCACTCATGAACCAATTCCCCACAAAATCCTGGCGTAAGTGCGGCAGGTGTCAAAGGGACATCCGTACCGTCACCGCTGTATTCTGTGACTCTTGTGCTGTTACAGTGAGGGCTAATCTTGGACGCCTGCCTCAGCAAGCCCCTTCTGCAAATCTTCTAACCCACTAACCACCAATGAAACGCCACTGCTCGCTCCCTATCCAATCACGCCTTCGTTTCATCGAAATTAACTTGTAAGTTATTCCAAAACTGAGCAGAAATACCCAATGTCCTTTCAAGTTTTAGTGCAGTTGAAGGAGTAATAGGATTCTTACCCTTTACTATTTCACTAATTGTCTTCGGTGTTAAGCCCGTTCTGATAGAAAGCTCAATTTGCGTCATGCCCATTGCGTCTAAATTCTCTAGCAATGTTTCGCCCGGATGAATGGCAATGTCAGGCCGGTAATCGTGCGAGTTATTAATCATAAATTTAGGTGACTATCCACTCATAGCCAGTAAGTTGCGAAAGACAGTTGGAAGTTCTACTGTTTGGACAACTTGCCCCCTCTGCATATGTGGCCTCTGGATTACTTCGGCAAAGATTTTATTCAGGACATGGAAGAGGAAGAACGAAAGAACGGTAAACCCAAAACGGAGACACAAGACTTCAATATGCAGGAATGGAAAAACCCTAGGCGCATTATCGGGATCATACTGTTGCCTATTGTAGTTATCCTTCAGCTGAGAATGCTATTCACTGCCTCAGACTTGAATCCATTTGCGGGTGGAGAGGTGGGGGCAGGATCATTTGGCCAACTCTTTGGAATGAGTATTTGGTGGATCGCGTTGTATTTCTTGCTCAGGAAACCAAGAACGAAAGCTCAGGATAACAAGTGATAGCAAATGATGGAGTATTGAAAAACCCCATACACAATGATGGAGTTTTCAAAAACTCTTGCATAGGAAAACGGGGAGGGATATGATTGAGCCGTCCTTGCAAGACAACTCTTTCATTCCTACCCCGTTAAACCATGACCAGTGTAAATAAACGGCTTCTGCAAGTCAAGATCAAGGAACGCGACTCTCTTAAGGAGAAGTTCGATGAGCTGGAAAGGGCTGTGCAAGCCCTAACTCTCGCTGCTGAAATTGAAGAGAGTGTAAATATAGAAGATAATACTCCAAGAAAATATCAACCGAAAAAAAGTTGGAAGAAAATGGGGAGAGACCGAACGAAAAAGGTGACGGAAATGCTGAGCGCGGCAACAGGAGAATTGCATTATCACTATATTTCCAAGCAGTTGGGCTTGCTGCCAATCACAACGAAGGATTGGCTTCTTGGACAAATGAAAAGAAAACAGGAGAGATGCCCGTGGAAAACTGGTAAGAACAAGTCCTATTTCGTCCTGCGCTGATTCGCTCCTTTTCCTCACCGCCCTCACGCTCGCATGGATAGAGCACAGACAAGATCGTAAAAACCAACCGCTGAGGTTGGCTCGCTAGCCTTGTCCGGTACTAACGCTACAACGTTAGTTCTAGGTTCAAATCCTGGGAGGGCGACCACTCTACCTTGTAGACGGTGTAGAGAACCGTAACCTGACGAAATTTAATGGTATCAGTTACTTCTAAGTTCTTCCAGTAAATCTGTCTCTTTCTGCTTATTTTCCTCAAACATTTTGTCGTAGTCTTCCAACGTAATTCCCCTCCGGTGTCATTTCCGAACGAAGTAATAGGGTACAGGACGCAGGACACCACCCCTCTCAACCCGAAACTTCCTGCACTCAACTTTTCCTGTGCTCATACCTTCACGCATGAGCCTACTGACCGTTGACCAACTCATCCCTATCTCTTTCGCTATCTCCGCTGTTGTCTTCCATCCGCTTGGTACAGCATCTTCAATGGGTTCCTCCATGAGTTCAAGAAGCCTTGCGGAACCGGAGAGCATCATAGGACGTTCGGAGGGGCTGGCTTATACGTATAGATACACTTTTGTATCACCGGCTGTTCCCCATAGGGGACGTTCCTAAAATCTGCGATCACTAATCCACACTGGGGAACGATCCTAGGTACGACCCTATGAGTAAATCTTGTTTGCCCCTGCCAAGGTGGAAGGACGACAAGGGTAGAGTACCCGTCATCCCAACATCCATACTGATGACGATGGGCACGAACAATAAGTTTCGGACACTCAAGCCCCGCCCTGCTTCTCCTATTCCTCACATCAGCGAGTGTTGCAGAATATGCACTTGATTCACTATAGGAACGTGAAGTGGTAGAAATGTGGTGGTCAATTAAAGCGAGTGCCCCGTTCACTTTCACATCCAATTCAGGCCAGGCGCTTTGTTGCTTGCTTGGTTTCACCACGTTAATCCCATTAACAGATAGCGCACCGGCAATACCATGTTCAGAGTATCTGGTGTGACAGTGTGTCCCTTCTGAAATGAAAACTTCGGACGCGTCTTTCAACACGTCTTTCAAAACATCTATCGCGCCGCCAGCATGGTCATCATTTGCAAGAGACCACAACTCACGGTTCCCGTTTTCCATATGATGCAGTCCATCGGTAAGATCCCCCACCGCAACCGCCGCCCACTCGTCTTTTCCGATGATTTCTCGTGCCCACTTCCATGCTTTCTTCCATCCCTTCCATGTCCATTTCTGGTACTCGTTCGGACGTACCTCGTTCCCCTCGAAAGTTATAAACCGTGGAGGCATAAGTCCTGACGTTCCCCCAACATGGAGATCTGCAAGAAAGACGAGTATTGATGGGTGGGTGTTCATGCTTCTGCTAGTAAGATAGCTGCGTAATTCACACAATCAACTCCTTCCAAAAGTATCTCATTCAACCCGTCAACCTTAAACTTTATAAACTTTCCCTTATACTCCTTCCTTCCGTCTTTCCATTTCTTAAGACAAGCCTTATGACTCGCATTATCTATTCCGGTACAGACAAGCCTCTTCGCTAACTCCTTACACGCACTGAAATGATCTTCGAGTTGGGCAAGAACATCGAGTTCATCCAATGAGGCAGCGGGAAGCCTCATAGGACTACTATTGTACTCGTCCTCTTCCTTACGCGCAACACAAAGAGCAACACAGAGCCTAAAGCGCAAGTTCTTTTCTACTGTAATCCGCTACAATCTCCTCATGGTTGCGTACCAAATTACTAAGTCTCCATGCAAGCAATGTAACAAGCTATTTACCGTACCGAACTTCAAGACTTGTATAATTATTGATTTCCTCCACACCCCACTGTGTCCGAAGTGCATCAAGAAACTCGTAAAGGCTGGCGGCGTATCAACTGGAAGAAGGTGAGAGAAGATAAAAAGAAAGCGAAGTGGAAGAGAATAATTAGAATCGTAGAAGATCACCAACAGGACAAATGACATTCCTCCGTGAATACTTGAGGCTTGTTTATCTGTATTGGAGATTTCGAATTACAGGAAAGGGGTGGTAGTCAAGTAGAAGTGCTGTAAGAGATATTGATCTCAGGCGTCTACGGGGGGAAAATGTGGAACCGTGCTACCCGTAGCCCGGATTCTATTTAAGGCTCTCCCGTCCCCCGCGCATCACCGTGACTACGGTAGCACGTTTTCGCCGTGCGCGGGGAACGAGGGGGCTTGTTCACCCAATTCCCATGCTTCCCCAGCAGGAACTTGAACACGTCGGCAGGAACTTGAAAAAACTGAAAATGAAGAACCTTCAGGAGTATTTTGATAGTAAGAAGTGGAAAGACACGAAGCGCATTAGGAGAACCGCAAGAGCGATTGAATGTGACATATGCGGCGCATTTGAGGGACAAGAGTATGCGACGGGCAATGGGAAGTTCATTATGAACCTTCACCATACGACATATGAAAATCTTGGGAATGAATACGGATACGAATTGGTATGGTTATGCAAGGACTGCCATGAACAATTACACGGTACTGTTGAGAGCATCCTTGTGAATGAACAGACGCTGCTTGAATTTGTTCAGCAATATATGCGGGTCGAAGTTAACGAATGCAAGCACTTCCATCGTGTATGCGAGTTGGAAAAGGAAGTGGAAAGACTGACAAAGAAACTTTCCCAGCAGAACGATGGCAAATAATTGGTTCCCTCACGACTCGACGGCTCACAACGATCAACGCATTCTTGCGCTGAGGATGAAACACGGGTGGGAAGGGTACGGACTATACTGGGCTATTCTGGAATCAATGTACGAAGCTGCTGATGCGAAATTGGATGCGAACGCATTGCGACCGCTTTGCCTCCGCTTTGCGGTGTCAGAAGACCATCTGATGGAAATTATCGAGTATTGCATTTCGATTTCCTTGTTCGTTCGGGAAAGCGAACAAGTATTCTCGCTCCGATTGGTGGAAGAGAAGCTCGCCTCTCTCGAAAAGAGCAGCATGGCGAAGCAATCGGCTGAGAGACGATGGAATAAGGGCAAACGTAAGCCAAGTAATGCGAACGCATTGCCAACGCAATGCGAAGGCAATGCTCCCCTCCCCTCCCCTCCACCCTTTCAACTAAGCTCCGATGAAAAAACAAAAAACGACGACGACCCAAAAACGACAGAAAGCAAGTTCCGAGAGATCGTCGCCACCGAACAGTGGGTTGACCCCGCGTACCTCGAAAAAACACTTACGCAATCAGGTTCACTTTCTGTTGAGAATCGAAACGAGGTTCAACGGAAGATGCGGGTGATGATCAACTCGTACCGCTCGAAAGGCGAAGCACCCCGCAAGCTCGCAAAAAAGATTTTCCACGAGATCGCAGGGTTTGTGAACGACAAAGGCCACGCGGAAATGATGTTGAGCGACAAGGAGATTGCGAAGCGTCGAGAGTTTACGGATGACCTTTGATCCCCACCGCGAGAGTGCTACGCTAGTTTCTCCACAGGTTAAGAGCCTTACCCTCTCGTAACGGAGAGGGTTTTTTGACATGTGCAAAATATGCACACCTTGGCGTCAATAGAATCCCTGTAAGAAATCAGGTAGTATTCCGTTGCTCTTTGGATTCTGCACAGTGATGCAGCTCGCATTAACTACCGTTCCGTGGAACCCTCGTCAGGTTGGAACGGTGTCCGGGGACGTGCGACGTACGTATCCCGGTGTAGCCCGCTGTGAGCCGATCACAGTCGAGGGGTGGTATCCACGCCGTAAGCTCATAGAGCACCCTGCTGTCTAACCAGTACCCGAAGAGCATCCACCTATGTCCAAGAAGAAATCACATTGCGCCCCGCGCATCTGGCAGAAGTTCAACCTCCTAGAGAAACTAGTGTGGAATGATCTCTACGATTCTTTTATCCAGTGTCCCGAAGTCTTCGCGGTGGGATGGGATGGCAAAGAGGATCAGGAAAAGCGGAACATCACCGCGCACAATATGGCCTGTCAGGGTGTGTGGGCGTTGCAAAGTCTTTTGAAGGACTACACTGAGAAAAGCCGCTCCCTACAGAACCGTATTAAATCCCTTTCCTAACATGGTTCAAATCCTCTCCCCCTACCGGCCACTGGAAGACGAACAGAACGAACAGAGATCCCTCCGAAGGGATCAGCACCGTGTAGAAGTCATGGAGCAGAGAGGAAAGACCCAAGAGGAAATTTTAGGAATCCTCGCCTACCACACCCATGACGAAGACGAGGACTAAGAGATCCTACGACGGCTCTACACCACGTCAGGATGCGATTCCTAGCCCCGTAGCGAAGAGTTCAGGTGGAAAACGTGGAAAGACCCGTCGGAAGATGAACGACGATCCTAGGGGCATCCTAGACATTACCAAGCTACCCAGTTACGAGATCATCCACAACGCAAAAGAGTAACCCGTCTATTGCTTCTCTCCTGTACAGTGGCATGATTGGGGTATGGAAACCTCTGCACTTTACGTCTCGAAGGACTGGAACCCCTTCAGGCAATCCAGCAAGCCCACGCTGAGCACCTTGAATTCATCTCCAAAATAATCAGGTGACAGAGGACGAGTGAGGGGATAATATTTGACCAATGAAGCGTGTCCCGCTTGCGTCTTTACGGCCAGCAGAATGGAATCCACGCTTAATTAAAGACAACAGATTCAAAGCACTTTGCAAGTCAATGAAGAACGATACATGCCAGAAGGCAAAGCTCCTATGAACCCCCTTGTTCTCGCCCAAGTACAGGAGTTAGCAAGGCAGATGAAGGAAGCGAGACGAAGTGGAGAACTTGCCAGGGCAAGCAAATTAGAACAGACTATCTCCGTTCTTAACTCCTATGGACAGTCCTGTAAAACAGGTCGAAAACAGGCGAGATGAGAAGGGGCGTATGTTGCCAGGAAGTACAGCAAACCCCAACGGAAGACCTCCTAAGGGCTGGACGTGGGCAGACTGCATCAGGGAGGCTGCGGAAGAAGTGATAGACGGCAAGCAGATTAAGAAACACGCCGCCAAAGCCCTCGTGAAAGAAGTCCTGAAGGGGAATGTCCCTGCTATCAAGGAGTTTGGAGATAGGATAGACGGGAAGGCGAAGGATCATGTTGATGTAACCAGTGCAGGGGAAAAAGTCTCTGGCTTCCTCATTCAAGTCGTCCATGCTCAAAACAATTCAGATACCCCCGAAGCTTGAAAGCCTCTACGACGAGAAGCCAAGGTACCTCGTCTACCACGGGGGAAGGGGAGGTGCGAAGTCGTGGTCTGTGGCTATGGCTCTTCTCGCAAGGGCAAGGCAGAAGCCACTGAGAATACTTTGTGCAAGAGAGATCCAACGCTCTATTGCAGATTCTTCCTTCCAGCTTTTGAAGGACAAGATCGGAGAACTAGGACTATCAGATTTCTATACCGTGACGAATACGGAGATCCGGGGAAACAACGGAAGCCTCTTCATCTTCTCCGGTCTCAAGATGAATGTGGACAGCATCAAATCGAAGGAAGGGATAGATATCGTGTGGATTGAGGAAGGACAAGCTGTAAGTAAAAACTCTTGGGACAAACTTATACCTACAATCAGAAAGGACGGCTCTCAAATCATCATCACCTTTAACGTGGACGTGGAGGAGGGGGAAACATACCAGAGATTTGTCATTGATCCTCCGACGAACTCTATTGTGGAAAAATTAACGTATAGGGACAACCCTTGGTTCCCCGCTGCACTTGAACAGGAGCGTCAAGACTGCCTCAAGAAAGACCCCATAGCTTACGATAATATCTGGGAAGGGAATCCGAAGATGGCCATTGAAGGTGCAGTGTACAAGAACGAGCTACAACAGGCTCAGGAGGAGGGGAGGATAGGGAGAGTGCCCTATGACCCTTCTAAGCCTGTAAACACTTACTGGGACATTGGAGAAGCAGACTGTATGAGCATCTGGATCGAGCAAAAGATAGGACTGGAAAGGCACCTTATAGATTTCATACAGGATCAGTATCAGAAAGTTCCGTATTACATAAATCTTCTACAGAATAGAGGATACAACTATACTCTTCATGTTTTGCCGCATGATGCAAAACAGAGCAGGGCGAATGCCGAGTTCACGACTTTCGAGATGATTAAGAAAGCATTCCCAAATGCGAAGGTACATGTAAATGAGAACTTTGCCGGAGCTGTCCGAGTTGGCATAGAAGCGGTGAGAAACGTCTTTCCCTTTCTTCGGTTTGACAAGGAGAAGTGCAGGACGGGACTCTACTCAATGAAGATGTACCACTATAAAACTGATCCGAATACAGGGAAGAGTTACGGGGAGGAGCCGCATCATGCCTTTTCAGATGCTCCCGACGCTCTCCGCGCCCTCGCTATGGCCTTCCGTGTGAAAGATAAGAAGTTTGTTTCACCGTCAAGGCCAAGTGTTCCTTTGCCTCGCTATCTCAGCGGTCGCGTGTGATACCATTACTGTATGAAGTTCGCATTACAGCCTGAACAAAGGATGAAGTGGATGGGAAGAAGCGGAAAGGGGAAAGAGAACGAGAAGGCTTTACAATCCATAGTGAAACGAATGGAAGGTGAGAAGAAATCCCATGTCAAAACGGAACAGTACAAAGAAGATATTGGCTTTTTGGTAATGCTTATCGAGACCATCATCCTTTCTGCGAGTCACGATTGCTCCCAGAACCAGCAATATGTTGAGACTATGAAGGAACTACTGGCGGATGAAAGGCTGCATTGGCTTATGGAAAAACTGGATATTGAAATTTGTACTATCTGCTACGACTAATGCGCTACATCCAGTCTGACCGCATCGAGAAAGACACGAAGGAAATCCAGGATCTTGAGATCTTCACTCTCATTACACCCGAAGACCAGAAGACAAGAGGACACATTAAAAAACAAATGTGTTCCTTCGCAATGAAAGTAAAGGGTGAGATGACAGTCTCGTCACCGTTTCCTATCGACGCAAAACCTGAAGAAGTGAAGAAGGCATGGAGTCAGATCAACTACGCAAAGAAGAACGGCTGGGCGGAGACGAGCGAGAGGGGAATGAGTGAGTACGGGGAGATGGGAAGGATTTATAGGTGTCTCTACTGCGGAGCCGAAAGTGTGGGAGTTGAAGCCCCTTGTGAATGTAGAGGAAAACCAAAGCCGAAAGGGCTTGAAGACTTTATCTTTCCTAACTGGTAGTGCTATAATCCACTGGAAGATTGGCATACTCCCAAGTTATGCCTCAACTCTACTTCTATTGGGATGCGAAGAGGAAGGAATCACCGCCCACTGTAAACCTCACGGATGAAGAGACTGAATTGAGGCAGAGAGACTACGAGGAGATTTGCGGGATGAAAGACCATCACAAGGATCAGCACAGGAATTGGGAGAAGGCTGGTAATTTCTACAACATCGTCCAATCAGGGGAAGGACTTGATGGCATTTCGCGTTATGCTATCGGACTCTCCCGAACGGTTATAGACGCCGGGATAGCGATGATCAATGAGGGGGAACCCGAAGGAGCGTTTAAGCCCCTCACCCCGTCAGATTACAAGATCAATGTCCTTTGGGATGCCCTTGCCAAGCACACGTTGAATAAATGCAACTGGCCTACCCATCAGAAGCTCTGGACAACCGACCTCCACATCTTCGGATCCTCACCACTTGAAGCATTTATTAACCCCATTACAAGGAGACCGAACGAGGAACCCGGGGTATTCTTTATAAGGCTTGCAAAGACCGCGAGGACGGGACTTCGCCATCGCTCCATCTGGCACACCTTCAGAAACACTCACGTCTTAGACCCGAATGATGTTCCTTCTGCGGCGTGGGAACAAATTATTTCAAGGGCTGATCTTGTTACGAGATTTGCAGGAAGAAAGGACATGAAGAATGTAGACCAATTACCAATTGCGAGTAAGTATAAGTTAACCTATATCGGTAATGAGCCTGAGAATACATTGAGGATTTATTGCCTTCCATTTGGGAAGATGGCAGAGGCGGCGTACGAGGAGATGCCCGACGACAAGGAGTTAGGTGTTCCGATTTGTCAGAAGAAACTCACACAAGTGAATCCCTTAGGAATGGTTCCTCTTTCGTTTGGGATCTTGAACGACCAGCTTACGCCAAATTACAAGGAACACGCGCTCTATGGTATGGGGATTCCCCAACTCATCGAGGGAATGGAACTCATTATGGAGGGGTTGTTCAATATGACCGTAGACAACATGAGGCTCAAGAACACCGTTCCTGTTGGTTATCAGCCCTACCAGGGAATGACGGATATGATTGACATTGATAATATCGGAATACTTGAATCAGGAAGAGTCTACCCCGGGACGTTCAATCCAACCTCCCTCGGTATAGCAGACCTGCAATCGAACACCGTCCTTTGGGAATGGATCAATAACATGTGTATCTGGCTTACGGGGTATAATTTCCAACAGCTCGGAGGTGATACGTCAAAGACAGCGTATGAGTTTGCACAGAGATTGAAGGCGAACAGTAATAGAGCACTGGCGAGATTGAAGGGATTGGAAAGTGGCCCACTCACGCGGAGCTGGATAATGATGATGGCGAACACACTTTCCCAAATCTCAAAAGATGAATGGGAAGGGTTGACGGATACTGAGGCGAAAGATATAGCTGAACTTCTCAAGAGCGGAGAAACGGCGACAGACGACTACACTGTAGAAAATGGACAAGTGAAGTCGAAGAGGTTTGTGGAGTACTTTGAAGTTCCTGACTACGAAATTTCAGAAGGATTCTCCACCTCTAAGAAGAGGAAACTCGACACAGGGAGCATGGAGTCCACCTTAAAGATGAGCGAGAAGAAAGGGGCTAAGGGAATGGTTCCTGCCGTTCCTGAATACCTTTTCCCGAAAGGAGAGATTGTCCACATGCTTGCGTTTACCGTAGACGTTACGAGTAAGACGATGCTTGGGGATCTCAGGGTAAAGGACTCCGAGGCAATCAACCGTACGTTGACGACAGGATCAAATCTTATGCAGATGGTTCCCGACATAACCCCAAAGATGATATTCAACCTCTGGAAGCAAGACGCTGAAAATTCAGGGCTTGACGTGGATGCGGCGAGTGAGAAGAAAGAAGAGAGTCCACTACTGAAGAAAGTCCGTGAGGTGAATGAGAAGATGCAGAACGCCCAAATGGAGACTCAAACAATGCTTCCCATGCAACAGCAAGTCACACAAGCAGAACAAGCTACTCAGCCTCAAAAGTTATGATCCAGAAACTAAAGGATTGGCTTTCACTTCCGCGTCTCCTTAGGGAGAACGCAACACTCAAGAAGAACGAGGTTGAGTTACAGGACATGATCGGTACGCTCGTGGCTTCAGCAATGGAAGAGAGGCGTTTGACCCTGGATGATTTGAAAATAAAGCCAAACCAGAGGACTGAACTTATCAACATCCCTTCTTCGACAAGACAAGCACTCTTTGACCTTGGGGAGCATGTATGTTTGACGGAACCAAAAGAGTGTTGCCGACTAACGGCTGTGAAGTTCAGGAGATACTACATGGAACAGACTTCGAACCCAACAAAAGGGAATCAAATCCCTTCCGACAGGACGAAGATTGACGAGGTCAATGAGCGTCGTGCTAAGATTTACTCCCGGCCACATGAAGCTACCTGAAAACTGGAAAAGCAGGAGACAGGTTATCGTTGAAACATTCCTCGTCGAGAGGACGGTGCCATTGACAGTAAAGAAGTTGGGCTATAAGTCCCCTTCTTTCGTTCGGAGGACGATCAGGCAGTACAGAAATTACATAAATCAAGGCCAAGGATGAGGCGGTAGGAAGGGACAGGACAGGGAAACAGCATCATAATTCCCCTACGTTCCTTTACATATCGCAAAATGCTGTGCGCTGCGAGCAGGGATGCTGCCAATCCATCTCTGCTCCGAGCGCATAGCTCGTTTCATTCCCCCGCTTACTTATGGCCACCGATCAACAGATCGACCCAACTGAGGAGACCACGCAAGTGCCACCTCCCTCCGAGACTACGGAACCCCAAGAGGCCACTCCGTCCGTCGAAGAGCTACAGGAAAAGCTCGCAGCCGCAGAATCCGAAGCCAAAACGTGGAAAGGTAGGGCAGAGAAGGCAACGAAGGATAAGCCTGTTCCGGTATCAGAAGCTGATCTGGACTGGAAAATCCTCAATGCCAACCGTATCGCACTCGTGAAACAACAGTACGATAAGGAACTCTCCGACCTCGAAGCCGAAGGCGTCAAGCTCTCAAACTCTCTCCGTGAAAAAGCATTAAAACTCGCGGAGGCGACTGTTGGGATCAAGAAACCAGCTTCGGATGAACCTCTCCCCGCCCCCTCTGTTGACCGTACCTCTAAGCAGAAAGTTGAACTAAATGCTTACGATCAGGCTTTTGGTGTGAAACAGGAGACGAAGGAGAAATTTCGTGAATATGTAGAGGGATGATTATCTTTTCCCTCTCTCTCAAATGTCCTATACTCGAAGGACTGGAACACGAAAGGTGAAAGAGTACAACTCCGCAGATACCCTCTCCGCAGGAGAACTTTGTCAGTTCGACGAAGCGGGTGAGATTATCTCTGCGGTGACGGCTAAAGGCGTCCTTGGGATTGCCCTTGCAGCTGCGACTTCTTCCACAACTGTTCTGGTTGATATTCTTTCTCCAGGTGATGAAGTGAAGTGTAACAGTATTACGGGAACTATGGGGGCATCCGAAATTGGAAACGAAGTGGATCTCTCCACAGGCGGTCTTGCTGTCACGCTTACGGAATCGAATGGTGATGCTATTATCACAGGCTGGGACGGTGCAACAACGACCGAACTCTATTGCACGTTCAAGAACCTCGCTTACGGTTCTCCCGGTGCAGGTGTTGAAACCACCTGATTTCTCTTTGTATTTCCTTTTCTCCTCATTATGTCTCTCAACCTCGCAGGCTACCGTCAATTCTTCAACTCGACGGTCTACAGCCTCATTGAAAAGATCGAAGACATGGAGTCCGATCCCATCTTCGGACTTCTGGGGGAGCAAGCTCACGACACCTCAACGGGTGATACGGTGAACTTTACCTCTAATGTCCTTTCGGGCTATGCCCCGATTGTGGCACCAGGAGGCGATATTCCCGAATCAAACATTGTGGAAGGTGATGCTCTCGCCCGAACATACTTCTCCATCAAGGACAGGATGGTTGTTGAATATGAGTCCTACTTGCATAACAAGTTGGATGAAATGCTCGACCGTTCCTCTGATCTCGTAGAGAACGCTATGCGAACGGCAGCCCTCTGTCTCTCCGGGCAGCTTTTGACCAACGCTAACGCAACAACCCAAACCATCGGCACCGTCGCGCAAACAATCTCTTGTGGAGATACGTTCCAGCTTGGTTATGCTTCCCACACCGTTCCTGGTAAGCCGAACTCAACATATGACAATACCCTGACGGGACTGGACGCCCTTGGTGACGACTCAATGTCCGACCTCGAACAGAAGATCAAGGCTGCGTATGTTGACGATGCAGGTACGAACCGCCCTTTCACGGCAAACGTCCTCATCGTTCCCGATAACGCGGTGATGATCAAGAAGGCTCAACAGCTTACGTTGTCATCCCTCGTTGCTGAGACGGCGAACAACGCCATCAACATCTATACGGGCGGAAGAATGGATGTTGTTGTCCTCAAGGAAGCTCCCCGCACCACAGCGGGCGGTTACGATACGGACAAGCAATACTACTGGGCTATCGCTAATAAGAAAGCCCTGAAGCGTGCGGTGAAGTACCGCTGGGCAATGCGTCCCTCCAATGTGAAGCAAGGAGGTGTCGTTCCCAAGTTCATGGACAAGAACATCGACTCCTCGATCATTGTCTTCGGACGCCTCGTCTACGGTGCTCCGCGCTGGCAAGGAATCGGGTACTCATTCTCCGTAACCAAGCCCACTCTTAGCTGATTCCCCCCTCTTTCATGGCTAATGTAACCAGATTTACAGCATTGAGGACAGTGGCAACGCTGGTCGTGGGATCAATCCTGACTGTGGGTGGCTACGCGACGTATCAATTCGTCGAGCAAGGAAGTGGAGAGTATACCGTGACTCAAAATTTCGTCACGTACTACAGCGGTTCATTACTTCCTATCGAGGAATCGCTTTCTTTGACTGAGGTGGCTGGACAGGCTAGCGGCACCCTCGTCATCCGCAATCCCTATGACACGACGCTGCTCTGCGATCTTCCCACAGTTCGTGTGACCACTGCTGCGGCACCGACGACGAAAGTTGATATCTATACGGCAACGGGTGGAATAGCGAGCAATACATCCAGTGGAGTGAACCTAGCAGATAACTTCACGCTCTCTACCTTGCGAGTCTCCACGCTAACCGGAGCTGGACTGACTGGACTCGATGGGCCGGGAGCAGCCAGAAGGTTCATTCTCTACCCCTACTCCGCTGCGGCAACAGGGCAACCCAACAGGATCATCCTCCATTCCAGACATGCTACGGGGGCAAGCCTTGCTGGTAGCATTTATGTCCCTTGTTACGCGTTAGATTGAGTGTCCTCACTTTGAGAATCCCTAAATGGGGTTCTCAAAGATGAGTACATTCCCCCACATCTTATGTCCAACTATGAGACACAGTTGAAAATCTTCCTCGAAGGAAGGATGCAACCCTGGCACCCAGAAAATGCGGTCTTCATCGCAGGAGAACTTGCCAAGCTATTCGTAACCGACTCCACACAAGCTGAGGCGCTGAAGAATCATTACAGTCAGAAGGGGGAACAATATCTCCTTGCCCATCCTGTAAAGAAAAAAACCATTGAGCCAGAGCTGAAAGAAGAGTTAGTTGGGCAGGAAACCACCGATGAAGTTTCTGCTGAGGAAGTTGTTGAGGCTCCTGTTGAGGATGTCGTAGAGGAGATTAGAGAGGCAACTCCTGTTAAGCCTCCCAAGAAGAAGCGTGGCCGCAAGAAGAAGTTTGCTTAATTCCCCCCATTTCTATGTCTACGCGATCCGCTGTTTCCCAACTCGTAGCTGCTGATACACTGACCGGAGATTCACAGACATCTGCGGTGCATGGGGTTGGTGGAAGGTTCTTTCATACTCTCTATATCTCTTACACACCTGGCGCGGCAACGGGAAATACGCTGGCTCTTGAATTTGATATCTCTCCCGATGGAGGGACGACGTGGTTTAACTTTGACACCCCCACCCCCATTACAGCAACAGGAACGGAAGCTCAGAACAGCGTTGTTACCTACGGAGACCACATCCCGACTGACCAAATACGAATCAGGTATTGGGAGACCGGGACTCCTTCACCCTACGGAACACTTTCTGCATGGATTGTATCCTCTAATTAACTCCTCACATGGCTACAGCGGAAAATATTATAACGAATGTCCGTAGCCTGCTCCGTGAGGAATCAGGGAGTGATGTGCCTGTGATTGGGGATACGTTCCTATACGAAGCGATAACGGACGGACAGAACAAATGGAGAGATACCTTTCAGGCTGGCGGGGAAGACCAGATCACCTCCCAGCTTGAAACAGGATTTGACCTTGTAGCTGACACTGCGCTCGCGGAAGCCGTGACTACGGCGACGACTGATTTCGACGTGGACTCAGGGACGAACCTTGCATCCTCCGGAGTCCTTTTGATCTGGGATGACAACATGCCGGATTTCGTTACCTATACTGGTAAATCGACGAATAACCTTACAGGTGTAACGGGGATAGGCTTCGCGCACGAGGACGGGGATGCAGTACAGAAACTCTACGCCTTGCCCTCAAACTTCTCTTCCTTCCGTGAGTCTGCGACATACGGGGATGGAGTACTCGTTGAGGGAACGCCGTATAATTACATGAACGGAGTACCTATACCCGGCTATTTCTCTCTCTATGATGACGGAACGACGAAATACCTCGTCTTACCAAGGGGACTTACAGGCTCCGCTTCCGTTCTGTTCAATTCAGCATATAACACGATTGATGACGCGAATGATGTTGTGGGTGTGCCGGAACGGTTCAAATTTTTCCTCATCTGGCATGTTGTAGCCATGTGTTACGTCGGACGGGATGAGGCATACGATAGGTTATTAGCGGCGCAGAATGAGTCTGACAAAGTCTTACGAAGGGCGATGATGAACAGGAATACGGGGAAGAGGATCAGGACACGCCCCCTGGGGACGGTGACGAAGGACTGGACGTCAATAAACGGATCTGTTTTCCCACTCTACCGTGGCTGATGCTTTCGTAAAATTACCTACAGGCACTCAACGATGGATCGGGTACTCTTCCGATCCTTCAAACACGCAGATTGATTACCTTTCAAGCCCAAGTAGTAATGTCTTAATAACCGATGACGGAAAGGTGCAGCAGAGGTTCGGTTATACATCAGAATTTTCCATAGGAGTCTCTGACAAACCCGCTACCTCTTTCTACCATTCCACCTACGATATAGCATTTTTCGCACTTGGTACAAAAGTGTACTATAGGGACTTTACGGCTGAGGAAACGATAGATACGGGGATTACTTTAACCGATGGAACTGTCACAAGATTCGATGAGTTTAATGGAGATGTTTATCTAAGTAACACGACAGACGGGCTGCGCAGAATCGTCGTTATGCGACTCAATGACGCTGCCGCAACCCTGGGCGACACAAGCGTGACTGTCGATGTCGACGGCGCGGCTCGGCTGTCCGTGTTTTCAATTACAACTGGAAACCTGAGGATTCAAGGGACGAATGAGGCTTTTGCATCTCTCGTAGTGGCTACGGGCGTTGTGACACTTTCGGGGACTCTCTCGGCAAGTTATTCGGATAATACCATTGCCATCGTTGTTTCCGATATTTCTACAGGGAGGGAGAAACCCTCTAAACTTCTCTTCTGGAAGTCCAGGTTACACTTGATGGGGTTTCCCTCTGCGACAAACGCAGACCAGCCGAATAACACTGTTGTAACTGGACAGTTCATCGCCGGAAACGCGGATGAAATAGAGAAGATTATTGACTTTACATTTGGTACGGGGGGATCAACGAAAATCACCGTCGGCGGGGGTGGGACAGTGAAAAACATCATCGGAGCCGCGGATACGATTTACTTCCTGAATGAAAAAAAGGTTTTTGCAACCGCCGCCTCTGCGATTGCAACAACAGGAGCGACCATAGGGGCGACATTCCCTGATTGTAAAGATGAATTACATGGATGTATCAATGAGGACTGCGCGACGGTGATGGGGCAAAATGCCCTTACCTACGTTGCAGATAAACGCATCATGCGTCTTCCCATCGATACGGATACTGGCGCAGCCCTCTCCGCGCCGGAAGAAGATTTCGACGTTGGGATCAGGGACCATCTTAATGACATGGACAAAGACCAGGCAGGGGCACTTGTCTACCACTACAGGGGAGGAAGACAGACCATTTACCAATTGAAGATCGCAGGGCAGTGGTATTGGTTTATCTATGATCATAATGTTATTCGTCCACAAGGGTCTAATTTTGTTCGGGGAACGTGGCAACCCCCGCAGCAGATTGGGCCTTTCGCCAGCTTATTTGAACGGAACGGCGTCCTCTACGGGACGGACGCAAGTACGGATGCCGTCTATTCAATCTTTACATCTTTCACGGATAACCTTTCCCCGATATATTCCGTATTCGCAACGGGGAATTATAGTGTGGGCAATGCAATGGTGAAACGTGCAGAGCTTCAAGGAGAGGTCAGCCAACCCACAAGAATCAATATTAATTGCTATGTAACGAATGACACGGGAGGAAGAAGGACCGGAAGCGTGAAGACCATTGACGGGTCAAACTATACCTATAATGGAGATATTTCCGTTGGTGCCGTCCCCGTTGGGGATGGGGGTACGGGGGACTCTGTAGATATTGCGCGTTGGAAGAGAGGATTTGGTGTCTTTCCATCAGAAGGTTCCTTTGTCCAAATTGTTGCGGATAATGAGCTATCAGATAGTGCGGGAAGCGGATGGTTTTCCTTCACTTCCCTAAATATCGACGGTACGCAATTCCCGATTCCTTTTTCCCGTTCACTATGAGACTCTTACGATGGATCACTGAATCAATGCTCCGCACCTATGTTTCCCTTGGGATACTGGGGATCATTGTTACCGTAGCATCGGCGGCGCAGATAACGAGCTGGGATGTGACAAATAACCCTCCGATGTACTTGAATGTCTCGATCTCAAGCACTCAGACCACGGGGATCACATTAGTTGCCCTTCGGAGGAATAACTCCACGGTTACTTTCCCTACCACCACGGGAGGCGTGCTCCGTATTCGACAGGGATCTTTCACGGAAGATATTTCCTACGATTCCGCTACGGTAGATGCAACGACGAAAGTAGTGACACTCGTGAGTGTTACGAGGGATATATGCTGGAATGTCTTTTCCCAGCTTACATCATGCGGAAATGGCAGGCCGTTCTCAAAGGGTGCCTCCGTTGAACTTGCCATAGACGCCAGACTCCTTAATTTTAAGGCTAATAAGGACAGGGCGAATGTGTTTACAGCCGCCGGGGGGATTACATTCTCCGGCTCAGGCTCCATTTCCCCGCCCACCTTTACGACCACTGCCCAAAGGGACACGTATCTTGGTGCTAGCCCCCAACTGTCCCCAATTTTAGTCGCGTGCGTGACGGATGAGGGGCTTTGTTACCTTGGTATTGGGGGTGTGTGGGTGCCGATAGGGGATAATGGGACGCCAAATGCTTCTACAACAGCGGCAGGGAAAGTTGAAGAGGCAACTTTAACCGAAGTTTCCACCCAATCTGCCACGGGCGCGACAGGTGCCAGGCTCTTCATTAACCCCACTGCAACAGTGAAGACCAGTGGAGGCGCGGGGGACGAGAACAAGATCCCTCTCCTCGACTCTGAAGGGAAATTGCCATCAGGATTTATTCCCGGAGGAGGGCTTGTGACCCTAACGAAGACCGGATCCTATGTCTTGGCTGACAAAGATTTGGTGGCACTTGATACTGCCTATGGCACGGGCACCATCACTCTTCCCATCAGCCCGACGACAGATATGAATGTGGGGGTGCTCTTTACATCCAGTGGAGCAACATCGAGGATCATGAATACGAATGCCCTCACGCTTGCTTCCGCATCCACTCAGTACCTTTATAGGAATGATGCGGATCAGACGGGGTTGGATATCACGGGGAATATGACGATTGAAGCGTGGGTAAAATTTACCACGCACGTTGCAAATCAATTCATTGTTGCCAAATCAACTGCCACCGGGAACCAGCGTGGCTACGCTTTCTCCTGGCAAACGGGTAATATCCTTGCTTTTTCTGCTTCTGTGGATGGCATAACTCAGCCCGAAACCAGCGTTGCTTTTACTCCAACAGACGGCGTGTGGTACCACCTCGCAGTCGTGTATACGGCAGCGGGCGGGACAGCGGATTTTTATGTCAATGGCGTGCAACAGGGGGCGCAGCAATCCGGCCTCCCCACAAGCCAGGTAAATAACACGGCGCAATTTGATATTGGTGCAGCAAATGCCGGAGTAACCGGACCCATGAACGCAACCATTGACGAAGTGCGCGTATGGAATACGACACGCACGGCTGCTCAAATCCTTGCGAATAAGAGCTTGGAATTGGAAGGGACGACATCAGGACTTGCGGGGTACTGGAAACTTGAAAATGTCTATACCGACTCTACTGCGAATGGAAATACCGTTACCGCTGCCAACGCGCCCACTTTCACGACCGCTGTTCCATTCGGCTACCAGCTTTCCTTCCCGCTCATTGTCACAGGAAGTGGCTACAGGATCAATGGGTCAGTCAGCCCCGTGACCATGACCTCTGTACGTTCGTTTGATGAGTACAGGTTCGTTGGTACAGGTTGGTACATCATGTCCCGCTTCCGTCCATAACATGTTCCTCACTTCTGAACATAGGCTGATCTACCGCAATCGTTCTGATTTCGGACTTCCCTCAGACTGGCGTCCGACTCCGACTCCACAGAACTCAACGATGCCAGTCGCTCAACCCCAACCCACTCCTCAGCCTGTTGTTCAGCCTCCTTCAGCCCAAACCCCTCCCACATTTAGAACGAATCCCTACACAGGGGAGATCATTACGGGTGCTAATTTGACCCCTGAAGAGTTGCGGGTCAGTTATATCACTTCGCAACAGAAGAATGACTCCTCCTACAACCCCGATGTTGACCCTATCTACCAGAGGAAATATAACAGTAGGGAAATAGCTGCCCCTCAACGCCCAAGCCAGGTAGTAAATAACAAGGCAACCCTCGACGCTCTCAGGGAATCAGGACAGATCACGGAGGAGCAATACCTTTCCTCCATTCAAGCCTTCCAACAGGGAGCTGTCTCTGTAGACCCTTTTGGGTTCAATGCTGATAAACAACTCCCTATGAGTTTACAGGGAAGACCAAAGGGGACACAGGGAACAGGCTCACCAGGCACAGGCTCCGCAGCGGCTGAAACACTCCTATCTAGGGGTGATGAGCTGAAGAGGAACTCCGCAGCGCGTGGATCGGCTAGGAAGGCCAAAGGGGCAACCCAACCTACCGGACAGCCTTCAGCCACGCCAAACGCGCCTACGGGGCAGCAAACAACGCCCAGCGGTACTCCTACAGGCACCCCAAGCCCCACCTCCGTACCAAACGCAGATGGGACGACCACACCTGACCCCGCAATGGCAGGATTCCTTGCCACCGTAGCTAATTTACCACCCGAAGCGCAGTTCTTAGCCCCATACCTTCAGAGTTACGCACAGTCCGTTCAACAGGCTCTGACAGAAAACGCCACCCAGACGGCGGGGATGTATTCTGACATCCAGAAAACGTATGGGGGGATTGATCAAGTGTTGAAGGACATGCAAACGGGGTTCAAGGAATCTTCCACTGCTATTCAAGGACTTTTGGAAGATGCCAGGGATCAGAATGACGACTTTATCGCCAAGCAAAAGAAAGCCGAGGAGCAGAGACTTGAGTGGGAGGAAACGAAACAGTCAAAGGTCTTAGCCAAGCAAAAGCGTCAAACACACGATGCGAACATTGCCCAAATCGCTCTAGCGGGGGGATTTGGACAAGATGCAGGGATAAGAGCCGTGAACGAATCAGACGCAGAATATGACGACAAGATGAGAGATTTGGAACAGACCTTCACTTTTGCCAGAACTGACTTAAATGCGAAGTATTCCAGCATGTATCTTGAAAATAATAATAATTATATCAACGGAACGGTCAAGAACATGCAAGATTTACAATCCGCATTAGAAAGGATCGGAGGACAGCAGATAGGGAATATCCAAGCGAGACAGACCGCAGAACAAAACCTTCTTTCGAAAGCATGGGAGACGCAGACCAGTATGAGGATGGATCTGGCGAAGCAGAACCTTAGTGTTGCTGGGATGATCCAAGAAACGATAAACCAGAAGAGGGATGATGAGAGGGCGCAGGAGCAGTTGGGGTGGGCACGATTGCAGGATGCGGCGACAACCTATGGAGCCAGTGCGCCACAGGCACTCATTGACGCCCTATCCAGCCAACTACCGAATGTGGATGTGAAAGCGATTCTTTCCCAGCCAACATTGGCGCAGGCAAAGAAGGCTACGGGTTCGTCCGGCGGGGTTTCCAGCTTTGCCTACTCTCAGTTAGACTCAATGGGGCAGGCTCCTTCTTTTGAAGATTTTCTCAAGCAGAAGGAGGACGAACAGGGAATGACTCTTTCACCCGCCTCAAGAACTCAACTGCGTAAGGAATGGGAAGCCAGCAAGACCGTTCATGAATCGCTTAACCCTTCTACTATCCTGAAGTTTGCAGAAGATAAAGCAATAGCGATGGGGCCGACTCAGTACAAGAACGCTATGAAAGTCGTCAATGATCGTATAGCAGCGGGGGATTTGCAGGGGGCGCAGGACTTCGCAGATGGACTGGGCGGCGCACCGTCACAGACCGAACGCAATAACTTCACACAAGCTCTTGTTGTGAAACAAGGCGTTCAACAACTCGGCCAACTCATTCAAGAACTTGGAATGCAGGGGCCAGTTATCGGACGGTTCCGTGAGATGAACCCTTATGATGATCGCGTTGTACGGTTCAAGCAGCTCACAACTGAGGTTGTCCCAGGACTCGCGAGAGGTATCTTCCGAGAAGTCGGAGTCCTGACAGATACCGATGTTAGGACTTACACCTCTGTCATGGCGAATCCAGAACTCACAAAGGATCAAGCTATGCAGGCTACCTCTGATCTTCTGCATAAGATTGACCTCAGTATGAATGCACAGATAGATGTTTGGAATGCGTCGAAGATGAATGTCCGTGAGTTTAGAAACCTCACAAACTCCTCCGCTTCAGCACCGCAGCCGACTACGGATGTGTCATCCTTCCTTTCTTCCCACGGACTCTAATGGCTACCATATCACTTGATAAATTACGGCAACTCACGGAGGACGGGAAGAGGTCTGGACTTACTTCAGAGCAGATCGTCAATGAGCTTGTCTCTCGTGGTCACACGATACAAGGACTAAATGCTCCTGAAAGTTCCGCGACGTTCTCTAATGAGAATTGGGGGGAGGGTACAATGAACCCGATTAAGAACGCAGCGGGATTTATAGGGAATGCGGCTTCGGATGTTTTTGGTATGGCGCGTCACCCTGTACAAACCCTGAAATCTATTGCCAGTTTCCCCGTTGGTGTAGGTGAGCTTGCAGGTAGGGCAGTTATTAAAGCCACGGGTACTGAAAAGAAACTGAAGGAGATCGTCGCCCGTCATCCTGAAGAAACGGGGCCGATCGCCGCTGGTTTCCGCGCACTAACGTCTACAACCCCAGAACAACAGGGCGTGATTGACTTCGCACAGACGTATGGACTCACAAAAGAGGGTTTGACCATCTCTGATCCAACCGACCCCAACAGGCCATCGCTCACAAAGGGCGTGTTTGAACATCCACTTGTTCCGGCTCTAGCCGTTGGCGGAATGTTGGGTAAATCTACCAAGGCTTCTACGGCGATAGATAAGGGTTTTGAGCAGGTCAAAGTACCTGAAGTGGTCAAGAAAGCCGGAGGCAAAGTACAGGATATGGCTTCGGGTGTCGGTAGTGAGGTCTTGCAAAAGACTACAGGACTTGGGCAGGGGAATATTAATACCATTATCAAGAATCCTGACGTCTACTTCAAAGCTTCCAATGGAGAGATCACGAAAGGATCTATCGCACACGAGGTGAAATCGGCTATCGAGAACAGGATGAAGGAGATTGGAGATGCAGGATCGGTTTATGACAAGATCCGGCAGGAGAAAGGTGCAGTTGCCGTCCCACAGGAAGGGCTTGTAAAGATCCTCAAGAAATACGGACTGGAATTTCAGAACGGGGAAATTAAGGTGAGTGCGGAGAGCCGCCCATTGAGTGCGGGTGATATTAAGGCGATAGAAGGGTTTATGAACACCTACGGACAGCCAGAACTCTCAAGAAATGGATTCCTCAATGCTAGAGAAGCAGCGGCGAAGATGGCAGACTACGATGCCACTAGAACTGATTTGTCTCAGATTATTGCAAGAGACATCCGTGGCTATTTGAATGATGTTGGGCGACCGCAGATCAAAGGACTAGACATCTTGGATAAAACATACGGCCCCGAACGGGCGTTCTTGAGCAAAGTGAAGCAGGAATATCTTCAGAAGACGATGGACGCAGAGGGGCATCAAGTCTATACGCTCAAGGATACAGCGTTGAGTAAGATTATGAATGCAACCAACGCGAATAGGGATAATGTACTTGCCCGACTTGAAACATTACAACCTGGAATCGGGAAGGAGATCCGCGTTCTCAAAGCACTGGAAGATGTCACACTTGCCAATGGAAACAAGGTGGGAAACTACACCCGCGCAGGAATGGTTCTTACAGGGGTGGCGACAATGAATCTCCCTATGGCCGTTGCTGCCATCCTATCATCCCCACATGTCATTGTTCCCATTCTTCAATGGTTTGGACGCATGAAGGGGTACGGTGGAGTGGAAGACGTGGTCTTGAAGATGCAACGCGGAGCAAAACTCACGCCCGGCGAAAAGGGTTTTGTGTCAGAAGGACTCAAAGCATACGAAGAGGCTAGCAATCAAGCATTGCAATCGCCCCAAGTATCCCGAAGATCAACAGGGGAAGCGGAATCCACATCACCTACCACTCTACCAGAAGCCCCTACAGGTGTCAACAGTGAATCCCGCCTCATAGAACTGAAGGGAGGGAAGGAGGGAACACCGGGAATAAATAAAGCTGCTCCTTTACCTGAGGGGGGTGGAGGGAAGACTATTCCATTATCACAAGCCAAGACTGGGGATGTTGTTGATCTCCCTCTGTCGAAAATTGATACAGCCTCACTTGAGCCGCAGCCTCAACCGCGTCCCCAAGCTGTTAGACCAATTACAGATCCAGTCGAAGTGACGGTTACGTCAGATGGACAGGTGATATTGGAGGGTGGCAATCACCGCTATCATCAGGCTGTGTTCAATGGAGATCAAACTATTCCCGCAAAGATTCGCTTCGAGAAGGGTGCAGATTCCTCTCTTCTTTCTGATACCCCCTCCCCCAAGATCCCCAAGGGGGGAGAGGCAGAGAATCTTTACCAGAAAGTCCGTAGGAACTCAGATGCAGATAGTTCCGATGCATTTATTAGTTCCATTGCTCATCCATACGACAGCATTGGAGAAAAGATCGACGCACTAAGCAATCTCCCGGCATCAAAGAGGTCGGTAGAAGCTGTCAAGCAGTTCTACAACCCCTCCGTATCTGATATTGAAATGGGGAAAGTCTATGGTATTGACGTACCTACAGCAGAACAGGTTTTCAAGAATCTCAAGCCCAACAAGATCCCCAAGGGGCTAGAAGGAATCAAAGTGGAGAAAGTAGCTGATGTTACAGGCACGGAACAGAGCATTATCAGAATCACGAAGAGCAAAGGAGAGAAGATGTTTTTAGATGCGGGTTTTGAGCAACAACCGAATAAGAATTATTGGAGGAAAGGAGATACCTATGCTCATTACAATACTGTTGATAAAACTTGGCATATCGAAGGAGATATGTCTTCTGCCCTCCCTACTGAATCCCCCAAGAAGAAATAACCCCCTCCCCTTGAATCATGGAAATCCCTACATGCCTTGAATCTATAGCCACTTCGCTTTCCATTCTGAAGGACGAACAATTACCAGCCCTTCAGAGTGCCATAACCCAAAGGCTTGATAAAATGAATGGTAATGTGGCAAGGGCTATGACTGATATAGAAGACCTCAAGCAATTCCGCACCATCCATGAGACGAAACTCACAACAATGAAATGGGTGGGGACGATTATCTTCGGAGCACTCACATTCTTCATCTCTATTGTCGCTCTCATTCGATAACTCATGCAGAGAGAAAAACTCCGAAGGCTTTCCGAAATCCTCTCTGCTCATGCAGAGGGGATCAGTACTATACAGAAGAACAGGAAGCCGGAGCCTCGCGCTGAACCTGTTTCCCCCGTCACCCCCAAAGACCTTGCTCTCCTCCGGACTCTCCCGGCCTATCTTCAAACATTCCAGCGTCCATCCATCCATCACCATATCCCCGTTTTCTCAGGGAAGGAACCAGAGAACCCCCGCAATGGTGATTTATGGGTCCAAGGAGGGGAAGAAGGTCGGCAGGATATGAGAATTTCTAGGGGTCTTCCCCCATCTTCTCCCCGCTACGGCGATCTCTGCTATGTCTAAACTCTATCAATTTAACGGCAGGCAATGGATGGAAGTAGGGAAGGATGGAGAAAAAGGTGAACCTGGACCACAGGGAGAGAAAGGTGATCCGGGGGCACAAGGTGAACCTGGCCCGAAGGGGGAAGATGGATGCGATGGTAAAGATGGAATGAGGGGGCCGAAAGGTGATCGGGGAGAAGATGCCATGGTAGATACGGAAGAAATAAGAAAGATGGCAGAAAAACCCATGAAGGCACACGAGCAGATGTGTGACCATTCACTTTTACATGATCCATCATTTCTAGGCACGACTCCCGTGGATGAATCAGGAAGGAAGGATCAAACTGTTCTTCTGTATGATGCAAAACAGAAAAAGCTCGTCTATGATAAAATCAATATAAAACTTTCGGAGAATCCTTATGCTGTACGCGGAGGAGGTGCCTCACATCTTCGTCTCTTGGGGGATGTAACAGTTCCAGGAAAGAACGATGCCGTCCCTGCGGATAATGAGGTACTGGCCTATGACACCACAACTGGTAAATGGATCAATCAGACTGCGGCGGAGGCTGGAATGGCAACAGCAAGCGATTATGTCCCCTACACCGGAGCATCTTCTACTGTGAACCTGGGGAGCCAGAATCTACAGACAACTGGCGTAATTAATGCCAAAGTCTTAAGATACCAGATGTTTGCCTATTTCGTTTAATCCCTTTACTTATTCCCAATCTTCATCATGGCAGCTAATACCATACCCATCTACAGCGACGCAGGACAAATTGAATGGAGTACACTACTTCAGACAGCCAATACCGCGAAAGACGGCACGGGTTTAGTACAAACCATCTTTACCGCTGGGGCCGATGGCGGGAGGGTGGAGAGAGTCCGATCGAAAGCCGCAGGTACAAACGTCGCCACTGTACTGCGTGTGTTCATAAATAACGGAAGTGATAACTCAGTCGCTGCAAACAACGTTCTCTACGCGGAAATGACCATAGCGGCAACAACCCTCTCGGAAGTGGCTACCCTCCTGACGAATGAATTACCGAACACCACGGACACCACCGCCTTCCCCATTGTCCTCCCTGCGGGGTACAAAATTAATGTGACCATAGGTACGACCGTCGCAGCGGGTCTCCTTATCTCTGCCGTCGGTTCCTCTTACTAATGGCTATCTACTCTGATATGAACGGCTTCCCTGAATCGGGCTTCCCCGTCCTCTCTGACGTGTCGGACAGGATTTGTATGAATACCCTCTATGGGAATCCATTAAAACCATCGGGCTTTTGGCTGGATGTCGTAGGAGCAAACAGACTCGCGGGAGCATTGACGATTGCGGGAGCACTAACGGGAGTGACGACGCTCGCGGCGAGCGGCACCGCCACGCTTAGCAGCTCTACCAACCCGCTCACACTCTCGGGATCTGATGCAGTTTTAAGCATGACAGGAGCGAATGCAGTTTTAAGCATGACAGGAGCGAATGCCAGTATCGGAACCCAACTGTCACGGGTGAGGAACGGATTCTTTAATAACTTGGATATTACGAGGACACCCACTGTCCTCGGAGAGCCTGTTGCGTTGAGAGCCGATCTCGTCCGTCATGTTCCTTTTACGGCGAGCGGAGCTATCAATGTTCCATCGGATAAGACCGGAGTGGTGGCGGGAGACATCCGCTACAACACGACAGCCGATGCATTAGAATACTATAATGGTTCCGTGTGGCATGACTCCGGCAGTCCCGCGCTCATTTCCGGTACGGAATCCGGCGTGGCAGAAGGGAATAACTCCGTCGTCCTTTCCCCGACCAATTCAAAGTACCTCATCAAGTACCTTATAATCACCACAACCTCAACGAACTGGACGCTCACGCTCTACACGAAAGATGACTACGCGACGGGGCCGCTCGAAGTTATTACGGCAAGGAACGGGAATTACAATGCCTATCTCGACCTCCCCTGGCAGGATGCGGATTCGACGAGTGAGATACATTATGGATTTCAGTCAAGTTCGGGGAGTGAGACGCATAGCTTAACAGTGTATGCTACTTCCCTAAGATAACTGTATGCCTAGCGGTGTCTATGAACGCAAACATCCGGCATGGAATAAGGGACTCAATGGTATCCATTTCTCGGCAAAATCTGAATTCAAGAAAGGAATGGTGCCATGGAATAAGGGAAACCATGTCAGATTATCTGATGCTGGTTTCACAAAAGGGCATGTCCCATGGAACAAAGGAAAAAAGGGCGTCATGCCTACGCCGTGGAATAAGGGGGAGAAGATTGATCGGACGAAATATCCACATCTAGGTCATCACGCAGAGCACACGGAAGAAGCAAAGGCGAAAATGAGTGCTGCTCTCCTTGGGAAATATCGAGGCGACCGATCTTGGCATTGGCAGGGCGGAAAGACTCCGTTAGTTCGTCTTATTCGAAACCACGCCAAGAACGCTGAGTGGAAGTTGAAAGTTCTTGAGCGCGATGAATTCAAATGTCAGCAATGTCTCGAAAAAGGAGGTAGGCTTCACGCACACCACGCAACGTATTTCTCTGAACTTCTCAATGACTTTTTGGTTTTGCATTCCTGCCTTTCGCCAATAAATGACTGCACAGAGTTATTCGCGCTCGCTCTTGAATATGAGCCATTCTGGGATGTGAACAACGGAATTACACTTTGCGAGAAGTGTCATTTATATTCACAACACCACTGGAAAGCTTCCTCAACCTCAGGCGCAGAAACACACACCATTACCATTTACGCCACTTCCCTCCGCTAGTATGACGCTTCGCAAGATCGACAAGGACACTGTCGGCATCTCCTCCACAACCGAAGAGACGGTGAGTATCCCCAAGCTCAAAGCCAAGCTCGACACGATGATGGCGCAGAAGGAGATATATGATGCGGCTGTGGCCTACAAGGCCACGATGCCCGAGGACATGCAGCCATTCTTTGCCGAACCCCCAAGTATGACGGAAGAGGAGATCAAGGAAATGGAGGAGAAGATTACTTCTTACGAAAAGCTCTGATGGCACGCACGTTCGATGTAGCGAGCACCATCGGCTACATGAACTTCTACGATGTATCCGCTACCACTTGGTATGCAAGAAATGTCACTACCGGAGATTATTTTACAGATACTGCGGATGTGGGCGATTGTTTATACTTCGTCTTGCGATCAGGTTCGGGGTCAAGTATTTATAGCAGCACTCACAATCTTAATGTCAATGTCGGGACACCACTCGCCGCTACGAGCATTACGCTCGTGTGGGAGTTCTTCAAACGTGACGATACGTGGGCGACATTATCAGTCACGGACAACACGAATAGTTTTCAGAATGCCGGAGCCAATTCCATTACGTGGACTATCCCCGATGAGTGGACAAGCATTCCTCTCGCAAACCTTCCGGCAGGAACAAACAAACCCACAAGCCCTGCATTCTGGCACGCTGTCAGAGCAAGGATTTCTGCCGTAACTGGCCTTACGGAAGGTGGGGCGAATAGCACTAGCGCAATTACGACCAATAACTGGTGTATCAAGATTCCAAGCGGGGACAGTGTGACTCTGGCAGATTTACTTTCTGATGATACCACCGGAGGATGGGGAGTCGTTACCACGGACACAGATGCAAGGCACTATAAAATACTGGCGAATCTTGAGATTTTGTCCGGTGCAACTTTGACTATCCAAGACTGGGAAGAGTTACAACTCGGTACAGAACTACAGTGGATGGGGATGCTCAACGCCGGAACATTCACGATGGGACTCAAATCAGGAAACGATTACAACGAGGGGGCAAGGTTTATCTACTACAACCATCTTGGCAGGTATTTGACAACTAATCAGGCGGGATCGAATATCATTTGGACAGGCACATGGAACGTGACAAATTCCTATGTATGGAAAAGAGGAAGCACTGAGAATCCAAGTATGGCAGGTAGCAATTACTTCTATAACAGCATTTTTGAAGCGGAGCATGAATACTTTAGGTGGTATTTCCCTTCTGCCGCAGGAGTGGGAGAGATTAAGAATGCTGTCTTTTCAGGTCCGAACAACACGTCATCCAGGGGACTCTACTTCTACACGGACGATATTGTCATCGATAACATCATTCTCGGCAAAGGTGCCTACTATGCCATAGGCGCTACGAATGCTAACCTCACCAATACCAGAATTATCACGGGTAAGAAAGTGAAGACATTTAACAACGCAAATCCCGCCTATGCCACAGATTGTATCTTTGAAGACCCATATGCTACAGCGCATAGTGATGCCGCAGATGATATTTTTTATGTAAGATATACGCTGAATTTAACTGTTTTAGATGTTGCAAACAGCACTATCTCAAGCCCTACGGTACGATTAGTAGATAGTCAGTCAACTGAATTATTTAATGGAACATGGTCGAGCGATCTTATTGTAACTGTATGGGGAAAGAATTTAACGACAGTTACCGACTACAACCCCATGGAGATATGGATCTCCAAGTCGGGGTACGAGACGTACTACCAGAAATTCACCTTAGGATATGACAACAGGAAAATGACGATCAGGCTTAGGAACTCCCCGACTCAGGGGAGGGATAGTCTCAATTCAGCTTTCCGATGATGTCGCCCTACTCCGAATCCCTGGCGCATCAGGTAGAAACCCTTTCTAGGGAAGGAGGAAGAGGCGAGGCATTTGATACTAAGAGAGCAGGGGGCGCAAGAGATAACAAACGAGGAGAGGGGGATACTTCTTGGACTACTCTATGGAACAACTCTACAGACAAAACATCGAGAAATGCAGTGAATTAACCCCTCAAGCCCAAGATCCCACAAGGCACTGGATCTATGACTGCTTTCAAAAAAAGATGTATTTCCGCGTTGTGGAAGTATATCGGACCCAGGCTCGCCAGAATTGGTTATATACCTTCGGGCGTACACGGTCAGGAACAAAAAAAACATGGACAAAGGACTCACTTCATATAAGAAGACTTGCCGTGGATCTTGTCGCTCTTAATTGCTCCTATGTTGACATTGAGAGGATAGCTTTACAGTATGGGATATATAGACCTCCGAATTTAGTAGCACTTGGGGATCTTGGTCACTATCAAATGGATAGAGCGAAGCTACGTGGCACCACAATCACCCCCGCTGCCCGGCTGAAAGGACTAAAAAGAAGGTTGGCTACAACGAAGAGTCTGGAAACCAAACGCCTCATACAAGCCGAAATTGAACGATTGGAAGAACGATTGGAAAGGCGTACAATATGAGCATCTATTCCCACAACTTCCATGAATGGTTACAAGACATATTTGGGGGCATTTCTCGCCCTCGCCCCATCACTCGCCAGCCTTTTCGGATTTGAACTCTCCCCGCTCTTTAGTGAGCAGTTTTCTGCTTTACTAGCGGAGATCATTACGGTGGTGGGTGCGATTCTCGCAATCTATGGTCGCGCAAGAGCGGAGACTCCAGGGTGGCTTGGCCGCTCTCGAAACCAGCCATGAATCTCTATAAGTTCTTCTGGTTTCTAACTCTCCTTCTCTCCTTAGCAATTATCCTTGTGGGGATGAAGGAGTGGTAGGGGCATGATTAGATCGTAATTATCTATTTTATTTGTGAATATTCTGATAGAATATGGAACCGTGTTAGATGTGAACTCGCCATCCAACAGGGAATTATGGCTGGACACGAATACAGTTTCCTCACGGTCTCTGGAAGACGATATGATCGAGAGTTTAGAGAGGATACACCATAGGGAGGTGACGAATTTACAAATGGACTTCCACGAAAGAACAGGAGATGTGGTAGGGATAGCTGAAGACTTCCAATCTCAAGTAGTTTACGCACATCCCTATCAAGGGTTTAACGAATGGAACACAATGGAAAGCGACCCCGTAGAAACGTGGGTTGATATCGAAAGGAGTAAAATGGAAGAAACTATCGAGGCTTTGGAAGGACTTTTGGAATATAGGAAGAATCAAGTGAGGGAGTGGCTGGCGCGGTAGAGGGGAAGCTCCATGGTTAGCTGAGGTAACGCTTACGGAGGTCTTCGATTGCTTTATGATCGATGTAGTCCACTAAGTAGGATAGAAGATCCCCATACGCCTCCTTCCAGTCGTCGGCGGGGAAGGGCTTTGGTTTTGGGTTACATTTTAAGCACTGCTCTGTCTCTTTCTTGCAGCTATCACATTCACATCTCTCATGTTCCGGCATCACGTTCTGGCAGGTGCAGAATACTTCCTCCTGCTTCTCCCCTGTAATGAACTTTCCCTTGTAGAACTCTTCGCACTCCAAATCAGAGAGATCAGTCTTTTCTTCTAAGGGCTTGGGAATGAACTCCTGAAGGCATTTCGTACAGTGCCATTGACGCTTCCCGCCTGGCTGAAGAGGTGAGCCGAGGATTCTGAAATGGGTGCAGATCACTGGGTAGAGGGGAATAGGAGAGATCGCCAAATAGATATAGGCCGGGCGTGTCTGACTGGCAAGCGGGACTTCTGATAGTTTCCCGTGTTCTTACAGAGTCCCAGCCTTGCAGCCCTAATGATAACCGCCCCCAACTCTCTACCTTCGTCGGTATGCTCATTACAGCCCCGTAGAGCGTCCCAAACATCGTCCATAGTGAATTGTGCCTTCGACTGGCAAAGTCCCCGTATAACGGCAATGCAGCGATCCTGCCAAGCCTTGTTTCCATGATTCTCCACAGCCTGGATAGCCTGGTCCCGCGCTTCCGCAGGTGTCATGTCCTGCTTCCCCTGAAGGATCAGGGTGCGGCTGAAAGATGGCCTGACAGAATCGAAGAGGGAGGGTTGGGAGATCATCGCTTGACTCGGTAGACCATGAAAGAATCAGACGTTTGGCCTTTCTTCTTTATGCGTGTGGAAACCACAACATTCGACCCGCAAAATTTCACTACCCAGCAATAGTGCTTCACGTCCTTTGTGGTCTGCGAGATTTTTCCCTGATGGACTACACTCCGCACATGGTTTAACGCATCTAGTGGAGACACGCCGTAGCAGTCTATGATGATACGATCAGTTTTCTTCATTGCTGCTTTGGGAAGGAGTTACGTTCTTCTTTTTGACGGACGTAGCCAGCGATTTTCAGGGATTGCATGGTCTCCCTGTCAGCGGAAACCCATCCCTTCAAGGATCGAAGGTCGCGCATCACCGCCTCCAAATCTTCCACCTGATCCCGCAGGGCATTTATCGCGTCTCCGATCTTGAGGCACATCTTCCTCCGCAACTCCTCTTGTCTCTCATACTCTTGGGGTGGTAGCGGTGTCTCGCGCAAAGCTGGGGTAGCTTCGTGAAGCTCCCATGCCAGCTTACGGATCGCCTGTACGTCTTCTTTCGATAGTGCTTCGATTGTCTCAGGACTTAGATCGTTCATTGTTCGGGGGGAAATAAATCATCGAGGATCAAATTCATTTTTCGCTTTATCAGGTGCGCCCTTGGGTGGGGGAAATCGAGGAGCCATAATGAGAGTTCATGGAAGGCTTCATGGACGACCCTCTCAGGTTCTTTCTGTAGTCGGGCACACGTCCCCTCTAGACCTAGGTGGTCTTTCCAGGGGATGCCGCAGGAGCAGGATGGTTCCATAGGGGGCGGCTTTCACCGCAGGGGGTCAGATACCTTTGGCGTAATTGTATCCTTGGAAGAAAGCGGAGGCGGCCTCTTCAAACATTCCGTCTCTTGTCTCGACGAATTCGGGGCGGCCTCTCTTACCGTTCCGTATCTGTAGCTCGCCTCCTACCTGCCACAGTTCAACAGTGGGGGCGTTCGGATCGGTGAAGACGATAAAGGTTTCCATGAGAATGGGGGGAAAGGGTTATTGGTTAGAACGGTGGATAGTGAAAAACTCAGCGGTAGCGTCTTCCATATCCTTTACGGCTTCGATAGCAAGCACCTTTGCTTCTACAACGGGCTTTCCCTGTTCGATAAAGGTCTGCATAAAGCCAAATATACACTTACCGATTGAGATACGATCCCATTTTGCATCTTCGTCCTGCTTGGCCTGTTCCCTGTCCTTCTCCTGACGGATTTGTGTGGTGTTGTTCTGAACCGGGGCTTTGATGACTGCGGTAGCGATAGCCCCACCGGGAACGTCCCACTGTTGGTAGGCGATCCTCTTGTCATCCTTCATTGTTTCGGCACGGACAACCTGCACTTCATTCCCTGGTTGATAGTCTCTCAAAAACTCCTCTTCCCGCTCCTTTGCGTAATACTTGTACTCTTGTCCTGCTGAATCAGCGAAGATGTAGAGGTAGACGTTCTTTCCCGTGGGGGCTTTCGTTGCGTAGTCCGTCTCAGGGTACGTTCCTGCTCGCTTCCTAATGGTGAGCGTCATCGGTTGGTTCGTCTTCAAAACTTTCTTCAGGTCGAGGGCTGTATTAGCCATAGAGTGAGGGGGGATGCCGTGGGGTTTACCCTTCGGCGGAAATAAAAGAATGGTCGCTTAGTGAGTGAGTGACCACATGTGGTCTTCGTAACATCTTTCGCAGTAGTGATCCTCTTCTGTTCGTTCCGTGTTCTTCGTTTCATAGATTTCTCCGCACTGGCTGCATGAATGCCCTTCCGCTTCCCCGCACCATTTACAGAGTGTTGGGGTGGCGTCCATCACGTACTCTTCCGCTTTCTCGTCGGCTATCTTCTCCTCGCGGGTGCCGTCGTCTAAGGGATTCGGGGAGGACATGGGATCTAAGAGGGGAGGGGGGGCTGGAAACAATTAGCGAATATCAAGATCTGGAACAATGATGCTCGGCTTAAAAATTACTCTGTAGTGGTACTTGCTCACGTTCTTAGCATCGGTCTGCTCTACGAAATACGTCACGTTGTCAGAGAGTCCAAGGAAATGTTTCTTGTATTCTCCTTCGCCCACTTTGCAGGTCACCGTTAGTTCGCTTGTAGCGTCATAGTTTCCGAGGGAACACAGCCCTTCAATGGACAGCATGTAGTCTCCCGTGATTCCGTTATAGAACACGACACGCCTATTTATCTCGAACATATCCGCCGCCCTAGACAGGTTACTGGATGCAACATCTGCATCGGAACACCCAGTGAGAAACAGGAGTGAGAAGACGGCGACTCCAAGTGTTAGTAAAGATGCTGTTGCGTTGAGTTTCATGATTAGTAGAGGAAAAGAAGTAGGAAGTAAACGATGAGGAACGAATAGAGGAAGTATTCCGTGGGGATCTTCGGTACGCTCATCTTGGGGAGCCTGTACCGTCGAGGCCGGAGACGGGAGGGACAGTAAATCATCGGAGAGAGTACTTGAGAATCTTCCGCGCCCCCTCACACCCCTTACACTTACAGTCCTCGGGATGCCTCTTCAGCTGATCCAAAGCCAGCCGCTCCATCGGAACGCTGATGTTATCCACGATTTTCTGAAGGTCGTAGAGGGTCATGGGAAGGGGGGAAGGACACAAATACTCTATTCTTCGTGCGCCTTAGTTGCAAGTATCTTCCCTTGACGCTTTGCGGGTTTCGCATCTTTCGGGATGTACGGCATCTTCACTCTCTTCCACACCACGGCGATATTACTAGTGTTTATCCATCTATAGACCGTTGCCTTGTCCACGCCTATTTGCTTTGCGTATTCCTTCGGGGTCATGAGTTGCATGTGCGACACTGTAGCGCGGCACGGTTGCCGTGTCAAATTCTTCCCATGCGGCTTGCAGTCTTGGACTGCCGCCGCAGTTCGCCTGCATTCCCGGATAACTCAAAAAGAGGCCAGCTGTTCGACTGGCCTCTTGCGATCCTCCCACCGCCGAATCCTTCAGCATCTGGGAGTCTGGTCACGGATAGTATATCAGAAGATCCGCGCAGTCACTGTGCACAGACCGTGCTGTGCCTCTCCACCGAAGACAAGCGTGACTTCTCCGGTGTAGCTCTGCCTTACAACCATGTAAGGAACGAGTGCGCCCTTTTCATTTCGGACGCAAAGAGTTTCTGCGAACTGAGGGGATACGGCTTGCTGCCAAGGCTTCGCAGAGGCCAGGGAAGGAATGACCGCAGCGGCGGCCAGGAAGAGGGAGATGATGGCTTTCTTTGCCATGAGAATGGGGGGGAAAAATGAATAAAAAGGTTAGATCGTGAAGTAAGATAGTGAGATTGTCAAGGGATGACTTTTACGCGGAGTGTACCCGCAGGAATAGAGTTCGTGAGGATCGCATTCAGCCCATCCATGCCCTGTCCAGCCCATAGATCGAGCCTCTTCCCATTGATCGCGGAGCCGTGGTCGTGACACACGACTTCCCCGATGGACTGTACCCATAAGCGAGTTCCGAAGGGGAGATCAGGAGGACACGCAACCACCTTCCCAGCGTCTTCTGGACTCATCCTGTATCCGTCTGCGGTTACGAGACAATCCCCAGAGCAGTTTACTTTGAAGTCAGCTTCGTAACTATCTCTATAGTATCGTTGCTGTCCAGGGACGGGAGTGTAGTACCGTGACACTTGATACGTTTCCACCTCTCCCGGTACGCCCATCTCCTCAAGTATCGGGCGCATGTTCTTTCCTGGGCAACTTGTCTTACTCGCGTCCTCGTGTGGGATGAGTCGGGAGTCGGGATACCGCTTCTGTAGACGCTTCACAAGAGCCTTGAATTCCTTGACCTGCTCCCTCGTAGGCTCTTGCGTATTAAAGTCACCTGCGAGGACGATACCGATGGAGTAGAAGTTGATCCTATCAGCCCTCGTATGGGCAGTCCTCTCCCATTCCTGTCTCAGTTTTATCACAGTCGCGTCGCGTCCAATGAAGTAGTGGTAGGCGATATGGTAACCCGTCCCTGTCTTGGGGTTCACTATTTCACTTGTGGGATACCCCCTTCGCTCGTGTCCTTTCTCTACGAGGTCTAATTGTACGTCGTACGCTATTCCGGTGTGGTGAGCCACGATGTACCGTACTTCGTTCCCCTGCGCCTCCGCTTTCTGTATCGTGTAAGCATGGAAGTCGAGAAGGAGTCCCCAGAACATCACGAGGAGGTTCCATCCGACCATGAGAATGGCGATCTTGAGGAAGATATTCAGTTTTCGGATCTGATACCAAAGTGTCCCAGAAACGCAACGAGTGTTGAATGTGTGTTCCATGTGAATAGGGGTGAAATTGTAAAACGGCGTTTTCTATCGTAAACCAGTTGTAAACTAGATCACGTATACTCCGCATAGGGCAACGGTGAGGCCAGCAGCGAAAGCGGTAATGACAGCCGCGATCCCGAAGCGGATGAAGTACTTGTCCATAAGAGAGGGGGGAAGGAAATGAAGTGTGTTGTTAATGTCACCTATAGTTTACTCCTCCGCAGTCATAAGCGCAATTAGATAATTCATTGAGTTATGGCTATTTCTAGCTATTCTTCCACAAGCTCTTATGGAGGGGGACTCCCTTCCCAGTGTCCCCCTTCAGGAAAGCTCAAATCAGAAGGTTTCAAAAATCATCCCTGAAAAATATCTCCCCCAAATACTCACGGAGGAAGTTGGGGTCAATGCGTACCTTCACTTTCACACCCTGAAAGTCATCGAGTACCTTCCCTGAGAGGAGTTCCCGTAAGTCCCATTTGGTGAGCGTAATCGTTTTCATTGTTCTTTATGGGAATTAGCTTCATGGAAGATCCGTAGGAACTCTTCACGGAACTCCTCTGTCACCTTCTTTACGATCTCATCCCCAGGAACGCCCTGATCTGTCAGTTCAATGAACCGCTCACGTTCTGCCTGGTCGAGGGAGTCGAGGGGGGAAGTCATTGGAGAGGAAACGAAAGCAAAAGAAACCAGATTATTATTTTCAGAAATGCCAGAAACACTCCAATACCTGCGACTAAGCCTAGTCCCATAAACACGAGTGGAACGTATTCCTGAAGCCAATCTATGAGACGAGATAGTTTACTCACGGGAGGGATGCGGAGTTTGTCATTCTCCTTCCTCAGCTCTTCGTTGGAGGACATGAGCGACAGGATTTTGTCGAACATCCATTTCGTATCACCTGATGTATGATTTTCCATTGGCACGCTTTTCCACACTGGCTTCCAAAACTCTTCAATTTTCTGCATGGCCTCCCTCTCCCTTTCTTCGGGAGCACCATAGTTACATTTCTCCTCTGAATCGTTACTAATTGGTTCGTTAGTTACTTTTGATGTGGGAGGATCACAACAACAACATCGTTCATCGAACACCAGTTTTCCACTGTCGTCTATGCGATGCCCGTTCTTGTCTTCGGGAGCACCCGATGATGGAGAGCTGTTCTGTGTGTTATCAACAAATCTCATTCCGACGCCCGCTGGTACTCCCTTCCAATAAGGAGAGGGGGTGTAAGTACCGAGGTTGATTTCGACGGAAGAACCCGTGGGGGCAGTTGTAGTCGTCACCTTTTGCGGAGGATCATGGATAGGGCATGGAGGCTTTTCTCCTCCGTAACTCTGTAGGCAAGTGCATACCGCCCAGTATTTCACTTGTCCTTCGGGGGCACCCGATGATGAGGCTGCTGCTGCCGCGTTACCGTAGGGCAGCACCCGCCCTTGAGCGGAGTGATTATGAACAGCCCCGTCACTCGAACCTCTCAACTTCGCAATACACTCATCCAAGCATTTCATTCTGCTCTTCTTGCTCTCTGCTCTGTAGCCCATCGCAAACTCGTGGAGGATGTCGCGGATGTCGGGAGCACCGTGGGCCTCTACTTTCTTTACGACACGGGTGGCGGGGTCGTCAAGTGGGGAGCATGGTTCTACGGCGTCATAATGCCTAAGACACTTCTCACATTCGTATATTGGAACCATTCCATAACAAAAGAATCCTGTCTTTGTAAGTGGTGCGCCGCAACAGGAGGAGAGATTATTCATTATCAAGAGCGGAAATCAGATACAAGCATTTCTCTCTTAGTGTGGAACCCATGTAGTCTCCTTTCCCGTCAAAGTGACGGAGGTATTCTTTCATCAGGATACTCTTGCCGTCTTCCATGAGCTTTTCTTCGATGAAACGAAAGTGATTCCAGTTCCTAATAGGATTCCAGCCTGCAGCGCAATTAAATCCCATCACCTCCACCGCAATCCTCTCCACAATTTCGGAGTCGGAGAGTGCCGATGCTTTTTCTGATTGGTTCATGGGAGGGGGGTGATGAGCTTTTCTTGCATCATAAGGAATACGGTTTCTTTGCCCTGCTTCCTGGCTCGTTCCGCAATGTCCGGGTCGGTAATCATGGCTAGCACTGTTCCTCCCTGGTCGTAATAACCAACAATGAAGCACTCCGTCCTAAGCCCAACAACGGAATCATCGCGGTTGATAGGCCATTTCTTCTTTGCTTTCTTCGCTTGCTTCATAGTCTCAGGGGGAAGGGGGGGGGGAATTAGGACTTTGATGGAACAGTGCCGAACGTCTCCTCTGGCTTATCCACCAAGTAGTACGTCCTTCCTGCATCCATTGAGAAGGCGTCCGGGCGTCTCCTGCTTTGCCACATGGGTCTTCTACTCATCTCTGAAACGTCATTCCATTCATCATTCGCATCCGTCAGTTCCGTCAGCGGCTTGAAGTTCGCAACAAGGCAAAATAATTGAAGAGTGATGGCGGCTGAGCCTCCCGAATGTCCTTGGGAGGCAAACAGCTCTACAAGCTGCATGACATCATCACCAATCATGCCACCGTAAGAGGATTCCTTGCCGAACATGTGCGCCAAGTGTAATTCATGCCGAGCGTGTTCCGTGAGGTTTGTCATAGTCTCAGGGGGAAGGGGTGGGTTAGGGATTAGCGAGGAAGAAGGCACGAGCGAAACCTGCATGGGTGATGCTTCTGGCGATTGCTCGTGGAGACATGTTCGGGTCGCGTATGTAATCCTTTGGAATAGGCTGTAGATGCTGAAGGTTGAGGCGTGACTGCTTGTCCTGCTCTGGATTTAGCTTCACTGGATTCTTTTTCAATTCCGTATTGAAGTTGCCCCAAATATCCGTCGGCTTTCGGTAGGCGTCTCCGAAGTCGCACGGGTTGAATGTGAGTGCCGGCTTGCCCATGAACCATCGCAGCCTTGCCTTGGGATTCTCCATCGCCCACCACGCGAGTCTTTTCCCGTTGTACTGGCACTTCCAAATGATACGGAGACAGGCATGGACAACCTCCATCGCACCCTTCAAGTCTCGCGGAGTCTTCGCAACCGTCCTTGCCATTGAAAACATCGTGCAAGGGGGTGCGGCGAGAATACCGTGGACGTTTTGTGGAGGGTCATACGTCTTCACGTCATGCGTCGGTATCGTGATGACCCGAACGTCATATCCCGCTTCCTTGTACGGTCTACTCCATGCGCCGGTGCCTCCGCAGAGGTCAAGGATGATTTTACCATTAGTCAATGCTCTGGGGGGTAGGATGGAGTTTAATTCGAGGAAATGATTTCTTCATAAGAACATGGAAGTTAATCATTTCTTGTATTTCCGTTGGAAGTTTTAATGCGGTGTTAAGCATTGCTCTTGCCACACACTGAGCACAGACACAAAACGGTTCCGTCGTGCATAGTTCCTTCTCCCGCTTCACAGGCTTCGCCTCTGATGGTGCAGGTGCCATAGGCTCAGGGGGAAGGGGGGAGGGGGGCGTCACAATATATGCAAAATAGGGTCACAATAAAGACATTCTCCAGATTCAGAACACTCCTTGCAAAACAGGGAATCGCATGTTGTACAGAATCTCACAGCGTTCTTACCGCATTCCGTGCAAATCAGACGAGTCTTTTTGAAACGTTTGCATACAAGGCATTGGTCTACCATGTATTTGCCAGCGATACTTGATGTCCTCCATTGATGCTTGCAAACATCCTTTTGTGCTTTTGCCGTTGCTGTTTCCTTGGGGGAGTTCATGGGGAGGGGAGGAGGGAGGGAGACTCGTAAATGTTTCCGATGACTTCGGTCTCTTGAAGCTGAGTAGGACGGGAGGTGTCGAGCTTGTTCCAGCCGTAGAATTGATGATCGCAGTTTTCAACTTTCACACAGAACGCCGCTGTTGCATCCACCCATTCAACTACGCCGCAGCCTTCCTGATCTCTCACAACATCCCCCTCAAATATCTCCTTCCCGTTCTTATCATTGAGGCCAGTGGATTGCATGATGACTAGCCCATTGCCTTCCTCCACATCTGGAATAAATACGCCTTCAAGTCCGTCACGTACAGCGAGTGGTGTGATCTTGTGGAGATCAATCATGGTTTTCGTTGCCGGATTCCAAGCTCTGAATCGAAGGGGTGCCATGAGGGGATCAGGGGGAGGGGGGGAGGAGGGGGGGAGGGGGGGGGTTATGATTCAGCAACGAGGGAAGAATACTGCTCAGGCTGTAGGCTGAATTTCCATGCCATTGCCTCATCGGGATCACCCCTCTTCCCCACTTCCGGATCAACGCCACTCACGTATTTTCTTCCAGTGGATGGACACACATAGGACAGAAAATACGCATCCACATTGAATACCCCTTTAGGGATCATGTAGAGCATATTTCCCCTATCGCTTCTCGCTATAAGCTCTGCTTTCGATGATTCAAGTAACCTTTCCATCCCGTAGTGCTTGAGCGCGGCCATGCGCTGGTCGATGTCTTTGATGTTCAAAATTATCTTAGCCGTCACTCTCTTGCCCGTGACCTTTTTGTAAAGTTCTGGCGGGAAAAAGACACCGTAGAGATGGTGTTGCCCGTACCCATCTGGCCATTCAATTGCAAAGCCATTTTCCTCATGGAGCCGCATTTCCTCGCGCATGTCTGTTTGCTTGAGCTTCGTAGGCATAGGGCACCCCAAACAAACAGCTTCCATCTGGATCATGTCGTAAATACCGGAGTTAAGCAGGTCGAGGAATTGGTCAAACTTCTCTTCTGAAACAATATTTATTCTCGTGAAGAAATCAAAGAAGGAACACCAACCCCAATCACGTACAGATCCGTGCCAGCAAAATTGAAAGTATTGCATTTTCCCCACGCTGTTCCACACGCTGTTCCTCACGCCGTTCTCCACGCTGTTCC
>ERZ1292632.453-Hain-H43-01um-R2-453-length-43770-cov-11_pt1 | contig 43770 bp, 51 predicted proteins | sample MGYA00564407_ERZ1292632 | MGnify/ENA primary metagenome ERZ1292632 (study PRJEB36523, sample SAMEA6512637) | groundwater metagenome | collected 2019-01-08 | study: AquaDiva: Metagenomics assemblies of 32 groundwater samples | reverse complement strand
CTTAAATTTTTAAACTATTTCTTTTTTATTTTTATTATGATTTCAGATTGTATTTTTTGTAAAATATCTTCGGGCAAAGTGCAAGTGGCTAGAATATGCGAAAATGCCAATTTTTTCTCAATTCCCGACGCTAATCCAAAAACAGATGGGCATAGTCTTGTAATATCAAAAAATCACTACGCAACATTATTGGATTTGCCGACAAGTCTTGGACAGGAATTGGTTGATTGCATAAAGAATACGTCAATAAAATTGATGAAGGAAAAAAACGCTTCCGGATTTAATTTAATAAACAATAATTTTGTTTCCGCAGGGCAAGTTGTTAATCATGTGCATCTTCATATAATTCCAAGAAAAGAAAAAGACGGGCTTAATACTCTTGCATAGATTTTCTAGAAATAAAAATTGAGATTAAAATTGAAAATGATATTCCAATTAAATCTACAAAAATATCTTCTAAACTTGGACTCCTCATCGGAACAAAAGATTGATGGAATTCATCGGAAACTGCATAAGCCAAAGATAGGAACAGCGCAAAAATAGCGTGTCTGGTTTTTATTTTTCTTTTGCCTTTTATTAAAAAAAATAGAAAAAAAGAAAACAAAAAGAAGACTGAAAAATGATAAGTTATGGGAATGAATGGGAACCCGCCGCCGCTGGCGGAGCCTGGTATTGATGAAATGTAAAAAATTTCAACGCCGATTAAAAGCAGCATGAAAAAGACGAAAAATCTCCTCTTTTCTAAAAAAAGCATAAAATCAATTTCAATTTTTGATTTATAATATTATATGAAATAAAAAATGGATTTTGGAAAATGCTCTGAAATAAAATTATCGCGATATGTTGTTGCGCGATGTCTCTGGGGAGTGCTGACCTCCCGACCTCGGCCTTCCCCAAATTCTCCAAAAAGGAGGTTGATTGTCAAGGAACCTTGGTTCCTTACATTTATGAGAGCCGCGCTCTACCGCTGAGCTACAGAGACGAAAAGAAAAGATAAAAAATATTTAAAAAGCTATGCGAAGCATTTTTTAACGGAAAATTTTTGCTACTTTTGTAAAACTACAAAAACAATAAGCTTTATATATGGGAAATATTTATAAAGCTTACGCATAGAATTTTATTCTAAAACAACAAAAATGGCTTTTGTAAAAAAATGTCCCGAGTGTGGAAGCGCAAATCTCACTTACGACGCAAATCTTGGAGAAGTGATTTGCAATGATTGCGGTCTTGTCGTCGAAGAAAAAATGGTTGATACCGGAATAGATTTATCCGGAAAGTTTGACAAATCCGAAAAGAAAGGACGTGGGGGAGCTCCGATAAGCATACAAAAATTTGACAAAGGATTGACGACAAATGTCGGAGAAATTTCAGACATATACAAACTGGAAGCGGGACAAACAAGAAAATTCTTAAGATTGAAAAAATGGCAGGAAAGAGTTTCAACTAGCATTGAAAGAAATTTAAGATTGGCAATGGCAGAATTGAGAGTCATCGCATCATATCTTAATCTTCCAAATGTTGTCAGAGACGATGCGGCAAGAGTTTACAATTATGTTCTTCAAAGAGGTTTGGTAAGGGGAAGAAGCATGGAGTCTGTGATTGCAGCATGTTTGTATACTGCTTGCAGAACTTACAACATTCCAAGAACTCTCGATGAAATGGCAACCGCTTCCGACGTGGAAAGAAAAGAAATTGGAAGAACTTACAGATTCATAATAAGAAAACTTGGAATAAAAGTAAAGCAAAGTTCGCCAAAAGATTATATTGCAAGATTCTCGTCTGTTTTGAAACTAAGTCCAAAGACTCAAAACGATGCGTTGAAGATTTTGAAAAATGCGGAAGAAGTTGAATTGACTTCTGGAAGAGGTCCGGCGGGAATTTCAGCAGCCGCGCTTTACGTCGCTGCTTTGATAAACGACGAAAAGAAAACTCAAAGAGAAGTTGCGGACATTGCGGGAATAACTGAAGTAACAATAAGAAATCGTTACAAAGAATTGATTGAAAAATTGAAGCTTGAAGACAAAATAAAGCAAAAAGAAAAAGAATTCTCTGTTAAGAAATAGATTACCATTCATCAATTGAATTTCTCAAATTATAAAAATATTTTGGATAAATGCCGAGAGACAAAGCATAATTTAAAACTGAAGAAAATTCTTCTAAAATCCAAGGATTTTTATTTTCAATTTTAAAAAATTTATTCTTGAATATCACATAAACAAAATCCTCACCCCATAAAAGAGAATACCAGCCTTCAACCATAGATTTAGATAATAAGTTAATAAAAATACCAAAATCAGAGTCGTTAATTTCTATTTTATTGATGGTCCAAATTTTAGGTTCATCGTCAATATGTTCCTCAAAATAAGATTTGATAATCTTAACTTTATTCAAAATTGATTTATCCTGCAAAGATTCTGATTCAATAATTCCTTTCATTTTAAAAAATGCGGAGTGAAGGATTCGAACCTTCGCAAGCACTAAGCTATTGGAGCCTTAATCCAACCCGTTTGACCACTCCGGCAACTCCGCATCTAAAAAGAAATTTGAAATTAGTTTTAAATCTTTAGGGTAAGGGAACAATATTGCATTCTGAAAATAATCTGCTCGCCTCTTGGCTTCTAAAAGTTACTTCTTCAACATATTTGTTATTTCCCCCAGTTCCCCATCCGTTGTAACCTCTCAATGAAGCTTTCCATCCATTATAGCCAACACCAGTAGGTGTAAAAACCCTTAATTCTCTTCCATAATCCCTGTAATTATCTACAAGCAATTGTGCGGAATATTTCACGCTTTCATCGAAATTCTCAGGTTTGACATTTTTGTGAACCAAGGTATTAATTTGCATAACTCCCCAGCTGTTTCCATTGTCTCCTTTAACGATTTTCTCGGAATTCCCGTTGCAGTAAAGAGGATTATTTGAATCGTAAGGTCTGAAGCAATGAGTCAATCTTGTTTCCTGTAAGGCAACTTGCAAAACCAGACACTGGAAATTCTCCGCAATTCCTTCTGCTTTTACAGTCCCGTCAATTTTGTAGCCAAGAGAACTTTCAATCGCAGGCTTCATTTCATTGACAATCTTTATTATTTCATTGCCAATTTTTTTCTGGCATTCAGTGGCGTCAGTACACGACAAGCCGGAATACTGATAAATGCCTGCCGACAAATTTGCAGTCCCTTTTTTTCTCTCAAGAATCTTTATTATAGAATTTGCATTTTCCTCCAAATCCCAAAATCCTCTTCCAACAATATTATCATAATCTGCGGTCGTCAATAATCCATTTAAATATAAATCATCAACAACTTTTTTGAGTTCCGGAGTGTTTGAAGGAGCGGTTGCAAAATCTCCGGCGATGTTTCGCCCATCTATCTTTTTTATTTCGGCTATGGCTTCATCGTACAAAACCGCCAAATTTGGCGAAGTTGATCCTGTGGAAACCGCGGAGTCTCCGGAGATTACAATTACATTTTTCAAATTTCCATTTCCGTCAAAAGTGAAAACTTGCTTTTGGTTTCCATTTGTTCCGGTTATGACGTAATCCCCACCCTCGACAAGAGTCACTCCGTTTTTGTCGAATTTCCACCCGTCATTTTCATAAATTTTGAGCTTTGCCTCTATTTTGCTCAAATCAAAAGTGCCTGTGCCCTTGAAACCCAAAGCCAATTCGCCGTAAGCTTTCGCCCTTATGAAAAATAGTTTTGCTTTCTCGCCGCTCAAGAGCGCCCTTCCAATCAAATCGTTGGTTATGTAGCCTATTTTTCCTTTGTTGTCAAATTTGCCTATTTTTTTCAATTCGCCATCAAAGTCGGAAATGTATTGTCCTTCTTTTTTCAAGCCTTCAATAAATCCGTCAGTCACGGATTTCAAAGTTGCATTTTCAATAGTCTTGGATTGTATTGCCGTTTTCACGCTTGAAGAATCAAGATAACATTTCAAGGTTCCTTTTCCGCCGTCGCACGTTCCAACCTGCATCCATTTTCCGCCGGCGGTTCCAGCCAAATGGTCGGTTCCTTTTCCGGGATTGTCCGTAGCGCAAATTCTTACAATTTGTGAGTTGGATAATGATGGGTCAATAAATTCCTGTGCTCCGGCTTGCAAATTTGGATTTACAAAACTGTACAAACTTGGCGTTCCGGAAACGCAATCTTTTTCCGAACTAATGTCTGTTTTCCCCGCAACATCTTGTTTGTATAAATCCTGCACGTAGTCCAATCCGAAATCAGTCGTTACTTGCTTGAAGCCGCATTCTTCTCTTCCATTCACGCTCACGCAAAGTTCCTTGTATCCTGAAGGAGCCGTGAAATCTTTAGTTTCTGAAGCATAATCTCCGGGTGAAATAAATCCCGATGCAACAGTCACCGTCGGAGCATATTGGAAGAATGAACCTCCTTGAGGTGTCTTCAAATAAACGCTGAAAAATGCCCCTGAATTTCTTCCGGCTTCTCCGGCATTTTTTCCGGCAAAGATATGATAAAATATTTTATATCTTGAAGTGGGAGGAACCGTTGCAGTTGTATAAGTGCTTTCTGAAAACCATGCAGTATATTGCGGTGGAGATTCCGGTTCCGTGATTGAATCAAAGAAATCCATTTTGGAAGGGTAGCTTGCAGAAACAAAGCTTTTGCAAATTGAATGTCCGACTTCTTTTATTATTCCGGTTCTAAATGCTTCAAATGAAGAAGCGCCATAATAATTTGTCATGTATTGAACGGATTTATCCGCGTTCGCCCATGCGCTTGCAACCCCTAAATATTCTCCGCCGCCTCTTCCGGTTTGTCCGGTTATCGCCTCAAATATTTTTGGAACAATTATTCCTGCCAGAGGCTGTGCTTGACTCCAGAAAAAATCGCAAAGATAAATGCTGTGAATTTCATCGCAGATTCCGACGGTTTGTCCAGTTTCCAAATTTGTCTGCAAGCAATCTCTATAATTTTTTTCAACGGAAATAAAACTGTCCATTCCCGCTTTTATTCCTGAAAGACAAACTGGAACATAGATTCCCTCTCTCGCATTTGGCAAACACAAAGCCGCGCTTCCGATTATTCCAGATTGAACAACGTTAGGAACTGTGTAAGCTCCTCCAAGATTGCATCTGCTTGACGGACAAACAACAGGGTCGCATGCATTGAAAAGTAGAAGGCAATCTTCAGGAGACATGAAGTCTTGACATTGAACATCAGGCGTTCCCGTCGCTGGTGAACCGACTTTCATAGTTTCTCCAAGTATTGTTGCTCTCGTCAATCCAGAATTTGATTGCCTTTGTCTCGAAGCATCTTCTACCGCCCTCGTGGCTCTTGAAACAAGGGTATTTGTTTCAGGTTGAGTCAATCCTTTGAATTCTCCGGATATTTGTCCATTTCCGGGATTGAAGCTTCTGCATTCATCACCTTCGGTGCCGAATGCTTCCCTTCCGTCTTTTCCAACATTGCAAATGTAGAAGCTGTTTAATCTTCCGGATTCATCGTAAGCTTTTATATTTCCCAAGCCGGAAACGGTCTGTTTGGTTGCAACATACCATCCCTTTCCGGTATCAAATGGAACAATTGCAGGAAGTCCTTTATATGGTTCAGTTTCAAAGTATCTGACTTCGGGATTCAAAAATTTATTTTCATAAGTGGTTCTGTCGTATTTGACAAATTTTGAAAAAGAATTTTTTATAAGAGATTCTTCTTGAGCTGTGGCGACGTTGACAACAATTCCATTTTCGGAAACACCGCCATATTTGTAGGCGTTTTTAATGAAATAATTTGTGCCATCCCCGTCAAGAAGTAAAACATATTTTTCATTATTATATGTGACAATTTTTGTAGGATATGATTTTGTTTTGTCAATTCCATCTACGCCGCTTATTTGAGTTCCAAGCAAAACTCCGCCGTTATAATTTCCTTGGATTGCATTTTTCCCGGCATAAGAATCAACAGGCAAGTCAAAGCCAGCAGTCTTTAATTCATTCTGAAGAGAGGTATAAGTTTCAAAGTTTTTTGAGTTGGCTTGTATATCTGACATAATCTTGTAAAGTTTTCCTTGAGCAACCCTCTTAAGTTCCGTGCCGGCATTTGGATCATTGTAAATTGTTTCAAGTCTTTCAATATCCCTCGCTTGGCTTAAAGAAATTTTTCCTTTTTCAAATCCGTCTTTCGTGAATGCAGCTTCAATGTTTGCGTCGGTGGTTATGAAAGTCTTCCCGGTTTTATCATTAGGGTCTTCAAATTTTGTTTCAAGTTTACCCCTCACTTGAGAGAGTCTCGCCTCAACATTGTCTTTAGTAATTGCCTGTTGATTTTTTATTTTGCCTTCAACAAGAGTAACATCCTTTTCTATTTGGTCTGAATTTTTCAAAAGGCACGCATCAATTGTGCTGAATTCTCCGCGATTTACTTTGTCTTTGCAAAGGTCCATCCATCCGCCGGAGCTTCTCATTACCTCTTGTCTTGCAATCGCCTTTCCGTCAAAATTATCAAATAGATTTTTTATTGTCAGCGTCGTTCCGACAGTCAAGCAGGCGGCGTTGAATCCTTTTACAACTTTTCCAAGTTGTTCGGAATTTTTCTCCCATTCGGCAATTGTTTTGTTCAAGGCGTCAATTCTTTTTCTTATTTGGTCCGGTGAAAGTTGTATGCCCCTTTTCTCAATTCCGACGCTGAAACTGAAATTCGCTGAAGTTCCGGCATTTCTTATATTTGGAATGACGGAAACTTTTGCAACTTTTTTCAAATTTACATTTGTCAAAGTGAAAATGTAATTTCCACTGGTTGATTGAACATTTCGGTTTAATGTTAATTTATCTGAAATAAGATTTGTTGTTCCCCTTATATTTATTTTTACTCTCGCTGAATTTTCGGATAATTCGTCAAGTTGTATGAAATCGGTTTCTCTCGTGTATGGTGAACTTACGGCATTGTAATTATCAACAAGAAGAACGCTGCCTTTGTTATAATCTGTAGAAATTTTCTGAAGGTCATTCAATAGTTGCTTGCTTTTTCCCGTCAACATAATCGCAGGATTTTTATTGCTCGTTGGTTGAGTTAATTTCAAATCATTAAGTTCATGCCAAGTCACCCCGATTGAGCTTTCACTCCACATCCATTTCCCGTTTGAGAATCCAAGATAAATCTGTGAAGGATAATTTGGATTTACAGAACCGGTTATCTGAAATTCAGCCGTATTTGAGTAGTCTGAAAAAGTGTTGAAAGAATAAATATTCTGGGGATTCTCACCAAGATTAAGGACTTCATTTTTAGTTAGAGTGTATATTCCCTGCGTCCCATCTGATTTTTTCACCAAAATCTCCGCGCTGAATTCATCTTGAGTCGGCTCTGAAATGTCCATGAGTGAAATTATTTTCGTCCTGCCGTTGATTACTACGCCCTTTCCGCCGATTTCTTTGCTTGATGTTTGATGAGCGCTGCATTTGTCTTCCACCCCAACATAATCTTTAGGATATTTTTCCTTAAACTTCAGGCACAAATCCGTCGCTGTTTTCTTTTGGTCTTTTCCTATAGCCAAATCAATCGCGCCGACAAGGGCGTCTTTTCCAAACGTTGATTGTTCGGATTTTTCATTTGAAAATTTGTTTATTATTTCATTGTAATCTTTCATCGCATTTTCATAATAATTTCTTTCATTCGCATTATTCAAAATAACATTTGTTGGTTCCGAAAATCCCGCAATTTTTACTTTTTTCCCAAACATTGTTTCCTCAACAATAGATTCGCCTTTTTTGAAATCAAGTCTTCCAAAATCTTTTCCGCTTCCAAGATATTGCGCTATCCTATTGGCAAGACCGGCATATCCTGTGAGAATATTGGCTGGAACATTAACAAGGCTTCCGCCGGTAATTCTTCTGTGAATCAAATTGCTTATCAAAGATTTAGCAGACTCAAGATCTTCCCTCGTCAAATTATTTTTGTTTTCCGGCATTTCAAGAAGATAAACAAATAAATCGTCAGGATTAACACTGTCGCCATTTGTTCCGATGTAAGCAAGATAAACTGTTTTTTTACCATCGGCTGTCGTATAGAGTTTGTCTCCCAAATTAACCGTTTTCTTTTCGCCATCAATTTCCAAGACAAGCGTTGGATTTATCTTCAATGAGAATCTTTCAAATCCGGTATCTGTTCTGCACTCGACTGCGACTTCCTCGGCAATCCCTTTTTTATTTACATATCTGGCAGAACATTGATTCTCAAGGAATTGTTCTCCTTCTACAACTTCTGTAATTTCCCCATGGATATTAAGTTTGGCTCTTGTGGTGGGGCTTGTAACGTCGTCAAGTCTTAACTGCAATCCCGCCTGACAATAAAATCCGGGAAGATAAACATCTCCAGAAGTTTCTCCTTTCTTCAAAGTGAAAGTTGAAATTTTATTTTCCTTGTCCGCATATATCGAAATGACTGCGCCGTCGTTGGTGATTCCGTCGGCTTTCAAAAATCCTTTTCCGCTCCAGAAAGAATATTGCGCAAATTTTTCATCCCATTGTTGTCCGTTAAGTTCCGGAAGATATTGCGTCGACGGGCCGATTCCAAAAGCATTTTGAATGTCATATCTCACGTTTGCGGTCAAATTTCCGGAAACAATTTCCGGCATGGAAGATTCATTTGAATTTTGTTTCAAAACAATTACTGCATATCCTATGTTTTGAAGAATTGGGGAATTGAGCAGCGTTGATTGTGTGCTCCTTATTGCGGCATTGGCCGGATGAAATCCGACGCCGGAAACAGCCGGAGGATAATTTCCGCTGAATGAAATTGAATCAATGGCTTCAACTTTAATAAGAGGGTTTATCTTAGTGGCATAAAGTTGGCAAAAAACCGGAACGTTTTGTTCTTCAAGCAAATCGCTTCTCACGACGGCAGGAGTGCAGCCGAAAGGCGCAACTTGAATTATAAAATCCTGTCCATTTTGACACTGATTTGAATTAAAAATCGGATAAGGATTCACGCCTTGTCTTCCAAGATAACTGAATGAATTAGCTCCGGGCGCGGTAAATTGAGGGCTGGAAATTGTTAGGGCGTTGGAAAAATTGGCGAGCAAGATGATTGCAAATAAGAAAAGCGTTCCAGTCAAAATTTTTTTGTTTGTTTTCATTTGAAAATCACATTCAATCCCCTGTCTTCGAATAAAAGATAATTATCTTGAAGTTTTGCAATTGTCGTCGGTGTTGGAAGACTGATTGCGCTTATTTCAATCGTCTTTGAATTTTCCAAATCGGAGTCCAAGAGATAATGGTTTTGTTTTCCTCCTCCGGCAAGCGCATTTGAAACTATCTGCGCGGGAAATTCAATATTGAAGCATTTTTCTTTAGAGGCTCCGAAAAAACCGCCGATGCCAGATTCTGGAATCTCAATGCACTTCTCGGTTTTTGTGGCGGCTATGTTGATTGTCGAATTCTTAAATATGTGAACTTGAATCTCATATTGTCCGTCGCTTAAATCAACAGTTTTCTGTTCAGGATAAACAACAACTTTTGAACTTCCATCATCTAGAAGGAATGAAATAGTCGCCTGCCCATTGTAATCTTTTCCATCAAGCTTTAACTGAACATTTTGTGTGTGAAGTTTGTCAAGGAAAATATCTGTGCTTCCCTGTTGAACAACTGAATAAAGGGACTTTGCCGTTTCATAACCTTGAGCTTTTGCAATCACGTATCCGTTTACGCATTGAGGAAATAATTCTTTTACATTACCGTCGGATGTTCTTCCGATAGGGCAAACAGTTCCGGAGCATTCGTACGAAACATCCGCATCAATTTTATTGAATTTTATATCCAAAACATTAACTTCAATTTGTGTATTTTTTTGCGCGCATAATTCCGGAACATTGACGGCGACGGCAGTTGAGTTATCTGCGACTCGCGGTTTATTTCCCTCGATTACTATTGCGAGTGGAAATTGGAAGGTTTCGCTTTTCCCGGAAATTTGCACAAGAACGGGATATTTCAAGCTGTAAACAAAATGATAAGGGACGTAGCAAAATCCAAGAATTCCAAGTCCTGGTTGAGTTCCGACGGGAGTCGCAAGAAGCAAAGATTCTTCTGCAGGATTAACTTCAAAACTTCCAGACCAATTTTTAGAATTGAGAAATCTCACATTGTGCGGAACGGAAATGTCTGAAATAAAATATTTGTCGTCGGAATTCGTCAAGGAAAAATCTCCCCCTTTGATTTTAATTGCCTGAGTGTTTGCTTCAATGGAATTTTTAAGTTCATTATAAACATCATTGCCGTTCCATATCTTCGGGGAGCAAGTAAGTTCAACTCCGTCGACGGGAGCGTACAATCTCAGCACATCAACCCCGTAATTTTCCAAGAACAAACTGCTCTGTTCATAATCATAAATTTTATTCGCCGATTCAAACAAAGCTCCAACTTGAGAGTTTATTGAAATTTTGTGGTTTTTAGCGAGAAAATTTTCATCGCCTTTATTTATAGTCAAATCAGCGTCGAGAGAAACGTCGACTCTTTCATCTAAAATATTAACATTGGCTTTCGGATTTTCAAGAAAGATGTAAAAATCGTCGTCGTAATAATTGTCAAATCGGCAGTTTCTTATTTTTTCTTCAAGATAAGATTGAAGCTGTTCTTCCATCTGGCTTTTTGTAGGTATTTGCTCTTTCTGAATATTATTGCCGGAAACATAATACCAATATGGAATCGGATTTCCAAAAAAATCAAGTTGAGATGAAAAGGGCATGTATGCGCTTCCCGGCTCAAAATCAGGGACATCAATATATCCGCCTTGGCTTTCCAAAATGTCTATGCCCGACAAAGTGTCTTCCTCCAAACAAGAAATAAAAGTTGTATAAACAGGTTCAAGATTTGCCGGTATTGACGCTTGAAAATTTCCGCTGAAAGTGAAAAACAAAAACGCGGCTGCGACAACAAAAATCGCCGCAATTACGAAGATAGTCAACTGTCCTTTTTTTGCTTTTGTCTTCGACGAAAAGAATTCATTTACCCCCTTTAAAATCATGAGAAAAATATGCAAATTATATATATAAAGTTTATCAGGTTACTCGACTCTGTGGTGTCTGTTTGAAATTCGCAAATGGTTTATCCCGCCGAGAAGAATCAGCACTCCGCCGATGATAAAAATGATTGGGTTGAATGAATCCATGGAAGATGGAATATCCACATATTCAATTGAATAATTTACAAAATACAATCCTATTACAAGATAAACTAGGAAAATCAGCCACGAACCCCTTTTTTGCATCCCATGAAAAACAAAACATTATATTTAAATATTTTCAAAAAACAGATTTAATGATGGTCCTGTTGTCCAACGGCTAAGACGCGTCCTTGACGATGGGGAGAACCAAGTTTCTCCTTACACTAACCTCTCCTTCAAGAGAGAAAGCGTAAAATCAAAATGGATGAGACCGAGGTTCGATTCCTCGCAGGACCATAACCTTTTTTGTTATGGGCATGCCACGAAGTTCTGGACCATTTACCCTTAACTTTAAAAACCGATTTCCCCAAGTTTTTATTAATGAAGATTCCGAAAAAAACAAACAGATATTGCAAATACTGCAAGAAGAAAACTGAGCAAAAAATCAAGCTAGTTTCAACAGGAGCAAAAAGGGGTACATTGACGAGAGGTAGCATCTCAAGAGCAAAAAAAAGAGGCAAGGGAAGAGGATTTGGAAACAAGGGAAAATGGGGTTCCAAACCAGCAGTTTCAAAATTCAAGAGAAAATCTAAAACTACAAAAAAGACAAATATCATGTACACTTGCGCAACTTGCGGAAAATCAAAGTATCAATATAAAGGGCAAAGAGCCGGGAAACAAATTCAGGAATAAATAATGGCCCAGGCAAAAAGAAAAAAAAGATTTTTTGACATTGAACTTCCGATAATAAATAAAGAAACGCAATTGCAGGCTTTCGAAGAAGAAGAGCTCGACGGAAGATTTGTGAATTATGATTTGACGAGAATGTTGAAGGGCAAAAGCGCGGTTTTCCAAGTCCTTGTAAAATTAGAGGGAAAAAAACTTGTTGCATTCCCAAGACAAATAAAAGTTCTTCCATATTTCATAAGAAGAATGGTGAGAAAGGGGACAAATTATGTTGAAGATTCTTTCACGGCGGAAGCAAAAGATGCCGTTGTTCAAGTGAAGCCGTTTATGGTTACAAGAAGAAAAGTTCCAAGAAGCATAAGGGGAATGTTGAGGAACAAGGCGAAGGAAGAAATTATTAATTATCTTAAGGACAAAAAAATTGAAACTGTTTTTGAGGACATCATAAGAAACGATCTTCAAAAGAACTTGAGCATTTCATTGAAAAAAGTTTATCCGCTTTCTTTATGTGAAATAAGGATAATCAAGGTTGTCAAGAATAAATGATTAATGGAATCCTTGCAAAAGAATTTTTTAGAGAAATTTGGGAGACATCCGGATTTATATGGGCTTTAGTTTTTCTCGTCTGTATCTATGTGGCATTCAGAGTTACTTATCCAAAATTAGCGGAAATAATAGAAGATAAATTTAAGGAAGAAATATCAAAGATTTTCCAGTAAGACTAAAGCCTCTAGAGAGATTTGAACTCCCGACCCCCGGTTGATTTGGAATCTTAATTATTATAAAAATTTCCTACAAAACCGGTGCTCTGCCACTGAGCTATAGAGGCATATGAATTCAAAAAATCCACAGTTTAAAATTTTTCCTATTAGTTAAAAGTAGGCATAATTTTCTGCAAATCTTATCCCTTTCATTTGATTATTTTTTGCCTTATCTAATCTCATAATCGCTTCAGTCATTCCTTCCATGTCTTCAATTGGAATTAGATACCCTTTTTTATTAAGATAGTCATATATCGCAAAATAATCAATCTCTTTTTTAGTGTATTTCTTTACTTGCCAGTTATTTGACGACTTAATTCTACAATGAATTGCCCCATTTATTGGTTGTGTAGACTTAACTTGAATTCTCTTAAAATTTCCATCTTTTTCTATGAGCAAATCAACGGGACTATCTTCCCCATAAGGTAGAAATATCCTCCAATTTTTCCTTACAAATTCGCTGGCAAATCTTAATTCCCCTTCTTTTGCAATTTGTTTTTTATTTATCATACCTATCGCTAACTATGTTAGCGGTCTTTATATATTTTTATTTTCAAAAAAAAATCTTAGAGGCTTGTTTTATTTCTTCAAAACCCATTTAAATCTGGGAATCTTATCTGCCTCATGCTAAAAAGAGAGTTTCCGTTCATTAATCCAGACTTCAAGAAAAAAAAGATGAAGTTTTCCCATGGAAAAAAACCGTATTTCAAAAAAATTATGAAGATTTCAGATTTTAATGTTTGGCTGGTTGACGGAAATTACATTCGCGGAAAGATATGCGAGGATTTTGTCAATATGGGACAGCCGGCGCTTTTCAAATTTATTCCGAAGAATGAGTTTTGGATTGCAAAAGAGGCGAACTCAGGAGAGGAAAATTTTTACGCGCATCATCTTTTGATAGAAAATAGATTGATGAAAAAAGGCATGTCGTATGATAAAGCCTGGTTGATTGCCGCTTCGGCGGAAAAAAGAGAAAGAATGAAATCAAAGCTGTCAAAAAAACTTCAAAAAATAAAATCTGACAAAAAAATAGTTAGCAATAATATACACAAAAAAATCCTTGAAAAAATTGGGGAGCTGAGAATATGGCTTGTGAACGGCGAAGCGGTGAGGGACAAATTCAGGATTGATTTTGCAGGAGGCGGACATGACAAAGTTTATTCATTTATTCCAAGAAATGAGATTTGGATTGACGATGATTTGTCAAACAATGAAAGAAAATTCATAATAATCCACGAATTAAAGGAAAGAAAACTAATGTCAAAAGGAAGAAAATATTATGATGCCCACTATGTGGCTACCGAACTTGAAGACATTGCAAGAAAAAAACCGAGCAAGGTAAAAAGAATAATGAAAAATCTTTCCTAAGGGTAAACGTACCCTACTTTCTTGTCCTCAACAAGAATGTTGGCTATTTCATTTTGCAATTCCACCTTATCTCCTTTTTGAAAAGGACCGAGCATTTCGCCGTTCAAATCCATGAATTCATTGACATCATCCAAAAAAATCACCGAACTTTTTGAACCATCTTTTTTTGGTTCAACAAAATTTTCAACGTTCGTTTCTTGGATGGCGTGCAGAGATATTTCCTCGCTTTTTTTAAATTCACTTTTTCCATTAAGCAGCATTGAATTAACTTGTATGTCTGAAGATTCAATTGATTTAAGGAGGCTTTCAAACATCTTGGATTCAAAGTCAAGCATATTTTCAAAATCTCTTTTGGAAACTCCTGTTTCCGTCGCTATAAGGAGAAGATGCAATATTTTTTCTCTTCTTCTGAAGATAAGTTCCTTGAAAAGAGTTCTGGCATTCTCAAGTTGTTTTTTATTTTTTATGGAATTATCTGAAAATTCATCTTCGGTTTTTGAAGAAAATTCTTTTTTCTCGCGAAGATAAGTTGCAACCTCTTCAATGAAGTTTTTAGGCAAGGATTGGAGCTGTAACTTTTCCCCCCTTTCTTTTCTAACCGCCTCGTGAATCTCGTTATATGTAATCATTAAAAAACAAAATAGCGGTTGTTTTTAAGAATTTTCGTCCTTAATCAAACATTACTTGTAAGAATAGGAACTTTCATGTGCTCAAGATTAAATCTAGAAAGCCAATCTTTCAGCTTTTCTAATTCAAGCTTTGATATTTCCTTATTTTTATAAAGCATCCCAAAAGTCCAATCCAAAAATGCGTAAAAACTTGGTTCAAGAATATTCTTTCTTCTCTTAGTTTCAATAAGTTTATTAAAAATTTTGTAAAGTAAATTTAAATCTTCAAAAAGAATAGGATAGTGAGGAAGTAAAGATTTTATTTGATTATATCTTTCTTTTATTTTTACTTTGTTGGGTTTTTCGGAAATTTCAAGGTCAATGATATTAATGTACAAATTGACAAATTTCTCTATAAATTTTTTATCTTTTTTAACAATCTTCAAATTTTTCACTTTTATTGAATACTCGTAATATTTGTCATAAGGAATAATCCATTTTATAGCTTGTTCCCTCGTTGCTTTTTCCATGATTTTCCTGAAAAGCCTTATCGAATTTCCATGAGCCGAAATTGCAACATTTTTCTTTTCTCTCTTCAAAATTTTCCTTAAATCTTTGATAAAACTCTTGACTCGCTTCTCAACCATCGCAAAACTCTCTCCGCCTTTAGCTTTTGTATCAAATCCTCGATGTATTTTATCATATTTCTCTTTGCCAAATTTTCTTATAAAATTCTCATGGCTTGTCCCGTTTAAAATTCCGTAATTTCTCTCAATCATTCTATCATCTTTAATCAGTTTCTTGCATTCGGGATGAAATTTCAAAACTTCTTTCAATGTGTCTTTAGAACGCGAAAGTCTTGTGTAAAAAGCGATTTCAAATTTTTTATCTTTCAGCTTCATAGCAATTTTCCTCGCAGATTTCATTCCTTTAGGGCTAAGTTTTGCATTCTTCCATCCTGTAAAAATTCCCTTTTCGTTGTAAAATGTCTCGCCATGTCTGAACAAATAAATCTTCACCTTTTTCATAAATAGTCAAATTATCAAAAATTTATAAATCTACGGCATTTCCAAAGTTTATGTTTAAGTTCCTCAAAGACAAGCTGAAAGATTGGACTTCAAAGATTTCAAAGTCGGAAGAAGCCATAGAAGCGAAACCGAGAAAGAAAAAGGCAGAGAAGAAAGAAAAGCCGCAGAAGAAAAAGAAAATCAAGGAAAATATTGAAAAGAACGTTATTTCCGAGCCTGAAATTGATGTTTCTCAAAAAGACGTTCCTAAGAATTTTGACGAGGAGGAAAATCAACCCGGGACGGAATCTTTTTTCAAAAAAATAACTTCCAGACTTTCCAAGGTAAAAATTAGCGAAAAAGAATTTGATGTTTATTCCGACGAATTAAGGACGCTTTTGCTTGAAAATAATGTTGCATTTGAAGTTGCGGAAAAGATGGTTCAAAGATTGAGGGAGAAAGTTGTCAACCAAGAATTTTTGAAGAAAGAAGTTGAAGGGCAGATAAAATATTCATTAAGGGACATAATTGAGGAAATTTTGATTGAACCGTTTGATATTCCGGGAAGAATAGAATTGAAAAATAAATCTGAAAAAGAGCCGTTTGTGATTTTATTCTGCGGAATAAATGGTTCTGGAAAAACAACAAGTGTCGCAAAAGTCGCGGAATATTTGAAGAGAAAAAAAATTTCCGTTGTTCTTGCAGCCGCGGACACGTTCCGTGCCGCTTCAATTGAACAGTTGAAAAAACACGGGGAAAGAATCGGAGTGAATGTCATCGCGCATGATTATGGTTCTGACCCGGCTTCAGTGGGATTTGATGCAATAAAATATGCCAAAAAAAATTCAATTGATTGCGTGTTGATTGACACGGCTGGAAGAATGCACACGGCAAAAAATCTTCTTCGAGAAATGGAAAAAATTGTCCGTGTTTGCAAGCCGGATGTGAAAATCTTCGTCGGAGAAAGCATAACCGGAAACGATGCTGTTGAACAAGCAAAAGCTTTCAACGAAGCAATTGGAATCGATGGAGTCATTCTGACGAAATCAGACATAGATGAAAAAGGCGGGACGGCTCTAAGCATAGGATTTGTAACAGGAAAACCGATTTTATTTTTAGGGACGGGACAAGAATACGAAAACATGGAGCCGTTTAGCAAAAAAAAGTTTGTTGAAAATTTGGGACTTTGAATTATCTCTCCTTAACAAAATAAACCAGCATCGCTGAAATCAAGGATAAACCCGCCAAATATCCAAACATATAATCAGGATTAACGTTCCACAAAGCTCCAGCGACAATTCCGCCAAATATTGCCGCAATTCCTATTGCGGTATGGAAAGCCCCAAATGCCGTGCCTTTCATGTCATCGGAAAGATTTGAAACTATTTTTCTGTGGCTGGAATAAGTCATCGCCGAAATCAGTCCGTAAAGAATAAAAATTAATGCAAGATGCCAAATGTTTTCAAACAAAAACAATCCAATCATCGTCGCGAAAAAAAGCAAATATCCCGAGAAGAGTATTTTCTTGCTTCCAATTTTATCTGAAAGTTTTCCAAAAGGCACAAGGAAAATTGCATAGGAAACATTAAAGATTATGTAAAATGCAAAAGAAGCTATTATGCTCCCGGTGAATTCTTTCGCAATTAAAAGCAAAAATAATGACAATCCGAAGTTCGCGAATGAAAAGAATGAAGAGACAAAAATGAAATATTTGAGTTTCCATGGAAAATTCTCAAGCTCTCTGAACAAACTTTTTTTAATTGGTTTTATTTTTTTCTCCTTGACGAAAATAATTGGAACCAAAGACAAAAATGAAATCGCCGCAGCTATGTAGATTATGTTTCTTATTCCAAAATTAAATTTCCAAAATAAGAGCAAAACTAAAAACATCCCAAGTATTCCTCCGAGAACATCTAGAGTCTGAGTTATTCCAAAATCGCGCCCATTATGTTTTTTTCCGTCTGAAGCGATTAAAGCGTCTCTCGGAGCATCTCGGAATTTTCCAAATCTTTCAAATGAAACAAAGGCGACGAGTGCCTGCCAGGAACCCGCTGTTCCCAAAAGAAATTTGAACAAAGAAGAAATAAAATATCCCAAGAAAATATAGTTTTTTCTTTTTCCGGTTCTGTCTGAAAGATATCCCCCGAAAATTTTAAAGATGCTCGAAAGTCCTTCTCTTAATCCGGACATTAATCCAAGAGAGATTCCTCCGCCGCCGAGAGATAAAATATAAAATGGCAGAAGGGGAACAATCATTTCGCTTCCAACATCGTTCAAGAAACTGGAACTTCCCAAAAGCCAAACATTTTTAGAACTTCTTCTTTCGCCTCTTTTCCGAGTTTCTGAGGAAAACGAGCGAACCAGTGAGCCTCTTTTCATTCCTGCACAAAACAAAAATAATTTATAAATTTAATATAAACCGCAAATTTATTAACCGCTAGTGGACATTCAAGAATATGCTCGAAAGACTCGGAGAAGTTTTGAAAAAGGCGACGGATAAAATAGCAAACGCCATATTTTTAGACAAAAATCTATTGGATTCAATAATAAGAGACTTGCAAAGGGCGTTGATTGAAGCAGATGTTAATGTTTCATTAGTTAAGGATTTGAGTGAAAAAATAAGAAAAGCCGCCCTTGATGAGAGAGTTACCGAAGTTGACAAGAAAGAACATGTGATAAAGCTTCTTCATGACGAACTTTTGAAAATTCTTGGTGAACACAAGAAACTGAAAGTTGATGAAAAACAAAATAGAATTATGCTTTTGGGTTTGTATGGCGCGGGAAAAACTACAACAACCGCAAAGATTGCAAATTATTTTGCCAAAAGAGGAAAAAGGGTTGCAATGATTGGATTGGATGTTCATCGTCCGGCGGCTTCAGAACAATTGAAACAGCTCGCGGAAAAAAACAAGCTGAATTATTTCATAGATTTGGAGGAAAAAAATCCCGTTGAAATTTGGAAGAAGCATAAAAAAGATTTGGAGAAATTTGACGTCGTTGTGATTGACACTGCAGGAAGGCATTCCCTGGACAAGGATTTAATCAGAGAAATAAAAAATATTGCAAAGGAAATTTCTCCGACGGAGTCAATTCTTGTCATGCCTGCCGATATTGGACAAGCGGCAAAAAAGCAAGCCTCGGATTTTAGGGAAGCGGTTGATGTTTCTGGAGTTATAATAACGCGTATGGATAGTACTGCAAAAGGCGGTGGGGCGCTTTCAGCTTGTGCAGAAACAAAGTCCGGAATTTATTTTATAACAAGCGGGGAAAAAATAAATGACATTGAAGAATTTCATCCGAATTCTTTCCTTTCAAGATTGCTTGGTATGGGAGATTTAGAAACGCTCATCGAAAAAGTTCGTTCGGTAACTGACGAAGGAAAACAGGAAAAAATAAGAAAAAATCTTGAGTCGGGAAAGTTGACTATTGAAGATGTTATAGAACAAGTTAAATCAATGAATTCTCTTGGCGGATTTGAAAAAATAAAATCTATGATTCCCGGTTTGGGAAATGCAAAAATTCCGGAGAATGTTCTTGAGACGCAACAGGAAAAAGTTTCCAAATGGGAGCATATAGCAAAATCAATGACATCCGATGAAAAGGATAATCCTGAACTTTTGGAAAAGCAAACTTCTAGAATCCAAAGAATTGCAAAGGGCGCGGGAGTAAATGTTTCAGATGTCAGAACTTTATTGAAGCAATACAAAATGTTAAATGACATGATCAAATCTGGAATTTCGGGCGACATGGAAAACGGAATAAGTCAGAAGCAAATGCAAAAGATGATGAAGAAGTTTGGAAAGAGGATGAGATGAAATGAACCACAAATATATCCTCGTTTCAATTTTAATTTTAATCGCGCTTGCAGCGTCGGCAATACTTGCATTTGAGCCATTGTCAGTCGTCTGCAATGTTGAGCAAGGTTGCGCTTTGGTGCAAAATTCAATTTATGCTCAAACATTTGAAATAAAAAACAGCTTGTTTGGAGTCGGCATTTTTTCAGTGCTCTCAATCCTTGCATTGTCCCAAATTTTTAGGCATTCAAATAAAATAGAAAAATTCCTTAAGTTTTCATTATTTGTTGGTTCGGCGGTAGCCGTTTATTTCCTGATACTTCAAATTTTTGTTCTTCAAGCGTACTGCAAATATTGCATAGTCGTGGATTTATCCACAATATTGGCTCTTTTGGTAATTTATTCTCCCAAGAAAAAAATTAATTTTATTTAAAATGAAAAAAATAATCCAAAAAGGCGCCGAAGCCGAGATTGATTTGGTTGATGGAAAAATAATAAAAAATAGGATAAAGAAATCCTATAGAATTCCCGAGCTTGATGAAAAGATTAGAAAATTAAGGACGCGTTCGGAGGCGAAGATTTTGGAAAAAGCGTCAAAGATTATCGACGTGCCGAAAATAATTTCTTCCGACGAAAAAACAAAAAAAATAACGATGGAATTTATAGACGGGAAAAAACTATCCGAACATTTGAATAATTTTAGTTTGGAAAAACAAAAAGAAATATGTAAAAAAATCGGCGAAAATATTGGAAAGATCCACGAAAAATGGATAATCCATGGAGACTTGACAACGAGCAATATGATTTTGAAGGACGATAAAATATTTTTCATAGATTTTGGACTTGGCTCAATAAGTCAAAGATTTGAAGATATGGCGGTTGATTTGCATTTATTAAAAGAAGCATTGGAAGCTAAACACTTTCAGCATTGGGAAATTCTTTTTGAACAAGTTTTGAAAGGATACAAGAAGTCGCATAATTCTGAAAAGGTTTTAACTCAATTCAAAAAGGTTGAAAAAAGAGGGAGATATAAGGAGCAGTATTAAATCTTATAAACTCTTTTTATTCTCATATTAAATAGCCCTATCGTCTAGTGGTCAAGGATACGGCCCTTTGAGGTAAAATGCTCTGCATTTTCATCATCGTTTGCAAAAACGAAGAAAGGCTGTGACCCAGGTTCGAATCCTGGTGGGGCTATCTCATCCAAAATATCTCTTGTAATAAATTTCTCTGTTGATTTCTTCCCTCGTTGGCGGAACTCCAAAAAATTCTCTTAATGAAAAGGGGCGGTATTTTTCACCGATTAAAACTCCCGCAAGTTTTCTGTATTCTCTGCTGGAATCGGAGCGGGGATAGTTTGTGGTTGATGGTATGAACTCCGATTGAGATTTCTGTATGTTCACATCGTATGGAATTATTGCAAGAACAGGAACCCCTGAAGACTCTTCAATGTCTTTTATGGAAAGTTCAAAATTCTCATCATGTGCCTTGTTGATTATTATTCCCGCAATCGGCGTGTCTCTGTTTCTTGCCATCTTTACAGCTTTTATCGTCGTGCTCAGGGAAGGCAAATCTGGAGTTGTGACAACGACAATTTCATCGGAAGCGAGCATCACGGCAAGAGTTTCTTCATTCAATGCCGGAGAAGAATCAATTATTATTGCATCATATCTTCGCCTCAACCCCCTTATTTTATCTTTTAAGTCCAGGGGATTAAATTTCAAGTTGGAAAAAATTGAGGCTGGAATCATGTCAAACGTCTCAAGTTTTTGAATTGCATCTCCAGGATTTATCTCTCTTGAGAGAACGTGATGGATTGTATTTTCCGGGTCGATGACGTTTAAATGCAATCCAAGATTCGGCGCGGATAAATTGCCGTCCACGAGCAAAATTTTTTTTCCCAAGCTGGACATGGCATCACCGAGAGCGACGACGCTGGACGTTTTTCCAACTCCCCCCTTTAAGCTTAAAATTCCGAATATTTTTCCCATTAATCACCTTTTCATAAGACAATTTTTCTGGATTTAAATATTTTTCAATCAATAACTTTAAAAATGAAAATTTAATTGTCTTATCATGCCTAAGAAAAAAACAGCTGAAAAAGTTGAAGTAAAGAAAGAAAAAGTAGCTTCAAAAAAAGTTTCCGAAGCGGAATTTGAAAAGCGTATTTTGGAATTTGCCCAGTCCGGACTTACGTCTGAAAAAATTGGAGAGGCTTTGAGAAAAGAAGGAATTCATCCAAAAGAACACAACAAAAAAATATCCGCAGTATTAAAAAAAGAGGGAAAATACATAAATCCTGATTTGAAAAATGTCTCTGAAAAGCTCGAGAAGATAAAAGCCCATTACGAAAAGAATCATCAGGATAAAAGGGCAATGAGGGAAAAAGACAGAGTTTTCTCACAGTTAAGAATTCTCAAAAGATACGCAAAAGTTCAATAAAACATACAAATATTTTAATACGAGTATTGTGAATAAATTTAATGAGAAGTGATGACGATATAGCTCTTTTTGATATGGATGGAACTTTATGCGATTTTGATAAAGCCCTTTTTAGGGATTTAGAAAAAATGAGGTCTCCATTTGAAGAAGAATATCATCCGCCAATAAAAGATGATGCTCCGAGTTATATTAAAGAGAGGGCGGAAATGATAAGGAGTTGTAAAAGTTGGTGGGCAAATCTTCCAAAATTTCAATTTGGATGGGATGTTTTGGATATCGCAAAAAAATTAGATTATGAGATAATGGTTTTAACTCAAGGTCCAAGAAGAAATCCGTCCTCATGGTCTGGAAAAAAATTATGGATTGATAAAAATCTCGGAAAGGACGTTGGAATAACAATAACAAGAAACAAAGGGCTAGTCTACGGAAAAATTCTCGTCGATGATTACCCGCCATATATTGATGGTTGGTTAAAGTGGCGCCCAAGGGGATTGGTTATAATGCCTGCAAACAAACAAAATCAAAATTACAGCAGAACTAATGTAATAAGATATGATGGCAAAAATTTATCCGAAGTCTATGATGCCATGAGCATAGCAAAGGAAAGAAAATCTCGTGAATCTCTAAAGATTTAAAACCCCAATTTTTCTTTCTAAAACATGATTGGACAAGGAGATTTAGTTTTATGCACCGTTGAAAGAATTGACAATACGATTGTATTTGTAAAATTGCTCGTAGATGGAAAGGAGTATGATGGAAGCATTGTGACTTCGGAGATTGCACCTGGAAGAATAAGAAATCTTAGGGATTATGTTGTTCCAAAAAAGAAAGTGGTTTGCAAGATTTTGAGAGTATCTGAAAGGGGAAATTATGAATTATCATTGAGAAGAGTAACCCCGAAAGAAAGAAAAGAAGTCATGGACATGGAAGGGCAGGAAAGAGCTTATATCAGCATATTAAAAAAAATTCTTGGCGACAAGACTTCGGAAACTATTGAAAAAATCCAGAAGGGGGAAAGTTTGTCGGATTTTTTCGAATCTGCAAAAGAAAATCCAAAAAAACTCGAAAAGCTCGTCGGTAAAACAGAATCGGATAAAATTCTTACAATACTTAACACTCAAAAAAAGAAAAATATGGTTGTCAAGGAAGAAATATCGTTAAAGTCGGATTCTTCGGACGGCGTTGAAAAAATAAAAAAAATTCTTTCAGATTTCAAGGAAGCCGAAGTAAGATACATAGCCGGCGGAAAATATTCTGTTAAAACAGAATCCGAAGACATAAAGAAAGCCGATAACAAACTTCGGGAAGTTTTGTCTGTAATTGAAAAAAGAGCCAAGGAAAACCGCGTTGATTTTAGCATTATCCAGAAGTGAAAATTTTTCTTGTTCCCATCCTTCCAGAATAACAGAATATCATAAAGCTTAAATAAGAAAAACATTGAATATGAATATGACGAACGTGATAAAGTTAGTCAATAAAGGAGCGCCGATAAATCTTGCTCTTGCAGTGATATTTGACACGGAAAATAAAAAAATTCTTATCACCAAAAGGAAGAAGCGGGCGCAGATAACTGAATTGATTTGGTGTTTTCCGGGAGGAAAAATCAATTACGACGAGGAACTTGAAAAGCTATTGGAAGAAAAAATCAGGGAAAAATTAGGCTTAAGAGTGGCAAATCTCGGTTCAATATTCGCTGAAACGCACTCCAAAGAAAAAGGAAAATTATATTCAGTATATTGTTTATGCGAATTCATTGGCGGAGAAGCAAAACTTGGGGAAGAATTTGAAGAAGTCAAATGGGTTTCTCCCGAAGAAATAGAAGAGCATTTCGGTTCTGATTTGCATCCTGCCTTGAAAGAATATCTTATTGGTTTGAAATGAAAAAATTTATTCGAATAAAACTACACTAACACTTAACTTAAGATTTGTTTCATCGGCAGTGAGGACATAAGCATTGATATGACTACTAGAACCAGAACCCGCAAGTAGTTTAAAAGAACCTTCATTAATCTCTCGAGGAGTTCCACCATTAACCTTTATCGTCGCTGCCGAATCGGAAGCCTGCATTAACTCAACCGTATATGTTCCACCATTAATCACTACATTTTTTGTTGGAAAATCGCTAGACAAATCTATCTGCTGACCTAAAGATAAAAAAGTTAGACGTAAAGGAGAACTAAGTTCAGTTTTTGTATAATAACTAGATAATTTATTATCAACCTCGGCTTTGGTATAAATTTCAGTTCCGCCGTATGCATTTCTAACTTTGATTGTATTTCCAGTAACAGATAAAGTCACAACCGAAGCAATTACTGCAACAACAAGAGAAACAATAACAACCGTCGCCAAAGTAATATTCTTATTTTGCTTGACCATTTTCTCTTTTTAAAATCGTAAAGATTTAATTTTCTAAAAGAAATATATATATATCTTCCGATTTTTCAAAAATTATGAAACTCCGCAAGTGCCTTCATTGCAAAACTTATACATTGAAAGAAAATTGTCCGAAATGTGGTTCAAAAACAAAAGATGCGCATTATAAATTTGTCAGAGTAAAAGTTTCACAAAACATTTAAAGATATTTAACCAAAGTGAGCAATGAGTAATTTTTTGATTTCAATGGTTTCTTCAGAAAGTGAAAAAAATAAGGCAAAGGAATTTGTTCAAAAGTTCAGCCATCTGGAATTTATAATAGGAGAATCCCGCGATCCTACCGAAGAGGAAATCAAAACGATTAATGAAAAAATAATTTTCTGATTACAAATTATTGTCCTTGCCAGTGCCGAAAAAATTATCTCCGATTCCGACAGCAGAGGAAAATAAAAAAAATCTTGTAGATTTTTATTTTAACGTGGGAAATAATTGCAGGCATCTTTTAGTTTATGAAAATCGTTTAGGGCAAAATTTAATAGGTTATGCCGGAGTATGGAATGGTTGGCTGCCCCTAGAACAAGAGCAAGTTGAACCTAGAATTGAATTGTTATGCATTAGCCCAAAATATAATAGCAGGTCAAAAGAAATCATTGAAGAAATTAACAAATTGCTTCCAGATTTAAAAGCAGAATAATTATAAATTTATTAGAAAACAATCTGTTTCCCGCTAAATGCCGAATCAATCTTGATTTTTCCATCGCCGCCAGTTACCCTACCTATTAAATCTGATTTAAATTCATTATGAGAAAGCTCAGAAGCTATTTTTTCAATTGAGTGTTTTGGAACGGACAAAATAAAACCGACGCCGCAATTGAAAGTTCTATACATTTCCTCGTCGGTTAATTTTCCTTTTCTTTTTATTTCTTCATAAATTTTCTGCGGCTTCAGGCCGTGTCGGCAGATTTCAATATCTGAATTACCCAAAAAATCTTTCAATCTTGTATAAGCTCCACCAGTTATATGAGCCATGCCATGAATATCAAAATTTTCCATAATCTTAAAAAGCGAATCGGAGTAAATCAGCGTCGGTTCCACAAATTCCCGTCGCGATTCATTTCCAAATAATTCTCTAATTTTCGTAAAACCGTTGGAATGTAAACCGCTGCTTTCAATTCCAATAAGGTAATCTCCTTGGAAAAATTTATTTGGTTTGTTTTGGGAAATTTTCCCATTTATCGTCATGCTTATTTCAAGTCCCGGAAAATTCTCATGGATGGAAGTCTCACCAGAATCTATTGTGATGTTTCTCTTTTGGCATTCGCTTACAAGAGTCCCAACAATTTCGCAAATGGCATCATTATCTTCTCGAGGAAGTATTATGTGATCATGCAATTCAACCGGCTTCGCCCTCATAACCGCTAAATCGTTTAAGTTCATAGCAAGAGAATCCAAAACAGCATATGCGAAAGTCCTTTCTTGCCAATGATAAAGCCCTTTTGTCCCAATCCCGTCGGTAGAACTATGGGGCAGATAATTTGGCTTCTGAGTTTTCCTTACCAATCTCAAAATTTCTTCTTTATAGGGTTTCGTTGAATCGTACATTTTAGAATAAAGTTTTTTGTTTTATTTCCGCTTTGACAATTTCCATGTCTTTCTCCCAAGAATCAATTAAACTTCTGTTGTAAATTATTGCAGCAGGATGAAAAAGAGGGATTAGTTTTATCTTTAGTCCATGAAATTCAATCATTTTAATTTTTCCGTGAATTTGTGTTATTCCTGGCATTTTGTCCATTTCATCAATTTTACCGTCGGAAAGAAAAAATTTCGTTGAGTAATTTCCAAGGGAGCAAATTACTTTTGGTTTTATTTGTTTTATTTGTTCAATAAGCCATGGAGTATGCGCTTTTATTTCTTCAGGCAAAGGATTTCTATTTTCAGGAGGGCGGCATTTTAAAATATTCGCTATGTAAACATCATTCAAGCTCAAGCCGACTTTTGCAAGAAGATTGTCAAGATTTTTCCCTGCAGCCCCGACAAAAGGTAAACCCTGTTCATCTTCATTTCTTCCAGGAGCTTCGCCAATGAACATTATTTCAGCTTTTTCATTTCCCTTTCCAATCACAATATTTTTGCAATTTTTGAAGATTTCAGTTTCCTTGACTAAACGAATATATTCAAGTTCCATAAGAAGGACAAAGAAAAAAAAGTTTTTAAGAATTTAGATAATTACTTTTTTCTTCTATTCATGATTACCCATGCCGCAGCCGCCAAAACAACTAAAACCAAGATAACCCCTAAAATAGTCTTCGTCTTTCCAGAGGATTCAACAACGACCTTTTCACCTATCGCAAAGTAGCTGAATGAGTTTACATCCGCAGTGTAATAATAGAATGTATCATCTTCTTCAGAGAAGCTCGTATCTAATTGATTCCAAACGCTTGCATCAGCATCATAGTGGAAAAGAGCAACATCTTGCATCGTCAATCCGTTGTCAACAACCCATTGCTTTTCAACCTGAATTTTTATTGTCGCCTTGTCCAGCTTATCTTCCAAATTTACCGCTTCAATTTGCATATAAGTATAAGTCTTTCCGGTTTTTTCAACGGAAACATCAGCAGGCTTTCCGTCATGTTTCGTGACAGTTATCTCAACATTCTGGGCTTCACTATTAACCTCAACTGAAATTTCTTTCACTCCGGCATCAGCATTCACATCTGTTTGAACTGCAGGTGTTCCAGGCATTATTGAATCAAATGTATGACTCGCCTCTGTACTTTTAGTTTCTGTCGGAGTGGTTGTTGTAGTTCCACTGCTCGTTGTGCTAGACGAGCTTGAGCTCCTAGTTACAGGCACTTGAGTTGATGAACCGCTTGGCGATTGTTCAACAGTGTAAGTATCGGAAGCACTCGCAGTGTTTCCAGATTGGTCTGCAAAATTACAGGTTTCAGTAAACGTTCCAGTGCTTGAAGTGGAAGGATTAGCAGTTATAGATGTAGCTGTTGAATTCACCCCGGATGTCGAATCGCTTGGGCTGCAGGTGCAAGTCACGACATCACCAGTGTGAACTGTTGAACCCGAAGAACCCGAACATACAACTGATGCTGTTGGAGCCGTGTTGTCAAAAGTGACCAATGAAATATTAGTACTATTAAAATTACCATTACTATCATTCGCCCAAATGCTAATGTTATACGTTCCATCTGGGAACTGTGCAGTATTTATTGTAACATTCCAATAATTTCCGTTCCATGCGAACGATGAAAGATTTGATGCCATGTATGACGCATTCCAGTTTCCCCCCGTCGCATTGAAAACAGATACATTAACATAAGTTATTTCTCTTGCTGAAGAACCAAGAGTCAAACTAAAATTTCCATTGTCAACAACAGAAACATTGATAACAACAGAACCAGAAACATTTGCGTAACTTATAGTCCTTATTTTAGTATCAGAGCTGTTGTAAGTGAAATTAACAACACTTGGAGCGGTTGTGTCGTTAACAATAATCGTGAAATTTGTTTCATTTCCCATACCTGACCCACTGTCATTTGTAAAAAATCTGATTGTTATATTATACATTCCAGGAGTTGGAGCAGAAGCATTGAACCATATTTTTGAATAATTAAGACCTACCGTGCCCCCTGTAGCATTAGTGTCGAAAAAAACAAGGGTGTTCCCCAGAGCCGCACTCGTACCATTCCAGATGACAACCATATATCCATCAGCATCGGTAAGATTTACACGCGTCCAGTTGTTAAACGTACTACCGTTTCCTACCTCCCCCGCACCCGTATATGTTCTACTAAAATTTGCACCAAATGAATTAGCATTGACCTGAGTGCTTTCAGCCGCGGTTACAAGATAGGTTAACCCCCTAAGCGTTACATTTATATCGGTCAAATTTTCTTGAGTAGAACCAGCACTAGTATAATTTATGGAGAAATTAAAAAGATAGTTAACATCCTCATTTATTACAAAACCAAGAGTTGCATTTCCCTTGGCACTGCTTGTGTGATTGGAAATGTTTAGGGTGACAGTAATTTGATCATTACCTGTATTATTAACTTGAGGCAAAGCCGATATAAAACTGAAAGTGTTAAAAACATAAACAACCACTATGGCAACAACTAAAATCAAAGCTAAATGAAATGCATTATTTTTCATCAACCCTTTCTTGTCAATCATTTTTCCTCTTTTTAATCAAATCTTTTTCAAGCTTTGAGTTCTAGGATACAGATTCCTAAGCTTTATAAATGTTTTTTTTTCGTGCGGAAGAAAAATCGGCTTTGGAAGAATTTAAAAATTCTTTTTTTCAACAGCACTTCATGATTCAAGAAAGAACTTTGGTTTTGATAAAACCCGACGGAGTGAAGCGCGGAATCTCCGGAAAAATAATTTCTCGCTTCGAAGACGCCGGATTGAAAATAATTGCGTTGAAATTAATTTGGGCGGACAAAGAGCTGGCAAAGAATCATTATTTTCTTGATGAAGAATGGGCAAAAAATGTTTACGAAAAAACAAAGAAAAACTACGAAAAAGAAAATAAAAAATTCCCATACAAAAACCATATGGAAATCGGGAAGCAAATTCAATCCTGGAACATGGACTTTTTAAGAGAAGGTCCGGTGATTGCAATTGTTCTTGAAGGAAATCATGCTGTTGAACTTGTTAGAAAAATGATTGGCTCGACGGAACCGAGAAGTTCTTTGCCCGGAACAATCAGAAGCGATTTTGCATCGGTGGAATCTTTCGCCGTCGCCGATTCAAAAAAAAGGGTGATAAAGAATTTAGTTCATGCCTCGGACTCTGCAGAAAATGCGAAAAGAGAGATAAATCTCTGGTTCTCTCCGGAAGAAATTCATTCCGATTACAAAACAGCGTCGCAAATAATTCTTGAATGATTATTTTAAACTGTCAAAAAATTTTCTACAACCTCATGTTGATATGGAACGATTGAGTTTTGCGCCTTTAATCTTCTCAATTGCCATCTGTCAAAAAAATCGTAGTCTTTTCCCTCGGTGATTTTAATTTTCCTCGCATCCGTCTCGGAAATTCTTGCCGAATAGTAATAAATTCTTCCCGTTCTAAGAATTTTATTTTCAAGTATTGATTCATCCGAAAAATCTTTCTCGCAAAATAATGTAAAATCTTTTATTGGAATTCCAGTTTCAACGCCGAATTCCCTGATCATGCATTCAAGAGGAGTTTCTCCATTTTTCACCCCGCCGCCGAATGTTGCCCAGCGATTCGGCCAAAATGGGTAGGATGCATCTTTCAACTGCCAGAGTGATTTGCCGGCATCATTTATCACGATGGCGGACGTATAAATTTTGTTGATTATTTCCATAAAGTATATTTTATAAATAAGTTTTAAAGAATTATGAATATAGAGTCCATAAATCGCGCCCCTATAGTTCAGCGGACAGAATTCGACCTTGCGGAATAAAGGGAACCTACGGTTCACCCTTATCAACCCCTCCCTTCAGGAAGGCGTGCAAAAAGGTTGAGACCTAGGTTCAACTCCTAGTGGGGGCGTCGTTTTTATCTCGGAGCGTTTATTTTTCCGCCAATCAAAATAAAATTCTTTTTTCCTGCAAGATTATTTACATACTTCACAAATTTTCTACTTTTTCCCTTAAAGATGAAAAATCTATTTTTCATGGGATTTACAATCAGGGGTTCTCTTTTCCCGGGATAAAAAACGCTTCCGCCAAATTTCTCATCCCACGAATTGGTCATGAAAAAAATAAATTCAATTTTGCCATCGCTTTTTTCCGAATCATGCAGAAGAGTATAATTGCCATGCTGAAACTTCCTGGCAGAGAAATTTATGGTTTTTATTTTTGTCCCAAGAATCTCTTCAAGGAATTCAACAAATTGCGGGGCGATGAAAAAATTTTCAAATTTTTTATTTGAAGTCTCAAAAAAGGAATATCTGTCAAAGATTTCTCTTTTTGAAAATTTGCCGTTGGATATTTCTTTATTCAATGAAGAGTAAAAATTCTTGTTAAAGAATTCATCAAGCATTACAAATTTCTTGGTGTCCAGTTCTTTCTTTATTCCGCGAATTGCGTCTTGGTTCAAATAAATTTTATTTATCATCAGTGAAGCCATCCGGTTATGGAATATCTTTTTTTATTTTTCAAAATCTCGGAAACGGAATGAAAACTCTTTTTTGAAACTTCAAATAATATGATGCTGTTGAACTTTGGGAAGTTTCTTTTTGAGATTTTTATGGGAATGTTATTTTTGGAGCTGTAAAAAACAAGTTCCCCGCCGTCATTTTTTCCAAGGGAGGATAAATAGTAAATATATGCGATTTTTCTGCTTTCCAGTCTGTCGTCATGGGGCAGAAGATAATCTGTTTTCTCATACAATGTTCCGGCAAAGTCAATTTTTCCGCTTAATTTTTTTCCAAAAAAAGTTTCGGCATTTTTTTGAAAATCCTTTTCTAGAAAACTGTAAAAATTCCTCAAAATCTTGTTCTTTGAAAATTGCAAATCCTTGGTTTGCTTGAATTTGAACAAATCGCTTTCCTTAAGTTCAAATTTTTCTTTCTTCAACTCGGAAAAGATTTTCATGGCATCTTTAATATCAAGGAAGTTTTCTATGAGAATTGTCTTGAATGGTTTTGAAAATTTTTTAATATTCATAAAAGAAAAAATTAATTTCCGCTATTAAACTTTGCTGACGATGGCGTTTCTTACCAAGCCATAATATTCCTTGTCCCTTATGGATAAATCAAAAATATCATTATTATATTCTTCCAAAAAACACGCGTTATGAAAATCTTTTTCGAAATATCTGACTAAATTTGTTGGAGCCTCAATCGGACTTGAGCAAGAGTAGCAATTTACAGCTTTGCCGTGATTTCTCATGAATAAATCCATCTCTTCGGAATAAAGCATCGCAAAAGTTTCAGCAGGCAATTCCTTGAGTTTACCGACGTGGTAAGGAGTTGAACTTGTGTCCCCTTTTATAAAAAAAGCATCAAGTCCGGGCATTTATTTTTCCTCATCCCTTATTCCTGCGTCGGTTAAATAGTAAATTACTTCATTTTCAGGGAGATTTGGAGAATCAATCATTTTTGCAACTCTGCTTCCCTGTTTTCCTCTCCTCAAATAAACTCTGTAAGTGCTTGCGTGTCCGACGATATTTCCGCCGATTGCAACCGTCGGGTCTCCAAACATTTGCGCGGGATTTGACATAACTTGATTCGTAACATAAACTGCAAGATTGTGCGTCTCCGCCAATTTCATTAAGTCATGCAAATATTTATTCAGCTTCTGTTGTCTGTCTGCAAGCTGTCCCCTTCCGGCAAATTCCGCCCTGAAATGCGCAGTCAAAGAATCAATAATCAAAAGTTTTATCGGCTCGCCGTTTTTTACCATCTCGCCGATTTTTTCCAAAAGTAAAATTTGATGGTCGGAATTAAATGCCCTCGCCACAAAGATATTTTTCAGAACCTGTTCATAATTCAATCCTCTTGCTTCGGAAATTTGTTTTATTCTTGAAGGCCTGAATGTTCCCTCGGTGTCTATGAAAACCGCCTTTCCCTCCGCTCCTCCTTGTTCTTTCGGAAGTTGAACGTTCACCGCGAGGCTTAATCCGATTTGTGTTTTACCGCTCCCATAAGCGCCGTAAGCTTCCGTGATTGCCCTTCCCTCAACACCCCTGCCCCCCAAGAGATCATCAACATTCTTGCTTCCCGTTGTAATATGGACTATGTTTTCTCTTTTTCTTGCGTATTCCATGCCGTCGACGAACTCAAGGCTCATCATTTTTCTTGCAGCTTGAATCGCTTTCCTTGCAACCGCTTCTCCGACGCCGACCATTTCAGACAAAGCGCTTGGAGTCATTACGGCCAAACTCATTAAATCGTAAACTCCTGCAGAATCAAGTTTCGCCAGAGCGGCAGGTCCAATTCCCGGCAAATCGCTCAACTTCGGCTCTGCAACTTCTTCCGAACCATCTTCTTTTTTGGCCATTAAAAAATTTACCTAAATCTCTATATAAAGATTGTTCGTGTTCAATATATCAATTCCTTCTCAGGATAAAAATCAGGCTTGCAGAAGCGCCGCCCAAAAGTCCAAGAAATAAATCTTTCATTGTGTCTGCTATGCTCGGCTGATAAATAATTCCTGTGAAAAGCTGTGTCAGAAATTCATAAAATTCCCATCCGACTGCGAAAAGGCTTGCGAGTGAAACCGAAAAGATGAACAAAAATAATTTGTTCAATTTCAAATATTTCTCTCGATGAAGATAATCTAACGTTAAAAGAAATGAATATGCGACGGCAATTCCGCCGATAAAATGCATGGGGATGTCAAGCCATAAAAATTTATCATAAAGTCCGGTCATCACGAAAATCGCATTCCACAAAATCACAAATACCGGAAAAATAAAAAAGCCAAGCAGTTTTGTTATCTTCAGCATCTTACCTTCCCAGACTATTGACTAGTTCGTCAAGCTGAATTTCGTTTATTTCGTTGATGCTGAATTCCATGTTGTTGAAAAATTTGTTCATCTTCGCAGTTCCGGAAAAAATCATTTCCTTGCCAAGAAGATTTTCTTTTTGCATTGATTCTGGATTTTCGGTGTTGAATCCGAGGCTTTTGAAATTATCATGAAAAACAACCGCCCTGATTGTCGCAGTCCCGTCGTCAAGAACAACGTTTATCAAAAATCTTTTTTCAGGAGAAACTTTTCCGCATTTTTCGCAGACAAAATCAGCGCCTTCAAGATAAAGTTTCTTTTTGCACGTCGGACATACGCTGAAAGCTCTCGGCTCAAATGCCTGAACGACAAAAGCCCTGATTTTGGCATTGTCGGAAATTTTCAATTCGGAAAGGTTTTTTTCCCTCATTATTTTTTCAGTTCGCGGATTTTCTATGATTTTATCGCTCGGCTTGAATTCAGAAAAGCTTCCTATGTGCAATTCATTTTCCCTCATGGTTGCGTTCAAAATTTCAACGACATTTTCGGTCGTGATTTCATTTCTTTCTATGAATCCTATATGATTTGTATCCCACAAAACAACCCGGACATTTGAAGTTTCATCGGCGACGATTAAATTTACAACCTTGCTTTCTTGTCCATTTTTGCTGAATGTCCTTACTGGAAAAATATTAATCACTTTTCCGACTATGTTGACTTTTTTCATTCCCGGAAGCAAATCTTCAATCTTTATCTTCTCGTTGTCAAAACTTATTCCCATCTCCGCCGCGACAACCTGAGCCGCCCCTTCCTTGCTTATCAAGCCGGAAATTTTCTCCCTTTTTGCGTTGACTTTTTTCTCTATGTCGTCTTTGGTCAAGCCGGAAGATTTTGAAATTATGCTCACCAGTTTTTCATAATTGCCGTCCATGTCCTAAAATAAAATCCAGTGTTTTTAAGAATTTGCGTGAAAAATAATATTTATAAACTCCCCATATCAACTTCTAAAATGGGAAGCGTAAATGTAAGGATAAAAATAATGCCATCTTCACCTTCTACAAACTTGAATAAAATAAAGGATGAAGCAAGGAAAGTACTTGAAAAAGAAGGTGGAAAGGGAAGTATGTTCGAAGAAGAACCTATAGCATTTGGATTGAAAGCGATAATTATAACTTTCCTCTATCCCGAAGAAAAGGAGCTTGAAAGTGTTGAAATGCATCTTGCAAAAATCCAAGAAGTGAATTCTGTGCAAATAATAGACATGAGAAGAGCGTTGTAGTTAGATTTCTTGTCCGAAATAAATTTCCGCACCATTTTCTGGAGAGTATGATTTGAAATAATATTCAATATTTTTAAAAATTGGATTCTGATATGCCTCACCAACTAAAAGATAATCTTTCTCTTGATTCATTGTGAAGTAAAAATCAATAGTAACCATCCCATCTTCAGGAGGGATGCCGGCAACATCATTAAATTTAACATAAGTCCCGTTAATAATCTTATTATTTATTTTAACTGGTTGCTCATTTTCTAAAATAAATTCATCGTTATCAAAATTTTTGCTGAATATTATTTTTTGATTTGTTGAACCGCCAATTATTTTATAGTTATCTCCCAAAATTTGTATCCATAAATCTGCACCGCTTTCTCTTGTAAAATTAACCTCATTAGAAAAAAATATTTTATATTTATAAAGAGGATTCATATAATCAGTTCCAATTTCTATTAATACTTCAGAACTGTTTAGATCCCCGCCACTTGTGCTATTTTCTATATCTTTTCCGTAAACCGTTAATATTGGAGTGTATTCTGCGATGCCACTTGAATGTTTAAAAATACCGCTCACAAGAAGATTTGGTAGATCTGATTTTGTAAGTAATCCGGCACTCTTTGATGTTTCTCCGAGAAATCTTCCGCTAAAGTTGTAAGATTCGGGAATTCTAGATAAAAAGCCAACCGAACCAGTTCCCATGCTTCCAGTTTCATTTGTGCATTCTATTTTTATAGTGTAATATTTGCCATTTTGTAAACCACTTACATTTTGCATATGGTCAACCCTTCGAGTTATATTCATATTTTTTTGCGGAATTTCATCTATAAGTCCGCCGGATTTTATTATTGTTGTATAAGTGCAAGTTGCATCCCCATCTGTTTTAACAATAATACTGGCGTCCCCAGTTGTAATGATAGAATTATTTGCCGGAGAAGTAATTTCTATATTAATATCAGTAATTTCCCAGTCTTCCTCATCATCAGCACACATGTTAATTATTTCCTTGCATGTCAAATTGTAATCGTAGAACAAACTTGAATTTTCATATCGTTTTTCTCCATTTTTGCAATCTTCATAAACAAAGCCACATAGTTTTATTTCACTTGGAATAAAAGTGCATAATTTATTGTTGCATGCAGTATCTGAAAATATGTAAATATTTGGATTCCAAACTCCGGGGCAAACTATTCCAGAATTGGATAAATCAAAATAATTTTTAACATCTTCCATATATTTTTTATTTATAACTTTTGGCTGTGGTTGACATCCAACCTCATTCACTATCACGCATTCAGAATCAATTTCGCAAGAGCGTAAATCTCGTTCAGGAATATTCATTTTGTCTGGCTTAATTTGATAAAGGACCAAATTGGATATAGATGGATTTTTGAAAAAATTATTAATTTGATAAAAATCTTTTGTTTCAAAACGGATCCTATTGTCGTATCTTATGCTAATATTCCCATATTTTTCCAAAAAATCTTCAAACTCAGAAAGATTAGTTTCAGGGACTGTCTCTATCTCCAAATAAAAAGTCCCTTTACAAGTTCTATCAAAAAGGCACGTTACATATGAATTATTTGAATCATACAATTGTTTTGATTGGTTGATCCACCCAACAAACTCCGGACTCAATTTTTTTTCAGTAATTTGCTCCATAAAAAAGGACCAATTAAGTATCAATATAACCGCAATAAGAGATAAAAGAATTAGGACATTTACCAATCTCTTCTTTTCCATATTAGAACATATCTTCCACATTAAAAAATCTTCCCATATTTTAAATAAATAATTAATTATAAAAACTAAGAAATTCCCTATTTTTATGCCCTCAAAAGAACAAGCCGAAAATATAAAAAAACAGATTTTTCAGCAGATAGATTCAACTTTTCCGGAAGATAAAAGGGACGCGGCGAAAAAAGAAATTGATTCAATGAATTCCGAAGAGCTTGAAGAATTTATGGAGATGAATTCAAAAAAATCCGGAGGACAATCAAAGTGCATCTTTTGTTCAATTGTTTTTGGAGACATAGAATCATACAAAATTGGAGAAAATGAGGATGCCGTTGCAGTTCTTGAGATAAATCCCATTTCAAAGGGGCATGTGCTGATAATTCCAAAAGCGCATATTCAATCAAAAAAAGAAATGTCTGGGAAAGTTCTTGAGCTCGTTGATAATATTTCCGAAAGAATAAAGAAAAATTTCTCGCCAAAAAAAATCTCTCTTGAAGAAAAGGAAATGTTCGGACATTTTCTGATTGATTTGATTCCGGAATATGAAAATGAAAAACGCGGAGAAAAGAAGCAAGCCAAAAAGGAAGAGCTTATGGAACTGACGAAGATGTTTCTTGCGGAAGAAAAAAAGAAAGCCAAGAAAACTTCAGCAAAACCGAAGTCAAAAAAGATTAAGGAAAAATTATGGCTTCCGCAGAGAATTCCTTAGTATAAAAAATCCCACAATCCGATTCCGTTAAAATAAAAATAAATCAATAAAATAAAAGCTATCAAAAAAGACGGCGTGAATGGAATTCCTTGCCTGATTTTAACTTCCTTGAATTTTTTTCTTATTAATTTAATTTCTGCAGAAGTTAATCCGCCCCAATTTGATTTTATTTTTTTGTTGCCTATTTTCAAGTCCTGATGAAGCCAATCTCCTTCCGTAAGTTCTTTCGTCTTAATTTTTTTTATCAAACTCGTTTCATCAACGGCTTTTGCATAAATGTAAAGGAATGGTATGAAAAAACTCAAGATGCCGAGATAAAATAAAAAAATTTCATAAAAAGCGGATGTGAGGAGTATTATTGAAATCGCGGTTGAAAACAGGAAAAATTTTTTATTTTTTTCAAATTGTTTTGATAATTCTTTTTTCTGTTTTTTGAAATCTCTTATTGTAAGAGCCAGGCTGTATGAAAATCCGTAAATTGCTCCTGAAAATAAAAACAGCAAAAAGAAAAACGAAAAAGTTTCCAGGTTTTTTGTAAAGTTTGTGGAAAATGGCAAAATTGCGCCGAGGGCAATCATCAGTTTGGCGTCGCCTCCGGCGAACATTCTCCCGTAATAAAGTCCGTTTCCAATTATGAAAAAAATTCCCAATCCAACAATCCCTTGATAAAAAAAATCAAATTGCCCGTTGAAAAGAGAATAAAAAAATCTAAATCCTAGTGCAAAAATTATGAGGGAGAAATTCAGCCAGTTGGGAACTATTCTGTGTTTGAAATCGGCGGCAACGGAAAACAGAATCCATATTAAAGCTAAAGCGACTAAAAAAATCACTTCTATCATTTTCAATAAAATGAAGAGAAGTTTATAAAATTAGTTTAACCGTAAAAATTATTTCCTTAGTCTTTGTATTCCGCCCTGTCGATAAGGATGTTTTTTTCTCTCTTTTTTCTTATCCTTCCTTTTATTCCTCTTCTCTGAAAATCCGTAATCCATTTTAGAAATTAAATTTGGCAGTCTTTTGAAACCAAAACATTATTGATAAGCGCTTGAACAGTTTTTCCCGCATTTCCGGTGCATCTGTTTTGTAAATCGGCATCGCTAACAGCGCTTACAAGAATGACATCGCCACATGGAATAGCGTCGCACTTTGCAATTCCATATCTCGTTTGATTTTTGAAAAGATAATTGCAAGTTACATCTTTCAATATGACTCCTTCAGCCCTCAATTCTTTCTTGGAAAGGCAAAAGTCAAAGCTTCCCCCGACGACGCACGCGCTTTGGCAACTCTGCACAACATCGCCGACATTGCTTGAAGGGCTGATTATGCTCTTCAAATTTCCCCACCCCAAAGTAAATCCTAAAATCATGACGATAAGAACAACAAGTCCCAAAACAATCAAAATTATTGCGTTGACGCTAAGTCCCTGACCTCTCTTATTATCCATGATTTGTAAACAACATTTTTATTTATAAATATTTCCGAATAAAACTCATCACGTCTTAAATGAATAGTCAACGGAAAAAACAGGGATTCTTTCTCCAAATCCGAATCCCATTAAATTATATTTATTTTCATAAAGCGTGGCGGTGATTTTATAATCATCTCCGATTTTTGCCGCGGAATAAACTAAATTTTCATTGCTTGTTTTAGGCTGAAAAATTCCCATAATTTCTTCCGGTTTTTTGTTTATCTCCTGATTTTTATAGAATCTTATTTCATCTGCGATTGAGTTGACTTTTTTTATTATTTCAAGTCTTGAAAAAGTTTCCTCCGAATCTATTCCGGACAAATAAAAACTCAACAGGGCAAGACTGCAAATTGCAAAAACTCCGACGACAAGAATTGTGGTAGAAATGTCTCCTCGTCGGTTTTTTCGGGGGCAATGCGTAAGGGTGTCCCCTCGCTTGTTTATTCCCATGGTAATTTTTCCTCCGCGGTTTTTGATTTTATTGTCAATTCAATAAGATTATTTCTATCAAGATTAACGCTTTGAACAATTAAATTTCCAATTGATTCTTTTTTCTTGTCTGTCAATTTGAATAAAATCTCGCTGTTTGCAATTCCATAAATTTTTCCAAATAATGTTGTCGCAATCAATTCGTCGGCGGAATTGATTTTTCCGCTTGAGGAGATTTTATTGTAAAAATTCGCCCCTTCAGAATCCTTTGTCAAAAGATATGCCTGAAAAGATTGTTCCGCCAATATTTCTTGGTTGATATTATCGCCGAAAAGTCCGGAAGTTCTTCCTATTTTTGAAGCCGCATAAACTGAAATCATTAAAATGAAAATTATAACGACTGTCGCAATAATCCACGTCGCAGTGTCGGCAACTTGTGCCGATTTATAATTTGGCATTCTTTTCGGTTTTCCTCACGGCAGATGTGATTTTAATTGTATAGAGATTGTTTTTTTCATCAACTGCATAAAATCTTTTTTCAAGGCATTTCGATTGTTTATTGTAATTCTTTATTTCTCCAACTTCACAGTCGGTTTTCAAATTGGCATTTCCGTCATAAACTGTCGTTAACGGCTGGGAAGAAATTACCTCCGTTCCATTTGAGATTGAAAATTGAAATGTTTTGAAATCATAAAAATCAATCTGAACATAATATTGATTTTCATTTGATTCGGAATCGAAATCAAGATGACATTCGTCTCTGATTTTGAGGGAAGTTTGATTTGTCGTCCAACGGGAAATTATTTTTCCATTTTGCGAGATGCAGGAGACAATCTGGTTTCCGATTGCATCAGCCTCGACATTTCTGACGTCAAATGGAGAAGTGTAAAAAACATACACCATTGCAAAAACGCCCGATGCAACTATGAAAAGTATTGCAAACCAATAAACTGAAAGTATTTTGTCAGCGCCGGTTCTGTCTTTTGGAAATTTAAGGGGGGGGTTGATAAGGGTGAACCGCGATGCTAAATCCGCTAAGGATTTACTTTGGTTTCGGTTCCCTTTATTATTTGTAGCCATTTATGGTAATCACGTAATCTTTAATTTCTAGTGAAGATGTGTCTGGGAAAATTGAAACGTCAACATTGTTGAAAAAAGAATAAGAGTATCCCCCTTTTTCTCTTAATTTAACGGTAATGGTATTTCCAGTTACGGAAATAATGCTCTTCTGATAATTTTCCTTTTTCGCTTTTGCAAGTGCATCTTCAACATTTATTTTCACGATTGTTCGGGGTTTTGAAGAATCAATCACCAATGCAATTTGTTTTGCCAATTCCTCCTCCATTAATGATGCTCCTCCGGTTCTTGATGATATGAACAAAATTAAAATTGAAAAAAATATCAAAGTCAAGATAATAAATATGATATTTTCGGTAAGAAGATTTCCTCTTTTGTCTTTCATTTTATAAAAACCGCAAAGAACTTAATAAAATTATCTAGGAGTAAGTCAAAATTTCCTGGCAGTTCAAGGCTTTGAATCTGTCCGACTCCGCTTCAACCACCGTCGGGCGAAGGAAATTATTTTCAACGCCTTTTCCTTTTAGAACAATTCCAGAGATTATAGGAATGGCTCCTTCGGTGTATGTTGCACCGACAACTCCGCCGATTATGGAAGTGCCGACAATTCCAACTCCAGCGACCCATCCGACGGGAGTAATTGCAACAATGGCTCCTGCAACAGTTCCGACGGCAGCCCCTGCAATCCAGTATGCGGTGCTTACCTGATTAGTAATGCCCATAACCACAAAAAATTGTTTTCCCGTTTCAATCGTTCCAAATGTCGAGGGTCCTCCTTTTCCGGCTGAAGCTTGTTTCAACTGTTCAATATTATTTGTTCCAAAAAGATATTGTGAATATGTGTAATCTTCCCCGCTAACATTGTTTTTTGTCAGATAATTGTACAATTCATCCTTGCTTATTTTTCCACTCTGAATTTCATTTATATTTTTCAAGCTGTCATCAAATGCAATTTGCGAACAAATTGAACAATAATTGTTTTTTGCAAAGCCTGTTCCGATATAATCAACATTACCCTCGCCAAACATCCACCAGCAATCAGCCATCTCCTTTGCAACTTCACCATAAATTTGATTTATGTTTTCAACATTCACAACTTCCGGATTGTTTAATCCTTCGCAGCTTCCGTCTTGAGTTATGCATTTGTAAGTTCTATAGCAATTTAGTTGAACCGTATTCGCCGGAAAAATGGATTTCCCCTTCGTTATAACAGAATTTCTGCAAAGTTCTTTCGCAGTTTCTTCTCCAAGATTCAATCTGAAAAGCAAAAATAAAATCACGACAAAACTCGTTATCAAGATTACAAGTAAAACTATTTGCTGTGTCGTCAATTCTCCTTTCTTGTTCATGAAAGCACCCCTATCTTTCTCAGCATCGCATAAAGCCCGAAAAGCGCCAATGCAAAAAATGTTATCCAAATCAGAATTTTGATTAATTCGTCTGAATTCATTGTTCGGTTATGGAAATTATTCCGTTGGTTTTTTTAATTGAAATTTTGGTCAAATCTTTTTTTATTTCCATATTGAAATTTTTTTGTTCAATGTTTTGATTGTTGAAGCAAATTCCGGATTCCTTGTCGTCGCATTTTACTGCTTGTTCCGTGAGATATGAAATAAATGGTGTCTTGCAAATGCAAATGCAATTGCTCCCGGCGCAAGAGCTTGGTCTCGGATTTTCAGTAAAGGAAAGAAATTTCCACCCTATTGGATTTGCTAAAGTCATGGTTTTGCTTCCGCCGTCGCTTAAACCATCCATTGCTTTTTTTACGCTTTCCGGAGAATCAATCAATGTTTGTTTTGCTTGTTCAAAATTTACTTCATTTATTCTTCCAAAATACAAAGTTACAAGAAAATAAATCAGCAAAACCATGCAAATCATCGCTATCACTATCTTCAATGTTTCTTCAGCCAGCAAAAATCCTTTTTTGTTCATTTTATTTTTTCCGCGATACGTATAGGTGGTCCTGTTTTTTTCTTCCCGATGCGTATGGGAATCGCTTTTTGTTCATTTTCCAGTTGGAAGATTTTTAAAAAAATCCATGACTGTGCTTCCAAAAAAATAAAATCCTGCAATAACCATTACAATTACAAAGACTCCCATTGTTATCTTGATTAATTGTTCAGTTGTCAATTCCATTAGGCATTTTCCTCCGGAAAATGACTTCGCCATTTTATTTTATAATCTAAAATGTTGCGCATGTTTAAGCTCTAAACAAATTTTTTAATTGGTCTATCAGCGAAATTCCTTTTTCCCTAAGCAAAAAAATTGCAAAAAGCATGATTGCTAAAACAGCAATCCCTATAATGAGCCATGGAAGATAATCTGCGACAACCCCTTTTTTTTTCATGGAATAAAAAGAGAAAAGAGATTAATAAATTTTAGCCTAAGCTTCCGCCAAGAACTATTGCCGAAAGTAAAAATAAAGATAGCGTCGAAACCAATGCCGTAATTGTGTAAAGCATCATTCCCCTCATCAAGTTCTTTCCCGTTTGATTTGTCGTCTCAAGTTTGTCTTCTCCGGAATCGATTACAACCAAAGCTCTTGTTAATATGAACGTGATTTCAATTAAATAAATTCCAATTGCAATCTGCAAAAAATACGGGGGAATCATTTTGGTCAAGTCAAATATCGTAAGAACAGTTTGGAAATTTCCGACAGTCGCTCCGCCGGACTCTCCTAAGGTGTTCACATTTAATCTGCTCAATATCGAAGTTATCATCGCCGCCAATCCGACAACTATTCCGGATAAAAGCGGGGCGAGGAAAGTCATGTTGCTTTTCATGTCGGAAATTATTTCAGCGAGCATGTCTCTTAATCTTTCGGAAATTTTTTGGATGTTTTTCACATATTCTGAAATGCTTATCAAACTTATGGCGGCGATATTAAGTCCCTTTTTGGACGCTTCAATGAGAACCTTCATGCTCGTCGCAATTAATTCCGAAGGGTAATTGTTTATCACGCCGCGTCGAGAGTCAAAAATAGCTTTCTCAACGCTCATGCCTGCTTGCCTTATGTTGTAATTGACTTTTCTGAAAAAATCTTCCGTCAAAAGTCCCTTCGACGATTCGGCAATTTTGCCGAATGCAAGTTCCGGAGGAACGCCGTTTCCAATTCTGTTTCCAAGTTGGAAAAGCGAATTGTTGAATTCTCTTTCCAGCTGTTTTGTCTTTTCTCTCTCCAAAATCAAATCTTTTGTTTTTCCATGATATGCAAGCGAAAAGAAAAGCGCAATCCCAAGTGGAATGAACATGCTTAAAACTAAAGCTCCGACTCCGAATGGTCCGGCAGTTCCGGTTTCAGTATCAACAAAACCGAAAAACCCCTCGCTGCCAAAAATTCCCAAGCCCAATTGCGCAAAAGTATAATCTTTTTGCAATCCAAATAATTCAGGTATTGGGGTCAAAAAAATTAAAGGCAAAATTCCGATTATTAAAAATGGAAGAACCACCCCGAAAGAATTGAAATAAGGTTTGTTGCTCTTGTATCTTGGATAAAGAGGATTTCGTTCCAGAAGTCCGGATTCTCCGTGTCCTCCCGGACGTTGATATAAAATTTTATCAGTCAAATAAAATACCATGAACGGAATTATCATGTCAAACAAAATCAAAACATGATACCATTTAAGAAAATCTCCGACCATTGCGGAAGCCAAAGGAAGAAGAGCAAGCCCCAGCGTTGGAAGAACGACTCCGAGCATGTAAACATTCGTCAATGGACTTCTCACGTCATGCGTGAATTTCAGCATTTTATCATAAACTCCGTCGAGAATTACCTGAAGCGCTTTTTCCAAGAGCACAATTCTTCTGTTGTTGTCCGGCTCAAAAAGACTGCTTTCAATAAGATGAAATGATTCTATGAATTCTGTGTTGTCGGTTCTCCATTGTTCAAGATAATTGTCAAGGCTCTCTTTCAAGGTTGAAAACTTTCCAACTTCAACATTGTAAAAAACTTTTTTAAAATCTAAGGCAAGAGGATACTGCAAATGCTCCGCCGCAAAAGATATCGCATTTTCAAAATTTGCGGTGTGCCTCATATAAACTACAATGTACAACACAGCCGGAACCATTTGGCTTGACGCCTTGAGACGCCATTGATTTGCAAGTCTGGCTGGATATCCGTTGAAAAAATAAAATAGAAATATTGAAAGGATGATTGTCAAGAAAAAAAACAAAAATGGGAATGCATTTATTCCTTTTATCAATACAACAGCGAGGGAGATTATAAGCCCGACGAAAAAAACGCTCAAGAAGGCGAGGACGCTTAAAGTCAAAGCCTGCCATGGCTCGACGTCAAGATGGGCGATTTCCAAATGTCTTCTAATCTTATCCTCGTCTTTTTTTGAAACGTTGAGTTTTATCAAACTCCCAAGACTTTTGCACCATCGTTCATATCTAGTAATTTCAGGAACCATTTCCTGCTTGAACTTCACATACTCTCTGCTATAATTCTGCTTTATCGGATTTGAAGTTTGGATATTCCCCTCTATCTTGCTTCCAT
>ERZ1292632.450-Hain-H43-01um-R2-450-length-43906-cov-10_pt1 | contig 43906 bp, 65 predicted proteins | sample MGYA00564407_ERZ1292632 | MGnify/ENA primary metagenome ERZ1292632 (study PRJEB36523, sample SAMEA6512637) | groundwater metagenome | collected 2019-01-08 | study: AquaDiva: Metagenomics assemblies of 32 groundwater samples | reverse complement strand
CAGTTCCGCACATTGGCACAGGTTGTAGTGGTTTGGAGGTGATTTATGAGCGGTCCAGCACCGACACCGACGGCGGTATTGAGGCTCAGGGGCAGCAAGCGTGCGAAATACCGACGCGGCGGCGAGCCGTTGCCCACGGGTACGCCAGTCTGCCCAGCGTGGGTGAGAGCGGACGCTCGCGCGGCGTGGAAGGCGATCGTGCCGGAGCTTGAGGCGTCTGGCGTGTTGTCGCGCGTCGATGTCAACACGCTGGCACGCTACTGTACGCTGTGGGCGGCGTGGCGCAGGGACCGGCTCGACCAGTTCCTCAACGCCGAGCTGGGGAAACTGGAGCGGGAGTTTGGAATGACGCCCGCGAGCCGGACGCGGATTCGGGTGGAGGCGGTCAAGGGCGCTACGATTCCGAGCGACTACGGCGCCAGCAAGGCGCGTTTTTTCAAGGGGGTTTGACCGATGGGAACGGGAAAAGGGAAACAGATCGTCGGGCCGGTGGACGTGCAACAAGAGGTTGCGCTAGCCAGCCGCGGGTTGCAGCAGACGCTTGGCGTTGACGGCGTGCTGATCGTGGCCTTCCACGAGGGGAAAATCATCGGCGTGCGTCCGATGTCAGTGGCGGCGTGGACCACGGCGGCGGGGGTGTCGATGGAAACGCTTTGCGGCCACGTCGCGCAAAACTTGATGCGGATCCAACTCGGTGCATCAAGGCCGCAAGTGTCGCAGCCCGCACAGTCCGCGCAACCCGCGGCGGATGCGACTCCCGTGGCTGACGATCGAGGAATCAAGCTCGCGGGGGATTGACCGTGCCCAGCTCTCCGCCTCACGTATGTCCAGCGCCCGGTTGCCGCGCGACGACACGCGACCGGTACTGCCCGGCGCACGCCGCTCGCCATGCTGAACGGTTGCGCGAACAGCAGCGGGGCAAGCCGGACCTTCGGCCCACGGCGACGGCACGCGGGTATGATGCGGACTGGCGGGAGTTGCGGGCGCGCTTCCTCGCGGCGCATCCGCAATGCTCCTGCGGGGCGGCGGCAACCGAAGTGGATCACGTCATCTCCATTGCCCGCAGTGGGGGGCGGCTCGACTGGGGCAACCTCGCGGCGCTATGCAAGCCGTGCCACTCGCGCAAGACGATCAAGCAGGACGGAGGATTCGGACATGGGAAAGCATGATGCCTACATCAACGGTTGTGCGACCGCGATTGCAATGGCTTTAGGAATACCAGAGAAGAAGGAACCTACTGTCCGTTGTATGCTCAATGCTTTTTTTCCTGAGCCACAACAAGTAGATGATGGTCCTTGCAGCATTAGAGAGGCAACACAAGAAGAGGTTGTAAATGAAGACAACATGTGTCTGCATATCGCGCAAATCTTCTCGCGTTGGAAGCCTACTCAAGTTAACACCATAGTGGATGTTTTTGAAACCGATCCCGTAAATGGCTTCAGGAACCTTGCGACAGGGAATACGGCGACGATGACCGTGTGGCTCGCCTTGAGGGATGGGCACAACCCCGGCGGGACGATTTAGAAGCTGTAATCCATGCCGCTGACGAACACCCAACTCGACGCGATCATCCTGGAGCTTCCGGGTTACGACCCGCGCAAGCAGTCATCCGGTTGCACGTTCGATCACGACGCGGCTCGCCACGCGATCCAATTCTTTGAGGAACTGCTGCACTTCGTCGAGGGCAAGAAAGCCGGCCAACCCTTCCTGTTGGAACGCTGGCAGAAAGCGATCGTCGCCAACCTGTTCGGTTGGAAGCGAGAGGACGGCACGCGGCGATACCGCGAAGTGCTAATTTACATCGGCAAGAAACAGGGCAAGTCCGCTTTCGCCGCGGGGCTGCTGCTGCTGTTGCTGGTCGCTGACGGCGAGCAAGGCGCGCAGGTGTTCTCCGCGGCGTCCACGAAAGAACAAGCCGCGCTGATCTTCAAGCCGATGGTGGGCATGATCCGCCAGGAGCCGGAGCTGCGGTCACGGCTGCGCATCTATGGTGAGCGCGGCGGCGGCATCACCCGCAGCATCGTGTATGAGGCGACCCACTCCTCCTACCAGTGCCTCGCGTCCGACGCGGACCGCGCCGACGGCGTCAACGTCCACGCCGCGGTCATCGACGAGGTTCACGCGCACAAGAATCACGACTTGTCCGAACGCTTGCGGCGCAGCACGGCTGCCAGGCAGCAGCCGGTCATCGTGTACACCACCACCGCGGACACGAACCGCGAGTCGCTTTGCAACACGCTGCTCAAGCACGGTCGCATGGTGTGCCAGAATCGTGGCATATCGGAGGACGGGGGTTGGGATCCGGCGTTCCTTCCGGCGATCTACGAAGCGGACCGCGCGGATGACTGGGAGTTGGAATCGACGTGGCGGAAGGCGAATCCAAATCTCGGCGTGACGGTGGATCGGGAGTTCTACGTCAGCGAGATCGCCAAGGCGCGCGACAACCCGTCGCTGCTCAACGGCTTTCTGCGGTTCCACCTCAACATCGTGACCGACGCCGAAGTGGCGATGATCCCGATGGACAAATGGGATGCGTGCGCCACACCGGCGCGGGGAAACCGGGAACACGCGCTCGACGCACTGGCCGGTCGCGAGTGCTACGGCGGTCTGGACTTGGCGGTCAAGCGCGACATGACGGCGCTGACGCTGCTGTTTCCCGAGGATGACGGCGGCTACCGCGTGCATCACTGGTTTTGGATTCCCGAGGCATCGGCAAAGCTGATCGAACGCCGGCAGGACGTGCCGTTTTCCGTGTGGGCGCGGGACGCATGGGTCACGATCACACCGGGAAACGTCGCGGATTACGGGGCGGTGCGGCGCGGAGTGGAAGAGCTGGCGCGGCGATTCATCATCCGTGAACTGGCCTACGATCCGTACTCGGCAACGGAAATGAGCAACGAGCTTCTGGAGGAAGGCGTCGCGCTTGTGGAATCTCCGCAGACTATGCTTAAGATGAGCGAGCCGACGGGGAAGTTTGTTGACCTGATTATCAGCGGCAAGTGGCGGCACGACGGAAGCCCGGTCGCACGGTGGCAGGCGGGTAACGTAATGGCGTACACGGATCGGTCGGGGCGGACGCGGCCCGACAAGGCGCGGAGCGCGAACAAAATTGACGGCATCGTCGCGGGCATCATGGCGCTGGACCGGGCAATGGCGGGATCGGCGTGCATGGCATGGGATGGGAGCGTGGATTTCCTATGAAGCCGCAAACCAAGATCACACTCGCCGAGTCCCTGAACACCCTGTTCGGAATGTTGGGTGTGGGGGCGGTCGTGTATGGTCTATCGCTGGCATGGGTTCCACTGGGATGGATTTCCGGTGGATGCGCGGCCTTCGCGTTCGCTCTGGGATGGACGATGACACGGAGCAAGCAGGATGATCCTCAATAGTTTCGTTTCCGGTTTGCGTTCCCTGGCGTTCTTGGGCACGGGCGGCGCCGTGCCTATCGACCGCGGCCCGCTCTCGGATTTCTGGTATAGGCCATTGCCGGTTGAATCACAATCGGGCGTGAACGTCACAGTGGACCTTGCCATTCGCGTGTCCACCGCCTATGCGTGCGTCAAGTTGCTCTCGGAGACGATCGGATCACTGCCGCTTTTTTTGTATGAGATGGGCGACGATACCAGCCGCAAGGCTGTGAATCACCCGCTGTATCGAACCCTGCACAGCAGGCCGAACCAGTGGCAGACGATCCAAGAGTGGCTTGAGCTGGCGATGAATCATCTGTGTTGGAGGGGCAACTTCATTTGCCGTAAAGTCCGGCGAGGGGTGGATGTGGAGTTGTGGCCGCTGTCGCCAGACGCCATCTCGATCGAACAGTTAGATGGAGGCGATCTGCGGTACAAACACAAACATCCGGATGGAACAACGGCGACCTACCTGCAAGAGGACATGCTCCATGTGCGGATGATGTCTCTCGACGGCATCTGGGGATTGTCGCCGTTGTCCGCGGCGCGCGAGGCGATCGGCCTTGCGGTCACAACAGAGGGGCACGGGGCCAACTTTTTCAAACATCGCGCGATCCCCGGCATGGTGCTCAACTACCCTGCGGGCATGTCGCCGGAGGCGCAGCGTAAGGCACGCGAGACGATTGCCGCGATTCATGCGGGGTTCGGCAATCACCATCGCACGATGATCCTTCCGTCCGGCGTCACCATGACCCCGGTGGGCATCAGCAATGAGGACGCGCAATTCCTGGAGACGCGCGGATTTCAGATCAGCGAGATTGCCAGATTCTTCCTGGTTCCGCCGCACATGATCGGAGCCGTCGAGAAAGTCAGCAGTTGGGGCACGGGCATTGAGCAGCAGACGTTGGGTTTTGTGAAGTTCACAACGCGCCCCTACAATATCCGCTTCGAGCAATCCCTGCGGCGCGATCTGTTGGAACCGCTAGGCATGGCGGAAACACACAAGGTCGAGTTTTCAATGGAAGGGCTGTTACGCGGCGATAGCGCCGGCCGCGCCGCGTTCTACAAGGAAATGTTTCAGACCGGCGCGTTTTCCACGAATGACATCTTGCGGCTGGAGAACATGGACCCGATCGGGGAGGACGGCGATCAGCGATTTGTTCCCGCCAACATGATGTCGCTTGCGGGCGGCATGGAGAATGCGGCAACCCGCGGGGGCGACCGTGGCGGCGAGGTGGCGGCGGTTGACGCTCACGCGGAGAGGTTGGATTCCCCAGCGGTTACAACGGATGACATCGGCGATCATGGTTCGGCTGTGCGGCCCGATGCGACAACCGGGACGCGGGGCGTGACACGCGACGCCGCGGCACGGATTGCCCATGCCAACATCGCGGCACTGAAGCGCCGGGCGGGCGTGGCCGGGCGTGATCGAGGGCGATATGAGAAGTGGGTGCTTGAACATTGCTCCAAGCAGCGCGCGTACATCAAGCGCACGCTGACGCCGCTGGCCGGTGTGTTGGCGTGCGATCCGCGCGAGTCCGCCGATGCAGCAGTCACCCTCATTCGCAGGGAGCTGTTGGGAGGGGAAGCGTTGGACGTGCTGGGGCAATGGGAGACCGACTTGGCGGCAAAACTGGAAGGAGTCATCGCACATGAGCAAGCACTGGCTGATTGATCCCGCGCATCTGCGAGAGGCGGTCGTTAAGTTGCGAACCGTCGCGGCGGCTGCGGCGGTGGGTGGGGATCGACGCGAGGCCGCAATCGCGGCGCGCGGGACCGTCCCAAAAGCCAAGGGCGGCATCGCCGTCATTCCCTTGCACGGCGTGATCGTGCCGCGCGCCGATGAGTTCGATGAGTTCTTCGGATTGATCGGGCTGACCTCGTGGCTTCCGCGTGTGGAGCAAGCCGTCGCCGACGATGCGGTAGGCGGCGTCGTGTTGGACATCGACTCGCCAGGCGGAATGGTGGACGGCGTGCCGGAGGCCGCGGCGCGGTTGTTCGCGCTGCGCGGCAACAAGCCGATCGTCGCCGTCGCCAACACGCTCGCAGCGTCGGCGGCATACTGGATCGGCACGGCCGCGGACAAACTTTTCGTCACGCCGTCCGGGGAGGTCGGGAGCATCGGCGTGGTCTCCATGCACATGGACTACTCGGCCATGCTGGAGGCGGATGGAATCGACGTGACGATCTTCACGGCGGGCAAGTACAAGGCCGAGTTTACACCATACAAGCCCCTGACCGATGCCGCGAAGGCGCACGAGCAGGGCGTGATCGAGGACATCTACGGCGAGTTCGTCGCTGCGGTGGCGAAACACCGCGGCGTCCCGGCGTCACGCGTGCGCAGCGACTACGGCGAGGGCCGGGTGGTCGCGGCGAAACCCGCGGTCGCGGCGGGCATGGCCGACGGCGTGCGCTCCCTCGCCGAGGTGATTGCCGGGATGCAGGGTGAGGCGGCTTCGCGGGGGCGGAAGGCGGAGGCCCGCCGGGCGTGGGCGCGGCACAGGATGGGGGTAGCAACATGACCGGCCAGACCCGCAAAAAAACTTTTCCGCCCGCTTGACTTCTGAAAACCGGGTGGTATGAATCCGACAGTTCGGCATCGACGCTGACGCCATGTGCGCGGCGCGGGCCGAGTGAAAAACCGAAACTTCTGCGGCAATCGCACCGCAACGCTATCAGCGGGCGGGAGATGCCGGATCCCTGAGGGGGTCCGCTTCTCCCGCCCGTTTTTTTTTTGGCAACCGGAGGTCAACCGTGTACGAAAAACTCCTCGCGCAGCGACAGGCGGTGCAGGACGCGCTATCCGCACTGCTGGAGACCGTGGCCAACGGTGCTGCCGACCCGACGGCGGAGCAGATGGACCAGGCCAAGGCGCTTCAGGCGAAACTCGCCAACCTCGATCAGCTCGTCGCGGCAGCCGAGCAGGAGCGCGAGCGCAAGCTCAACGCCGTGGCCGTGACGGTCCACGCGGCCGGCGACGGCGACGGCGGTGACGATGCTGCCGACGATGCTGCCGATGATGCCGCCGAGGGGGACCGTGGCGCGGCTCCGGCGAGAGGGCGCAAAACGCAAACCCCAAAACCGCAGGGCGGCGCCGGCTTTCGGTTGGGCCGGGCGCGCGAACGCGTGCTCGACGATCGGTGTCGCGGGTTCCGCGGGATGAACGACTTTGCGTTGGCGGTACACGGGGCGTGCGTTCCCGGCGCCAACGTCACCGACGAACGCCTGCGCGCGATGGCCGCGGCGTCGGGCGCGTCGCAGGGTATCGGATCGGAGGGCGGATTCCTGGTCCCGCCGGCATACAGCGATGAAGTCTGGGACGAGATGCGGGAAGACCCCAACAGCCTCGTGGCCATGTGCGATCAGCGCACCGTGGTAGGCGATTCGCTCACCGTCAAGGCGGTGGACGAAACCAGCCGCGCGAACGGCTCCCGCTTCGGCGGCATTCAGAGCTACTGGAAAGGCGAGGCCGATCAGATGACCTCCAGCAAGCCGAAGTTCCGCGAGCTCCGGCTGACCCCCGAAGAGCTGTACGTTTTCATCTACTGCACCGACAAGGAGCTGCGTAACGCTCCCGCATTGCAGCAGTCGTTCCCCAAGATGGTGGCCGACGAACTCAACTTCAAGATCGGCGACGCGATCATCAATGGCACGGGCGCGGGGCAGTTGTTGGGCATTATGACCGGCACGGCGGAAACGGGTGCGCCGCGGGTGGAGATTGCCAAGGAATCCGGGCAGGCGGCGGCCACCGTCGTGAAAAAGAACATCGACAAGATGTGGGCGCGCATGTACGCCAAGTGGCGCAGCGCCGCCTTGTGGTTCATCAATCAGGATGTGGAGCCGTCCCTGGAAGACCTCAGTGCGGTTGTGGGCACGGGTGGACTTCCCGTGTATCTCCCGCCGGGTGGAATTGTGGAAGCCCCCAATGCCCGGCTCAAGGGCCGTCCAGTGATTCCGTTGGAATACTGCCAGACGCTTGGCACGGTGGGCGACATCATGCTCATCAACCTCAAGGCGTATCTGTTGGGCATTCAAGGCGGCATCGAATCCGCAATGTCGATGCACCTGCGGTTCGATTACAACGAGACCGCATTCCGCTCCATCATCCGCATCGACGGGCGTCCGTGGCTTCGCGTGCCGCTCACGCCCTACAAGGGCACAAACACACTGACCCCATTCTTGGCTTTGGCGACGCGATCCTGATCTTGACGCCGGAAACTGACGGCGACTAGGAGTTATGCAATGAGCAGCCTGATTCTTGAGGGTATGGATTTCATCAGCGGGATCATCCCCGTTGACCTCCAAACCGCCGCCGACAATAACGGCGACTGGATTTGCGTGCGCAACATGAGGCGGTTCGGCGTGCTGTTTCTGAAGGGCGCCGGAACCGCGGGCGAAGACCCGACGCTGACGATGGAGCAAGCCACGGCGGTGGCGGGCACGTCGGCCAAGGCGTTGAACTTCACCCGCATTTACACCAAGCAGGGCGCTGCGCTGACATCGGTCGGCGTGTGGACCAAAGTCACCCAGGCCGCGGCCAGCACCTACACCGACCTCGCCAGCGCCGAGGTGCAGGCCATGTGGTTTGCGGAATGGCTGGCGGCGGAGTTGGACGTTAACAACAGTTTCGACTGCATCCGCGCTTCCATTGCCTGCACGGGGGCCACTGCCGGCCAGATCGGAACGCTGCTGTACGTGGGCGAATTGAACACACACCAAGCTCCCGAAAACATGCTGAGCAACATCATCGACTAAGCGGCGGCGATCAGGTCCGACGCATGGAGATAGAGCGATGGGACGCACAAGTCTTGAAGTGAATCAGCAGCCGGGCGGCATGTTTTCCATTGAGGACATGTCGCGTTCCACGGGCAATCGGTTCTACGTGGACTCGAATACCGGGGTCGATGGGGCGGGGTATGGCCGCAGTCCCGATAAGCCTTTCGACTCACTGGCGTATGCGTTGAGCAGCGGCGTTTGCACCGCGGACAAAGGCGACATCATCTATGTGATGCCCGGCCATGTGGAAACGGTGACGGCGGCGGCGGGCATCGCGTGCAACATCGCTGGCGTTTCCATCATCGGGCTTGGAACCGGCGCATCGCGCCCCAAGATTCAATTCGGCAGCTCGACCGCGGCGACGCTTTCCATCACCGCGTCGAGCGTGTTGATTGAGAATCTGGTCTTCGAGTCCGACATTGCTTCGCTCGCGCGCTGCATCAATGTCCAGAGCGGCGGCGATCGTGCGGTCATTCGCGGATGCCTGTTTCAAGATGGATCGGGAACCCGCAGCGCGGACATCACCGTCAACCATGCGAACGCGGACTACTGCAAGATTCAGCGGTGTGAGTTCATCGCGGCGGATTCCGGATCCGTGCCTGACTGCTGCGTGGACATCGCGGCGGCGGTGGATGGTTGCGAGGTTTCGGACTGCTGGATGACGGGCGACTTCAACACCGCGGCCATCAAGAGCGGGTCGATTCACCTGAACTGCCGCATCCTTCGCAACGTGATCGAACAGAAGGAATCCGCTGAACATGCGATCGAGTTCACGGCGGCGGCAACTGGCATCATCGGCTGGAATGTGATCGGCGTGGTCGGTGTCGCCGCAGGCGGAGCGGCGGACACGATCGACATTGGCTCATGCCGAGCCATCGAGAATTACGTGGCGGACGGCGATGCGGACACGAGCGGCAAGTTGACGCCGCCGGTGACGTGATAGTTCGGCCCGCGGACGCGGGCGGGAGAACCCTATGCCAAGCACTCAACAGCTCTTGACCACCACCTCCATTGGCGGCGTGCCGAATGTCGGCGTCAAGAACGTCATTACCACGGGCAATGTCTATTTCGTGGACTCCAACAATGGATCGGCCACGAATGCGGGTACAACCCCGTCGGCTGCGATCAACACGATCGCCAATGCCCTGGCCTTGTGCGTGAGTAATCGCGCAGACGTGCTTGTTCTCATGCCGGGCCATGCTGAGACGTTGACGGCATCGCTGTCTCTCAGCATCGAGGGCTTGCGCATTGTCGGGCTGGGCGAGGGTGACAACCGCCCGCAGATCACCTTTGGCACGGACACTGGCGCCAACTGGGCGCTCGACGCGGACAACATCACGATCGAAAACGTCATTTTCAAGAATGACATTGACTCGCAAGTGGACGTGTTGAACGTCAGCAACGCCTACGCGCGTATCCAGAACTGCGAGTTCTGGGAAGGTTCGAGCAAGCAATACCTCATTGCGATCAGCCTGGACCATGCGAACTCGGATCACTGCAAGATTCTCGGATGTCTGTTCAACAGCAAGACAGCCGGAGCGAACTCGGCGATCAAGATCGGCGCTGCCCTGAGCAACTTGGAAATCGCCTATTGTCGCATCGTCGGCGATTGGGCCGATGCGGGCATTCACAACCCGACCGGCAACGTGGCGACCGAACTTTCGATCCACGATAACTACATCGAAAACGACCAGACGGGCGACCACGCGATTGAACTCGTCTCTGCCTGCACGGGCGGCATCTATGACAACGCACTCTACGCCGATGCCATTGCGACGGTCCTTGACCCAGGATCGTGCAAGTGCGCCGGCAACAAGGCCAACGTAGCCATCGATCAAGGGGCCGTGGAGGTTCCTCTGGGGGCGACCTCTTCGGACTTCATCGGGGCGGACAATGCGGACAACAACGCGGCGACCACCAACGTCGTCGCCAACAAAGACGGATCGGTCCTTGAGCGTCTGGAAGACATCAAGGATGAATTGTCTGGGACCGCGGGCATTGTGACCTATCCGGCAGCGGCGGCGGCTGCCAACGGCGTCAGCATCGCCGAGGTGCTTCGCTACATTGAGGACTTGCTCCAAGGGTCTGCGGGCGTCGTGACATTTCCGAGTGGCGCGGCAGCGGCTAACGGCGTCAGCTTGGCCGAGGTGCTGCGGTATATCCAGGACCAGATCATCAATGGCACGGGCACGGTGCTGGATACCAACACGTCGCTGTACGGCGTGCTGGCGGGAGCGACGGGGATCCCGACCTACCCGGCATCCGCCGCGCCGGCTAACGGGGTTTCCATCGCCGAAGTTTTGCGGGAAATCTTCGATCAGCAGGAAAAGGCAGTCACCAACACGACGGCCGCGCTGGTCAACGGAACGACGCTGTTCACGATCGCGGGCGGGCCGATCGAAATCCTGTCTCTGGTGGCGCGATGCGTCACGACCAACGACGGCACGGCGTCCACGCTTCAGTGGAGTGCTGATCCGACCGACGGCGTAGCTGTGACGATCTCCGCGGCTTCGGCGTCTCTGGCGAGCGTGGCGGCGGGCGGTTTGGTGACGTGCCAGGGTACGACCCTGGCGACGGCTCCGCTGGTTTCCGCGTCCGGTGCGAACATCGCAATGGCGGTGACGAATGCCATTGTGGTCGGGGCGGGCATCATCACGTCCACCGTCGGCGTCGGCTCGACCACGGGAACGTGGCAGCATCACCTGCGATACAGGCCGCTGGCGCGCGGCGTGACGGTCACGGGAACCTAAGCATGTTCGATCCGCTCACCGCCATTCCGAGAGCCGTCGGCCGCGCGACGACGCTGCTGGCGTCAACGACGCCGGCGGCGGGTGCGGTCAGCACCAACGGCAATGCCGTGCGAATCCCCGAATGGATGCACGGTGTCGCGTTCACACTCGACCTGACGGCCGCGGCGACCGAAGTCGGCGACACGCTCGATGTGACCGTGCAAACGCTCATTGACGGGACGAACTGGCTGGACATCTGTCACTTCACCCAACTGCTGGGCAACGGTGGCGCGAAGCGGTACACGGGCAAATGTTATGGGGCGGCGGCGGAAGCGATGTTTGAGCATGGTTCGGCGTTGGCGGCGGGCAGTGTCCGGCATCTTCTGGGTGACGCATACCGGGTGAAATACGTGCAAGTCGATGCCAACAGCAACGCCGCGTTTACATTCTCGGTTTCCGCGATGCCGCTGTAATGAACCATGATCTACCCCAACTCAGACAAGGAAACATCGGCGCCTGCCGCAGAGCCGGTCAGCACGGCTGAGGCCAAGACCCACCTGCGCATCGACCACACCGACGAAGACACCTACATCGGCACGCTGGTCACTACGGCGAGACTGTCGCTGGAAGCGATGACCCGGCGTGCCTTTGTGACGCAGACTCGCGTGGCGCGGTACGATTCTTTCCCCGCAGTGTTCGAGCATCATCGCAGCCCCCTGCAAAGCGTCAGTTCCATCGCCTACATCGACACCGCCGGGGCTTCACAAACACTGTCGGCTTCCTTGTATTCCGTGGACACCTACACGGAACCAGGAAGGGTCATCCCCGCCTATGGAGAAAGCTGGCCGTCCACGCGGATCGTGATGAATGCGGTGACGGAAACCTACATCGCGGGCTACGGCGCGGCGGCGGCGGTCCCCGAAAACGTCAAGCACTGCATCAAGCGGTTGCTGTCGCACTGGTATGAGTTCCGGGAACCCATGATCGTGGGCACGATCGTCTCGCGCGAGAATATGCCTTGGGGCGACGTGCAAAGCTTGATCGCCACGTTTGACACCGGGGTGTACGCATGAAAAGGGCTTGCCTCACAATCGGGTTGATGCTGGCCGCGAGTGCCGGCTGCAATGTCGAGCGAGCCGCGCAGTCCTTCGGCGAGCAGTTCAAGCAGTGGCATCCCATCGACGCGGAGACAGCGCGGGCGCTGGGAGAGGGCATCCGGCCGCAGGTGACGGTCATCGACGAGAAAGCGGCGGCGGTGTTGGCGGCTGGCGTGGATCGCGGGCTGACGGCGATCCTCGCCCCGAAAGAGCCGACCGGTCCGCCTCCAGGCGTTCCTGTGGGGCGATACGAAGCGTGGGCGGGTTTCGCAGGTCTGCTGTTGGTTTCGCTCGCCAAGTGGGCTGACGCGCGTCGCGCACGATCCAATGGGGGGAAAGGTTGACATGGTAACAAAGACGATCGGGCAGTTGAATGGCTTCTGGGCGTTCTCATTCAAGATCGCGGCCATTCTATGTCCGTGTTTGATGACGGTGACGCTGTGGGCTGCATCCATGTTGCGGGACGAGAATCACATCTTGTCGAATCGCGTGTTATCGCTGGAGGTCTCCGTGGCCGCGGTCCCGAAAGACCTGATCAGCGGCGCGGAGATCAATCGACGGCTCGATGCGTTGGAGCACAAGGCGGATCAGGTGTTGGAACGGGTCGCGGAGCTGGCGGTAGCAGCGGCCAAAAACGGAGAATGAAGGGAGCGAACCATGTCAACATCGGCGGCGGGAATTGTGAACGGAGTTCGAGCCAAGACGTTTGAACCAGTGGCGCTCTTCGGCTCGCTGCCCACGGCGGATGCGGCGTTCGATCATGGGGTCCGGGCGGCGCACGAGTGGCGGGCGGCCAGGCATGACATCTCGGATGCGCAGACGGCGCGTTTCGCGGCGTATCGGTTCCGCGAGCGACTGCAAAAGTTCCGCGGCGCGGAGACGGCTCCGCTGGTCACGCGATTTCTGGAGGGCTTCGATTCGATCGGGCATGTGAGGACGGCGCCTGCCGACCCCGACTCCGATGCCGCACTGGATGCCGCGGCCTATGAGTTCTATCGCCGGCGGACGGGGCTGATCGAGATGCTGCTCACGGCGCTGGGCCTTGTGGCGGCGCTGATCGGCGTGGGGCTGCTGATCCGCTGGGGGCTGGCGTGAAGTGCGAACCGGCTCGCTCAATGTCCGCGTGGCGTTGCAATCGGCCACGGAAGCCCGCGACGCCTTCGGGGGTGTGACGCTGAGTTGGGCGACGTTTGCGACGCGGTGGGCGTCCATTGAGACGACTGGCGGCGGCGAGACCGACGTGGCGGACAGTGCGCATAGCGGCGCGGATCACACGGTGCGGATTCGCTACGATTCGGCGGTCGCGGCCACTGTGCCGCGGAATCGAGTGGTGTACGGCTCGCGGACGTTTGAGATCGTCGCGGTGGATCACGTGGACCAGCGGCGGCGGGAGATCGTGCTGCGGGTGAAGGAGCAGAGGTAACACACAATGGACGGCGTTCGATTCAATGTGACCGGGGCGGGCGTGGTGCGGCGGCGGCTGGCAGAGCTGGAGCCGAAGCTGCGCCGCAAATACATGCGGCAGGCGTTGACCAAGGCCGCGACGCCACTGCTGCGCCGGGCGAAGGAACTGGTCCCGAAAGATGAAGGCAAACTCAAGCGGTCGCTCAGGAAGAAAATCCGCGTCAACCCCAAGAAAACATACGGCATCGTCGGCGCCGAGTATTCCATCGCGCCGCATCAACATCTTGTGGAGCGCGGAACGGTGGCGCGAACACACAAGAGCGGCAAATCCACGGGCGTCATGCCCGCGCGGCCCTTCATGCGTCCGGCGTGGATGGCGACGCGGCGCGTGGTCGCTTCGATTCTCAATCGCGTGCTGATTGCGGGCATCCGAACCGAATCCAACAAGGAACCCACGCGGCGGTAGCAGGCAACATGAATGGTCGAAAAGGCGATCTACACCCGGCTGACCACGGACGCGACGATCACGGCGATTATTGGCACGGGGGATGCCGCGCGCTGCTGGCCGGTGAACGAAGCCCCACAGAATCCGACCGATCCCTACCTGATTATGCAGCGCGTGGGCAGCGAGCCGATCGAGAATCTGTCCGGGGGCAGCGGGCTGATCTTCGCCATGATCCAAGTGGACGCGATCGGCTATGTGTACCTGACGATCAAAGACCTTGCGGACAAAGTGAGGCAGCGGTTGCAAGGGTTTCGTGGCACGGTGTCGAGCATCGATATCGGTGGAATTAGGTTCCTGTCGGACCGGGACGAGCGGATCCCCAGCCCGCACGGCAGGGAAGAGGCGCTTGTGCGCGTGAGCATGGACTTCGAGGTTCAATACTACGTTTGACGTGTTGACGGGAAAGGGTGACCTATGGCAGCATCCGGCGCTATTGTAAGTTTAGGAACGGTGCTGAGTTGCAAACTGGCGACTACGAGCGGCGCGATCGATGCGGCATTCACTGACATTGCCGAGCTTGTGGATTTCGATGGACCGTTTCCCGAGGCGACGATTATCGAGGTGACGAACCTTTCCAGCGGGCAGTTCCGCCAGTGGAAGCGTGGTATCGTGGATTTGGGGGAACTGGAAGGCACGCTGCGCCTCATCCCCACGGCGACTGCGGGCGGCAGCAGCACGCGCAATCATTACGACCTGCTTAAGGAACTGTCTATCGACGCCGGTCGCACGCTGGCCAACATCAATGCGGTCGTTCCAAACTTTAAGCTGACGTTCCCGACCACGGTCGCGATCACCTGGACCTTCGCGGGTTTCGTCCGTTCGCTGGGCGTGCGCGGATCGGTGGACAACCCACTGGAGACGCCGATCCGCATCAAAGTCACCGACGACATCGGCAGCGACGGCATCTCGATTGCGTAGCGAACGGGGCCACGATCCGCATCTCACAAATCACGAAAGGCAGAATTGCAATGGGCAGGTATCTGAATCGAAGCAAGATCATGGCGTCGGAAGACCGCCGCAAGCTCGAAGTGCAAGTGCCGGAGTGGGGCGGCACGCTGCTGCTACTGGCGCCTGCCGTCTCGGAGCTGGAGGCGTACCAGCTTCGGCATCGTGACGTGTTCGTGGACGGCCGCGCGAAAGATGCCGTCGAGTCGCACGTCGCCGCGGAGCTGGTCGCGCTGTGCATCTGTGACGAGAACGGCAAGCGGGAGTTCCCCGGGCCGGCGGAAGTGCTGGAGTTCTCTCGTGCGAAGTCACCGATCGTCATCAATCGCCTCTTCGATCAGTGCCAGGCGCTCTGCGGCATGACCAAGGCGAGCCAGGCGGAGGCAAAAAAAAACTCCGAGCCGACCCCGAGCGGCGATTCTGGCTGAGGCTGGCGCAGCAGTTGGGGGGCCGAACGGTCGCGGAATGGAAACGCGCCATGACGGCGGACGAGGCGGCGGACTGGCGGGCGTTCTATGAGTTGGAGCCGTGGGGTGATTTGCGGGCGGACTGGCACGCGGCGCGCGTGGCTTGGACGCTCGCAAGCGTTTTCAGCGGGCGTCGCGGGGGCGGTCCGAAGTTCCAGGATTTCTTGTTCCCGTCTCTTGAAATGCAACCCAGACAACAGACGCCGGAAGCGATGGCGGAGAAGGCGAAGATTCTCGCGGCGATGATGGGCGGACGAATCGAAGAGGCGTAACTCGAGGCGGCAACCCGTGGCGATCGGCAGCGTACACGTCAACATCCTGGCCAATACAACCCCGTTCCTTCGCGGGTTGAATCAGGCCAGCACAGCCACGGGGGCATTCGCATCCAAGCTCAAGGGCATCGGCAAGCTGCTGGGCATCGGCGGCGGAATCTTCGGTGGAGCACTCGGACTTTCACGCCTCCCCAGCATTCTCACAAAATCCGCGAACGCTGCGGAGGGTATTGGCGACTCAGCCAAGATGCTCGGTATGACGACGGAGGAGTTCTCTTCGCTCGCGTTCGCGGCCCGCGTCACGGGCATGGGCATCGACGATTTCACGGGAGCGATGGAGCGCTTCCAGGATGTCATGGGTTCCGCCATTCGCGGGGATGCCTCTGCCGTCGCCGTGTTCGATCGGCTGAAGCTCAGCGCGAGGGCGCTCGCGGGACAGAGCGGGACCGCACAACTCGGAGCCGTGGCCGACGCGATGGCCAAGCTCAGCACGACGCAGGAGCGGCTGGCGATCACGTCGGACCTGTTCGGGCGTCGCCGGCTGGACATGGTGGAGATGCTTCAGGACGGGTCCGCCGCGCTGCTAGCGATGACGCAGGAAGCGGAGCGATTCGGCGGGGTGGTCGATTCGGAGATGGTGGAATCCATCGACCGCATGAATCAGAGCATCCGCAAGATGATGACTGCGCTGGAGTCGTTCGGGCGTGCGATCGCGTTTCTCGTTTCCAAGGAGGTCAATGCACTCTCGTCGCTGTTTGAGGGCATAACTTCGATGGGATCCTCCTGGACCGTTAGCGTTACTCCGGGAAAAGAGGCTGAACATCAAAAATGGTTGAAGGAACTTAAAGATAGCGGCGCGGGCAATCGACTTAGGGTAAGCGAAGGCACGATGGGTTGGCTTAGGGCTATCTACAAGATCGCAGGCCATCTGCCCGGTATGGGCGCCGATGACATGTTCGCCGTCCCAAGAAAAGGCGGAAGTGCGGCCGGGGGTGGAGCGTTCCAACTCGCTCCTGAGCATTTCATTCCCTCCATCGACCCGCGCGACCCGCAATCCCAACAAGACCTGATCCGCCTCTTGGCCGACATCGCCAACAATACCCGCGACACGCGCCGCGCCGTCGAGGCCATTCCGCAGTATCTGGAGGAATGACACGTGGCCAACTTCATCTTCAAGGAGGACGTGCTGGCCCGCCGATCCCGACGGACGGAAACCGGCTTGACGCTGCACAAGAGCTTCACCGTCTGGTACGACGGCGAGCTGTCGAATTGGGCCAATATCAGCCAGTACGACGTGCTCATTCATCCCAGTTGTCCGCAGGTCGGCGACATGTGGGATGCGGACATCATGCCCTACGCCACGGCAATTGACGTGGACGTGCAGCACTACGAAGACCAACCCTTCATGTTCCAAGTGGTGGTCGAGTACCGCACAGAGGGCAATCGCGGCGAGGCCTTGGCCCTGGACCCCGTGGAGCGGTTGCCGGAACTGGTCGGGTTCCGGTGGGTCGAATATCAGCGAGCGGTTTACAAACACAAGCTGCCCGACTCGCAAGAGGAACTGCCGATTCAATCATCCTCGGCGGAGCCGTTCCAAGAGCCGATCATGCTGGAGGAAACGGAGCCGATCATCGAGGTTGTGAGAAACGAGAATCTACCGTTCTCGCTGGCCTACTCGGTTTTCTGGAAGGGCGCGATCAACTCAGAAGTATTTAACCTGATGGGGTATGAGTTTCCCAAGCGGTACGTTCGCATCTCTGAGATCACGCCGGTGATTCGCCAGGACGCTGGAAAGCGGTATGTCGCCGTCAACTATGGGTTCCACGTCAGCGACCGGCTCATTGAAGAGCGGTACGACTTCGGCACGCGATACTACAACCCCGATGTGCGGCCTCCGCTTTCCCCGTGGAAGCCGATTACCTACGGCCTGCACGAGCCGACGCCGCGACCCGTGGCGCTCGACGGCAACGGCAACCTCGCGGCGGACCCGCTAAAGCCCGCTTTGCTCAAGTTCTATGTTCGCAAGGAACTGGACTTCAACACCTTGGGGTTCCCGCCGTGACGACGAAAGCGACGCGAACACGAACGCCGACTCCGCCGCGCGTGCCGGTCAAGCGCGATCCGACTTCGCTCGTGCGCAAGGTTCCCCGCGCCGTGCAACGCAAGGTGCTGCGCACCGTCATCGGGCATCAGGCGATGAACTCGACGGCGCCCGCGGGGATGTTCAACGCGACGCCGGCAACGATCAGCACTCCGCTGCGTCTCGGCGTCATCGTGGATGCGGGGCCGGAGGGGGAGGTTGACTACACCGATCATCGGTATTGGGTCGCGCTCGCGTGGTGTGTGAACCCCGACAGCGACCTCACCGCGGCGATGGAGGTCGAGCAGGTCTTCGAGGAAGCCCTGGCGCACACGATCACCGCGACGAACCTGGTCGAGTCCGAGAGCGAGACGCACGGGCTGGCGCTGGGCACGCCGGTATGGATTCACCCGTTCTACGATGAGACCGCGAACGCGCGATATTGCTTCACCGTGGCCGGTGCGGCGCAGCGGGTCAAGCAGTTTCGCGTCGTGCGCTACGGGACCGACGGCGACACGCTGTTTTGCCGGGCGTGGGACGGGCGCGAGGAATCGGGCGAGGGCGAGCTGGTCCTGCTGCCGCACGAGCTGCGCAGGTCTCGCTACCACGGCAAGAGCGAGCAGCTCTACAACGCGGTGAGTCAGCAGTACGTCACGGTCAGTTACGTCGCCGGGTCGCACTTCCTGACGCGGTTCGCGTTCATCGACGCGGAGAGCTACCAGGAGCAGCAGATCATGGTGCCGCAGTATGTCGATGGGGGCCACGGCGGGAGCATGGGGCCGACGATCGTGACGGCGGTGTCGCGGGCGAGCGTCGCGGGCGGGCTGGGGCAGTTGCCGGACACGCCGGAGGAGAGCCGCATCGAGTGGATGGCGCAGGACGCGCGGGCGTGGGCGGAAGTGTTCACGCAGCAGACGGGCGCGGGCATCGTGCAACGCATGATCGAGCGTCGCGGCGGGGGTGAAGGGGTTTAATTGAATCCACAGAAAGGATGAACGGCATGAACAATGAGATGCATCTTATCGGGATGATCGGCAAGAGGGTCACAGTCAAGGATCATGGGATTGTTGGTGTGATCGACTCCATCTGTTTCAAGCGGGGAAACAAGGTCTGGCTGTCTGTTGAATACGTCGCCAACGGCGTTGTCACCGAGCGATACTTCGGCGAGGAAGAACTGGAGATTCAGACCACGCCATGAGTCGCGCCGGGCAATTCAACGAGTCGCGGGCGCATCAGCGCCGGGCCGGCCGCGCGGGCGGGTTCGGAGGGGGAGGCGGGGGCGGTAAGATTCCCCCCGCTGAAGGATGCAAGCTGTTCTACTCAATCAAGTACCCGTATCGCATCGACGAAAACAATCCGATCGTGCGCACTCCTGCGTTTTGGTGGAACGACGGGCCGTCCTCTCGTGTAGTGGATGATGATTGGTTTCACTACAGAGAGGGTGAAGGCGGGGAGGGTGAATTGCGGTGGGCTGTCAGGCTCGACATTCCCATTCAATCACAAGTGTTCGATACATTTGGGAAGGATATGGGATTCTTCGGTGCGCACCGCGACGATACAAAGGTGTTTTCGTCCGCTCCCCACGAAGGAATTGACGACTTCGGGCCATTCGTTAGCGGGTTCGGCGAGGGATATGTCGATGCTCTTAGTGGGGGGCGAGGCGGGTACATCGGCTGGAAGAGAATCACCAGCGCTATACTGAGATCAGAACTATGGCCGGACTACTACAGCCTAATACTGTTCGATCGCTTGGGTGATATTTACAGAAGCCATCCCGTAGAAATGTCGATGGCGAATGGTCCGGTGAACGTCGGTCGTCACGAATGGTGGCAAGAGCCGGAATGGCACGATGAGGGCGATCCGTGGCGGTCGCACTGGGAGCGGGTGTTGACAGTCAGGGCAAACGGCGTCTGGCCGGGGCCGGGACGTGGAACGATGGTTGCCCAGAAATGGCGTGACAACACTGAGGGCACGATCCATTACCCGGAGTTCCGTGAGCAAGGGTTCGGTGTTGGAACTGCTGGGCCTAATGCGAGCTTCGCGGGACGAGACTCGTTCGTCACAGACCAGCAGGACGACTCACGTTTAGGGCAACCGGGTCCAGGCTGGGATTGGGGTCGTTATTTAATAGACCAGCGATCCGGCCAGCCATTGACCGATCGTGAGTTCGTGACCGGCGGCGGAGAGTTTTTTGGATGGGAGTGGAATCGCCGTAACAACGAATGGGGTGGTGTTCGCATCGCAGATGGAGTGGTAATTGAGACCATTGAATCGCATCCGATTTGGGGTCTAATTTATGATGACGGGTTTGAGGATGTGGTTCCGTTCGGAGGCGGAATGCACGGCGTCTCGCACGGATACGGAACGCAAGTGGTGACGTACGCGAAACACGGATCGTGGCGAGACATGCGCCGTATTCTCGTTGTTCAGTTCGCGTTCGATCAGTACGGCGTTCTCGGATACGGCGAGAGGCGAATGGTCCCAGTCCAGTACAATTACTCGTCTGTCGGCTGGCATCCCGGCGCGGACGTGGGCTACGACCTTGGCGGCATCGCGGGCAAGTGATCCGCGTCCGGGGCGGGGGGGGAGACTAGACACGTGAACGTTTCCTGGAACGAAACTAATACCTACGAACAATGGCAGGCGTTCAAGCACTCGCTGTTGACGCGCGCCGAGCTATTCACCGGCATCGCGCTGACCTCCACCGGGCCGCACGCGAGGCGCATCATGCCGGAGCTGCTGGCGGAGTGGCCGCACGTCGGACGCATCGCGGAAACGATGAGGGGTGACAGTGCGAAGGGTTGAATCGCTCCTAAGCGGTTCCTACAATCACGCGCGTTGAATCGCGCCTTAGCAAGGGGGCTGCATCATGGCTCAGGATATTTGGCAGGGCACAACGAGCAACTGGGGGACCGTGGGCAATTGGTCGCTGGGCGCGGCGCCCGTCAGCACTAACGATGTGTTGTTCCCCGCGACAAACTCGCAGGACATTGACACGTCGATCACGACCCAAGACGCGATCGCAGTGGCCACGATGCTGATTCAGTCCGGGTGTTTGATTAACATCGGCGGCAGCGGAAACCAGCTCGAAATCCACGCGACCAAAGTTGTCCACATGGGCAGCGGTTCGGTCTGGTACAAATCCGCGCAGTCGGCGGGCGGCAACACAGACCTCATCGTGGTCAACTCGCCGCGTCTGTACGGAACGTCTGGCGATCCGGCGATGGACCTCGACGATGACGGAACGTCTCTGATTAACCGTCTAGTGGTGCTGCGCGGCTACACTCGCGTGGCCGCGGCGGCGACGGGCACGATTGCCAAAGTTGAAGTCTGCGGCATCCAAGCCTACCTCAGCACGCTGGCCGGGGCCGGCACGTTTACGACGTTTACGCAGACAAGCGGACTGAGCAACCTCAACAATAACGTGACCACGCTTGAGGCGTTTGGCGGGATTTGCACCTACGCGGCGGGGACGATCGGATCGAAGATCGTCGTCGGCGCCGGCGCTCGCCTGATCTACAACAGCACAACGACCCTGCCCCACGTTAAGGTTCTGCCCGGTGGGTTCGTCGATTTCTCGAAAGACTTGCGGTCCAAGACGGTGACACTGTTGGAAGTGTTGCCGGGCGGCGGATGGGATGAAGGGCCGGGCAACGTGACCTTTACCACGAAGTCGCTGCCGAACGACAACGGCTCGGCGAGCTTGGGATTTGGCGGGGGCGGCGGGGTATGACGATTGATCCTCGGCAAGTCGTGTTGTGGCGCGACCACGGAATGCAGAACGTGGCGGCACAGGTTCACCCAGTGAACTATCAGCGGTTCCTCCTGCTGTTCGCGCGGATGCACTTTCAGGATCGCACGCACACGGCAACTGTCGTGACGGCGGACGTGGTGATTTCACAAATCACGGACTTGGACAACACGAGCGACACGTTCCATGATTCCGAGTTCACCACGGTTCGCGGGCGTGGGCTCAGCAACGACATGAACCTGCGGCTCGATGAACGCGAGCTGCTGAATTGGATCGTGGGGAAACGCAGCGCCTTGAAGTTCGCGTGGACGAACCCCGACAGCGGCAAGATTCTGTGGGGCTTGGAAGTCGGGATGCTGCTTCTGCCGGAACCGATCAATGGATGAGCGACTAGGCAGACCACTTTTTGAGGAACTGCCGGCTTCAATGCCGGGCGTCTCGACGCGGTACGTCTGGCCGCCGAGCAACAACGATCAGGCCAACATCTCAGGCACGTTCGCCCTGGGGGCCGGGTTCGGCTATCTGATTCCGTTCACCGCGACGCGCCGATTCCGGGTCGAGGTCATCGCCACGCACATCAATACCGCGCAGGCGGCAAAAGTCATTCGCTTGGGTGTGTGGGTGCTGGATGATGATCGCGGGCTGCCCGGCGCGTTAATCTACCAGACTGCGGACCTGTCACTGGCCGTTGTCGGCATTAAGGGCGAGTCGTGCCTGTTTCAGTTGGAACCGGGAAACTACTTCATCGGCGGTTACACGGACGCGACGACGGCACTGCTGACCGGATTGAACAATGCGAACCTGCGGCGGCTCGGAATCGACCAGACGACTTTCGGAAGCGCGGCCGATACTCACATCCGCTTCAACGCGGGTTGGACCGCGGGCACGGCGCTCACTGGGTACATCACCACCACGGTGGACTACCGATCGGTGAACCCGCCGATCTTCGGCTTGAGGGCGGACTAATGGCATGGCGTGCGGTCAACGACGGCGAGGTCATTTACGCGGACCTGCGGCCTACGCTGACGCGCCCGCGGGGCAGTTCGATCCCGCTCCGCATTCGCGGCGCGACGGACCCTCGCATGGAGGCGTTGATCGTGGCGCGGCGCGGGAGCAACGTCTATATCTACGGCACGGACCTGGGGCAGGCCGTCCAGTTCATCGACGGGCGCAGGCCCGTCCTGTCAGACAGCCCGACTCGCTGGTACGAGGAAATCCCGCAGTCGGCGGTTCAGGTCGATACCGACCTGCTGTAGCGACCCGATCCCCTCCCGTTCCCTCCCCGTTTCCTCCCCATTCCCCGGATTTTTCAAGATTTTTTTCGCCCCGTAACTCCCGATCCCGGCGCGGCTTACGTTGCGCATGGTTTGGCATCGGTGTTTTTTTTTGCCGCAAATGTTGCACGCTTGCGAAACATGGGGTACACTTAGATCGTCATGGCGGGAGCGAGAAATCGAGGAAGCCCCGGAGTGTGACCGATGAAATGCACCTACGTTTCACAGGATGGCGATTCATTCTACGATCAGGCCGGTGGCCTACTGTTTACCTCAAGCGTTATCGTGAAGGATGGCGACCTTGCCGCAGCTCGACTGGCCCGTTCTCAATTCCTGAATTGGGCGCACGCGAACCGCTCGCAGTTTACCTCGTCATGCTGTCCGCACTTTGGGCAACCGCAGCCCGTCTAACGTGCCCGTCGCAACCGCCCGCATCCCCCCCGGGCGCAAGCCGACGTGCATGTGACCGATCCGTGGATGCCCGATGGAGAATGAGACGATGGAAACCATGACGAACCGCGAGGCTATCGCAATCGGCGAGACCCATGACGTGATCGCGTCGCTCGCCTGTTGGCTGTCCAACGTCACTACGGCACACCTGCGGGAGGTGTATGGGTCGCACGCCGACGACGACTATCTGGCCGACAAGTTAGGCGTGATTCTCGGCAGCTTCCCGACGTGGTATGCGAGTCTTGACGGCGGCAACCGCAGGCGGCTGGCCACGATCATCACAGGCCGCGCCCACGGATGCGAAGTCTAGCGACCCGCGCGGCATGCGCTCCGGCTCCGGGAGCGCGTTCGCACGGGCCGCATGGTGCGGCTCGAAAAGGAGAATCGAATGTCTGAGACTCAGATACCAGAATCGCCGTGGACGGTGGAGAATCACTTGCGCGTAGGTTGGAACATCCGCGACGCCGGGGGCAATGTGCCGTGCGTCGCTCACGTTTACGGCTCGCGCGCCGTGGCAGACCTGATCGCCGCCGCGCCGGACCTGCTCGCGGCGCTGGAGGCGGTACAGGCGGGAACTAAGGGTTGGGGCACTCTCGTAGATGCCGCGCTCGCCAAGGCGAAGGGTGAATCTGTCTGCATCGAAGGCTAACCATGAAACTCAAAGAGAAAAAACAAAACGGCTCTGTCCGCCTGCCGGATGATCTGTTCGCGCGAGTGCGGCGGCTGGCCGATGCTGAGGGCCGCACGATCGGCGGGCAACTCGCGCGGCTGGTCTCGGAGGCGCTGCCCGGCGCTGAGGCCGATGCGGGGATCAAAACCCCCGTCGCACGCAAGCCCACGGCGGAGGCGGCGCGATGATAGGCGGTCAACACGTCATGTGCGGTTGCGGCCAGCGGCGGACGAATCATGCGTCCGGCAAATGCACACGCTGCCGGGGCCAGCGGCGCAATAAACAGCCGCGGTCGCTGACGTTCACCGCACTGCGCGCCGCGAACCTTGAGCGGTTCCTGACGGCGTGGCATCCCCTCATGGAGCGCACGCCGGCGGAGTACGCAGGCGAGGTGCTGGGGATGGCGACGCTCCTGAGGCGGGCGTGCGACTCCGCGGACGAGCGCGGCGCGATCGAGTGCATCGTGGACGTGGTCCTCATGGCCGACCTGCTGGCGATGCGGATGGGGCACTCGCTGACGGTGGCGATCCCTGAGCGGTTCGACGCGGTGAGTCGCCGGATCGGGAGCAAGGTGTTTCTCGGCGCGGGGGCGACGGGGGAAACGACATGATCCGCATCTCGATTGACGACGGCGCGGAGACGGTGCGCATCGAGGCTCCGCTGATCCAGGGGCGGAAGCAGACGCGGATGAATCGGTACGGCGTGCGGCTCTACACGCGAGGCAACGTGTACTCGATGGACCTGCGATCCGTATCGCGCGACCGTGACCTGATCGGCGTGGCGGGTCTGATCCTGGACGCGATCGAGCGGGAGCGGAACGGGGGGAGCGGAGTCTGAGTTTACACTCGCTGCCGCGCCGCGGTCGTGTGACCGATGGCGCGATGCGGCAACCGCCCGCGGAGTTCAACCGGCGTCGCGGGCGGTCGATGCGAGTCACTGGAATGCCGGCGGCAGGCCATGACAATCCGTCGCCGGGTGGGTTCGATACCCGCGCTCGCAGTTTTTTAGGAGACAACCATGAATCGACTGTTGAGGATCAGGCGGCGTGTCGAGTCGGGCATGTATGACGATCCGAAGATCATCGACGCGAAACTCAATGGAGCCGGACGCAAGCGATTCCTGTCGCGCGTGGGTATCGACGACCCCGACGTAGTGCATCCCGACGCCCGCGGGGCGGCTGGGGTGACGATCGCGCTGGCGTTGATGTGCGGGACGCTCGGGATGATTGGCGGCATGTGGCTGGTGTACTGGTGGGCCACGAGGGTGCTGGGGGACTAACTCTCCCCTCCGCAGTGCGATCCGTGCCCGTGCGGGGGCCGGAGCGACGGCAGACGCTTATCTGCTCACCGTCGCTGGTGATCGTCTGGAGCCGCAATCCAACCAGACATATCGGGGAAGCGCGGACATTCGAGGCGGGGAGTCCGCTACGGGTCGCACGTTTTTTGTGGTGAGTGGAAGTGGAACCAAAGGGGCGGGCGTGACGGAGACGTTGACCGCCACGCCCGCGCATGAACGGAGAACAGACAATGGCATACGATGACCGGGACGAACAGGGAACGCAAGGGGGCAACGGCGGGGCGAATGATCTTGCCGCGGCGGAGCGGATGCCTGCCGATCTCATGCTCCTGAAAATGGAGAATGAGCAGATTTTTTCCGTCGCGCGAATGCGGCCGCGAGACCCGGTGGCGATCGTGAAGCAACTGCAATCGTTACTGGACGCCTATCCCGCAGCAGCCGATGAGGCGATTTACAGCAAGCCTGTCGGCACGGTGATGTCGATCACATGCGCATGCGGACTCGTCTATGAGGCCGGAATCAAATGGGTGTCGCGCCGGCCCGTAGCGGAGCAGGAGCCGTGCGTCGCCTGCGGCAAGTGGAATCCGCAATCAGAGCGCGCCGTCAAGAAGTTCGCTGAGGGTTTGAGTGTCCGCGCCGCCGAATCCATCCGATCAGTGTTCGGGTACACGCGACTCTCGACGCAAACCGAAGAGATGACCGACGGAAAAGTCAAGCTCACAGGCACAATGGTGGACTATGCGGCGGGCAATCTCACCTCTGACCAGCGGATCATCAGCCCCTACTACCGCGCCCGGTCAGGCGAAATTAAACGCACGCCGGAGGATCGTTTCCTTGATGTGGTTGTGAAGGCGGAAAAGGCAAAGCTCCGGCGCGACATCATCCTCGACAGTGTTCCCAACATCATCAAAGCCATGTTTCGTGACGCCTGCGAGCAGAAGTTGATGGGGCTTATCGCCCCGGAAATCATCGAACAGAAGATTCTCCCTGTGTTTGCGCAATACGGCATCGGCGCGGAGGAACTGGACAAGATCATCGGGCAGCCGCGCGCGTTGGGATGGAGGGAGGAGCATCGCCTGGCGGCGCGCAAAATCGCTTCGGCACTTAAAAACAATGAGACGACCGCAGGAGAATTGCTGAGGGGCATCGACACCGAAGGATCGCCCGACAATGAGGCTGTCGCCGCCGATTTGGTGGCCCGGCTCTCCCCAAGTGCCGCCCCGGCCAACACCCTCAATCCCGACGCGGCGGCGAAGCGCATCCGAATCCGCGACCTGAAACTCAAAGCTCCCGCGGACGTGTGGGCCAAGGCGCTCGCCGGTGTGAGTATGACCCCACTCGAACTCGGCGGGTGCGATGACCTGCCGACGCTCGACGCGATCATCGAGGCTTTGGGCGGCGGCGCGAATGCGAAAGGCGGTGCGGCTTGATGATTCAACGCATCACATTCGAGGACTGGAAGGGTCTGCGGCAGACGAGCGAACTCGGACCGCTGACGCTGCTCACCGGGCCGAACGGAAGCGGCAAGTCGGCGCACCTCCAAGCGATCCAATACGCGATCCAGGGCGATACGCCGGCGGGCGCCACGGCTGAGGCCGCGATGGGATACATGGGGCCGAACGGCGGCGCGGTGCGGCTGGACTTCGATGGCGGGTTGACCGTGCGGCGAGGCATCCTGCGTGACGCGAAGGAGCTGACCCTCTCGACCGACGTCTCCATCAGCACGATGCCGGGGGCTGCGGCCAAGGCGACGTGCGCGGAGATCTCGCTGCGTTGCGGGGATTTCGCGCCGATGCACGATCTTGGCGCGTTCCTGGGGCTGAGCGCCGACAAGCGCCGCGAGTACCTGCTGGCGCTGTGCGGCGCGGCGGCGACGGCGGAGGGGTTCGACGTGCTCGGCCAGATTCGCGCCGAGTTCCTGCGGGACCGCCAGACGCTGAGCGAGGGGGAGGACGCGGCGCTCGAGTGGCTGCTGGCCGACCTCGTACCGATCGCCACGGCGGCGCTGTCGCCCGCCGATGCGGTGGGCAAAGTCGCCGAGCGGATCAAGGCCCGGATCAGCGAGACCAAGGCGGCGGCGGAGCGCGCCCGAGCGGCGGGGCTGGAAATGTCCGCGCGGAAAAACACGATCCATGTCGCGGCCGTCAGCATCGAGGAACTGACCAGGCGCCGGACCCAGGCCGCGAGCGAGCGAGAGGGGATGATCGCCCAGCTCAATCGCCAGCGGGGCAAGGCCGGCGCGATCGAGTCGCTGCAACGCACGCTCGCCCATCCGCAGACCGAACTCCGCGAGGCCCAGCGTGAGCTGATTCGTCTGAACTGCGTGGCCTTCAAAACCGCCGAGGCGGCGGAGTGGGAAGCCGAGGCCGCGCGGCTGGAGGCGTCGGCGATCCCGCCGGCGTGGGATGGATCCCCGGTCGATGCCGAGTTGCGGGCGCTGGCCGACGAAACGGCGCAGGTGGGCGGTCGCATCCGGGCGGCTGAGGCCGACATCCACTTGGCCGAGTGTGACATGCGCACGGCATCCGCCGGGCTGGTGCAGATTGCCGGGTCGGCGTGGACGCGGGCGATTCAACTGCTGAAGGCTCTGACTGACGAGTTGCCGGCGTCGCTGCTGGACGGCTCAGCGGCCTACGAGAACCTTTTTGCGCACCTGCGCAAAATGGTCGGCGGCGACGCCACGGCCCACGAGTCGTCCCGGGACGCGGCGCAGGCCCGGCTTCTGACCGCTCAGGGTGTGCTCGACGCCCTCCGGCTCCAGCAGGCGGACATCGAGGCCCGCTACGCCGCGTCCCGGAAGGCCGAGTACGCCGCCCGGGCGGCGTACACCGATGCCGCTGCAAAGTCCGCTGGCTACGCACAGGACGCCCGTAGGCTACGCGACGCGGCGAAACGGGTCACCGATGGGGTCCGCGAGCGGGATCGCGCCACGGCACGACTGGACGCTTCCTGCACGGGTCTGGCGGAGGCGATCACTCAGGCCGAGGCCGAGATCGCCAACCTGACGGCAGACCTCTCGGCGGCGAGCATGACCGACCTCTCAGCGGCGGTTGCGGAGATTGACTCAACGCTCGCCGATCTTGACGCAAGTGTAGAATCCAAACGCACTTACGAGACTCTAGACCGCGAACTGGCGGCGATGATTCTGGATCTGGATCGCCAAATGACGCGGCACGAGGTCGCAAAGAGCATGGCGGATGCCTGCCGTGTTTCACGTGAAACGCTCATGGCGCAGCTCGTCGCGCCGCTGATGAACGGCATGACGCGGTTTCTCGCGGGGACCGGCCTGCCGGTGGTTCCCTACTGCCGGCTGGAGAGCGACCGCGGCAAGCCCCTGCTGGAGCTGGGCTGGGTCCGCGACGGGCGGGTTCGCGTCGCCCTGCCGACGATGAGCGGGGGCGAGTGCGGGCTGTTCCACGCGGCGCTGGCGTACGCATTGGTGGCGATCCGGCGCCCTCCAGTGCGGCTGCTGATGATCGAGGCGGGCGAGCTGGACGTGGAGAGCCTGAGCCGGCTGGCGCTGGCGGTGGGGGCCGTGGCCGACTCGCTCGACAACGCAATCGTGGCGACGCACCTGGAGGTCGATCCGGGCGACGGGTGGACGGCGATCGAGTGCGGGGAACGAGAGGCGGTGACGGCGTGACGGCACTGACCGACACACAACTCAGAGCCGTGACCACCGACTCCCGCGACGTGCTGGTCATCGCTGGGGCCGGTAGCGGCAAGACGCGAGTGCTGGTCGAGCGGATCGCCTACCTGCTGACGGTGCATTGCGCTAGTCCGTCATCAATCCTGTGCCTAACATTCACGCGCCGTGCCGCGGGCGAGATGGTGGCCCGACTCCAGAAGCGGTTGCGATCACACTATGATTATCTGCCCAACTTCGATGCGGGGCCGACGATGTGTGGTATGTTGATCGGCACGTTCCACTCGATCGCGCTTCGCATCCTCACCGACCACGGCTCGCGCATCGGCTACGAATCGCTGACGGTCATCACGGAGGACGATTCGGAGTTCATCCTGCAATCCGTATGTCAGGACTTGGGCTACGTCCGCGGCGCGAAGTGGCGGGAGCAACTGTCGGCGATCAAAGTCCGCGCCGCACTGGACCGGACCTACACGAGCGGCGTCGAGCCGGAGCGTGAGTGCGAACGGATCATCGTGCGCGAGTACAAGGCGCGGCTCTACTCGATGCAGTGCCTTGACTTCGGCAGCATCCTATTGGAATGCCGCAGACTGTTTTCAGAACGCCCGGACGTGTTGGCGGGCTACCGCAAGCAAATCAAGCACGTTCTCATCGACGAACTGCAAGACGCGGACACCGTCCAGTTCGATATGCACGATTGGTTTGCGCCGCCGGCGACGTTCTTTGGGGTCGGGGATCGGAGGCAATCCATCTACGGCTTCCGCGGCGCGCGACCCGACCTGATGCGCGAGCGGCATCCCGACGCGGAGGTCATCGACCTGCGGGAGTGTTTTCGTTGTGGCGATGCGATCGTGGCCGCGGCGAACCGGCTCATCGCCCACAATGGCGACACGCTCGCACAGCCCATGATCGGTGCGACGGGGCGGGCGGGAACCGTCCGCCAGATCACGGGCCGATCCGCGGACGTGGCCGGGGCGGTGCAATCGCTCGCCCGCGACGGCTACGCCTGGAGCGACATCGCGGTGCTGGCCCGCCGGCACTCGACGCTGGAGCGGCTGGCGGATGCGATGGGGGAGGCCGGGATCCCACATCATCGCGTCGGCGCCGGGGCGGACATCTGCGAGGGCGGGCCGTTCATCGAGTTGCACGCCGCGCTTCGGCTGTGCGTCAACCCGCGTGACCGCATGGCCGAGCTGCGGCTCAAGCGGATGCCTGATACGCGGCGGGACGTATTCATCGCCACGATCCGATCGGCGATCCTCAGCGGAGACGGCAACGTTAACGCGACCGACATTGGACCGGCTGCGTGCGACATCATGGGCCGCGTGACGCCGGAGGTGGTCTGGTGGCAGGAGCACTGCCCCGACACCCACATTGCGGACGCGCTCCGCTGGTACGCGATCATGGACTCGCAGGATGATCTCCCGCGGGGCAACGTGGTGACGCTGGCGACGATTCACGCCGCCAAGGGTCTCGAATGGCCGGCGGTGATCGTGGCGAACTGCATGGAGGGCGAGCTGCCGGGCAGCCGGGCGATCCGGGAACCCGGCGGCGTGGAGGAGGATCGGCGGTGCATGTACGTCGCGGAGACGCGGGCCGCGGAGACGCTGCTGCTGCATTGGCGGCTCCCGGAGGATCAGGCGGTGGACGGACGGATTCAGGAACCGTCGCGGTTCCTGGGGGAATCATCCATGATTAATGACTGGCCCAATTACATTATTCCGGGAATGTACTTTGATCCCGCGACCTGCAACTGGATGCCGCTTTCGCGTCCCGATCCGTGGCCGACCGACGGGCCGTGGGCATCGTCGCCGTGGTCTGCATCGTGCAGTTCGCGGCGCGGGCGGGGAGACGGTGCTGTTGCACTGGCGGCGACCGGAGGATCAGTCGCCCGACGGACGGATTCAGGAACCGTCGCGGTTCCTGGGGGAGTGTGCGACATGACCGACGCGAAGCCGATGACGCGGGAGGTGATAGAGGCCGCAGAATTGCGAGTTGTGAGATTCGGAGACGGGGGTGGCGCTTCGCTCTTGACTCGTGGCGATGTTTTCTTCCTAAAAGCCGCCCTCGCCACGATTGCCGACCGCGAGGCCCGGCTGCGGCGGGCGGTGGAGGCGTGTGAGGCATCGAAGCGGCTTGTTGAGGCGATGGGCAAGGATTGCCCAGAGGGAAGCGAGGATATGTGTACAGCCGCATGGGAGAAGTGCAGGGCGTCCATCGCCGAGAACGAGGACCTGCCGAAAGGGGAATCGCCGTGAACATCAACGTTCCCGAACGAGAGATGCAGCACTTTTGGGAGGAGCCGCCGCCGGGGTCTGAGGAGTTCTGGTCATTCAGGTTCCCGCCGCCGTGCAAGCCGGGCGACAATCTCTACTTTCGGATGCACGCTTGCGTCGTGGCCGTGGCGGTGTGCGACCGGATCGAGAAGCCTGGGCAGTCGGCGTGCGACTCGACGGGCCGGTTCGCCCGCGGCTGGAAGGTGTTCTGGAAGCCTGAGACGTTTGTGGACTTTCGGGAGAATCAATCGTGACGTGGATCATCATCGGCATCGTGGTCGTGTGCGCCATTCAGTTCGTGCGGTGGCGCGGGCATTTTGGATAAGTATGTGCGTAGAGGTCAACCATGAAACTCATAGACCTTAATCCGTCATTCGTGAGTTCGGGCGGTGAAGGGATTACCGACGCGAAATGGAATCCCGTTCCCGAGCGTAAGGGCATCGGACTAGCGTTCGATTGCCCGTGTGGTGATGGCTGTCGAGCGTATGTCGCGTTCGAGAATCCAATGGACGGAGGGCCTCCCGTTGGAAACGGTCTCAATCGCTGGCATCGCACGGGGGAAACATTCGAGACGCTTTCGCTCACGCCGTCCATCGCGCGACAGGGCGAGTGTCAGTGGCACGGATATCTGACGAACGGGGAGTTCAAGTCTGTTTAGTTGTTGAGTTTCTGGTCTGGCGGAGTCGATTCGGATGAGCGTGTACGTGGATGATCTCGTGGACTACGGATGGGCGAAAGGTCCGTCATGCCACATGTTCGGCGACACGCCGGATGAGGTTCACGTGCTGGCGAAACGCATCGGCTTGAAGCGGGAGTGGTTTCAAGAGCATCGCTGGTTGCCTCACTACGATCTGGTCGAACGGAAGCGTGTTAAGGCGGTCGCGGCGGGTGCGGTCGAAGTTGACCTGCATTTCGTTGCGGATCGCATTGCGGCTGTTCGTGGGCATTTTTCATAGGAGTCCGAACATGGGTACATGGTGGCAATGGCTGATCGACTATCTGGAGGGCTGGGTTCCGTTCATCGACATCGGGACCGAGGCCGACAGGCCGTGACGAGTAACGCGAGGGCTTGTATTTATCTGGCAAGCCTTCACCGCCCCGGTGCGTGAATCCGGGGCAACTTGACTACCAAACTGACGATGACGGCCCACGTCAGACCGTGAAGGTTGGGCTGTCCGCGAGCGACGATGTGAAGCTCTGCGGCGCGCGGGTGCGCGGAACGTCGCGCGTACTCGGGCGAACAGGTAATACGCGGGGCACGCCTTGACCGCCTAGGGGTCGAAGCGCGGAGACGTGACAGCCCGGAGAGACGGGCACTTTTAGGAACCCATGAACCATTGCAACTGCGAAGAAAAATACCAGTCAGACCGCTGTTGTGAATGCGGTTCGTCCGACGTGTCGGCATCATCCAGTTTGTACGGGCCATTCTGCGGCCCGTGCTGGAAAGAGTACCAGAAGGAAAAGGCGGAGCGCAAATTGCGAAAGGAAAACGAATGCCAGGCGAACACGAACAAGTAACCCCTCCGGTTCCGCTGTCCACGAGCTTCAACGCGGCGCAGACGGCGCGGGAGATGCCGCGCTACAAGTGCCACAAGGAAGTGTGGGCGCTGAAGATCAATGAGATTACCCACAAGCCAACGGGTATCATTGAGGTTACGCCGATCGATGACGGCTACGCGAACATCCTTGTGCCGCGCTGGTGGTTCGACAAGCACGAGCCGAAACCCGGCGGATATTACGTCCAGTACGCCGACGGATACAAGAGCTACAGCCCCGCGAAGGCGTTCGAGGAAGGCTACACGCGGATCGGTTGAACTGAAAGCGACACCTGCGGAGCATCTACATCGAAGAAGTTGCCGCTGAGTATGCGACTCAGCGGTATCCGCTCCGCAAGCGGACGATGCTGGTGCATAGTGGTGTGACGTACTGCCCAGCGGAGAGACGCAGGGCGATCGTTGGGGTGGCGCAGCGGCAAGCGAGCCGCCAGTAGCGGAGCATGGCGAGACGCGGGTTCCATGCCACCGAAATGGCGGAGGTCGGAGGTTCGAGTCCTCCCCCCAACAGTGAACGATGAACTTCCGGGCGGCGGCGGCGTGTCAGCGCCGGGTTGGGCCAGGGTGGATGCTAAGCGGCTCTAAGGGCACTGATTATTGCCTCAGGTGGGTCGCGGTGAGTTGTGGTGGAGCCGGGTGGGGAATCCGGCCCGCCGCCCGGATTTTTTGGAGGGAACGACGATGGAACTTTCAGCAGGAGCTTTGCAAGCCCACGCGGGCGCGATGCTGGTGATCTTCGAGGGCTACGCGGAGATTGCCGCGATGCAGGCGGAGAACGCTCTGCGGGCACACAAAGGCGAGGCGCAGGCATATCCTGAGTCTGCATTCTGGACGTGCCAGCAGAACGTGATTGAACGCACTCGGAACCAATTGGAGTGGATTCGATGAACAAGCACGAACCGAACTGCCCGATGCTCCAAGGCCAAGGGGCGCTAGCGCACGCGGCCTGCACCTGCGGCATCCCGCAAGACCCGTACCCGCCGATGAGCGACGCGGAGATTGAAAGGCTCGACAAGTTCTACGCGCTCGATCCGAGCGGTATCAATGCGAACGAGCGGCGGCTGCTCGCCAACATCCGCGAGATGAAGGTCGAACTCGCGCGACTCCGAGACACGAGAGACGGGAAGCTGTGCGACTGCTGCGGCGCGTCGTTGCTGGGCATCGTGAACGATTTCGTCGAGAAGGACACGGGGCGGAACCCATACGCGGAGCGCGTCGTGCAACTGGAAAAGGAACTCGCCGAGTGCGCTAGCGCCCTTCGCGCCTCGCGCGACCGGTTGATGGACCCGACGAACGACGTGACTGACTTGTATGGGATTCCAGCGGACCCCACGGGGAGCGACTGAATGAACCCTGACCACCGACGATTCTGGATCGAAAAGAACGACTGGCTCCCCGGCTCCGCTGAGGAGGTCGAGGCGATCCTGGAGCAACTCTTCCGCGTGTTCCCGGCTGGCGGCATCGTGCAGGGCACGGAAACGAGCCTGAAGCGACTGTGGCCGTTGCTTGCGAAGCTCTGGAAGCGTGAGCAGATCGTCCTCATGGGCAAGCTGCCTGGCTGGTTTCAGGGGATGGACATGAGCAAGCCGGAAGCGTTTCTTGACCCGGCGCGATGGGTGTCGTTCGGCCAGTATGAGACGGCCTACGAGATTCCGCCCGGCCCGTTCGGCATCGACGCCGAAAGCTGGACTTCGATGTTTCTGAACGCCGGGGCTGACGCGCACCATATTCAGAGCATGGCGCGGCGATTCAGGGGGTACGCCGGCGAGCGAGATTGGCCGACGTACTGCTATCAGCCGAGTCTCTGGAATGATGACCCGAGGCGGGTGCAGCTTTGCATGGGCATCTTCGGCAGGCCGCACAGTGAACTCCTCTGGCACGACGGGCGACACGCGGACCCGTCGCCGAATGAACACGCGATCCGCATGGCGGACCAGTCAGACATGCTGAGCCGTGTGCTGCGGTTCACGAAGGTGAACTGCGGCGAGAATCCAATCTCGCAATACAGCCCGGAGATGTTGGATTTGGCGTCTTGGAGGATGATGCACAAGCCGGTGTATTGCTACACGAGCAGCGTCGCATCGACGAAGCTGTTTTTGGACGCGATGGAAGTTTACGAGAAAGGAAACCCATGAAACGACTAGTCAAGTATTCCTTGACAACTGCCCTCTTGCTGGCGGGCGGATGCCGCTGAGCGGGTGCATGTCGGACAATGTGCGCGGCGCGTTCGGATACACGCAGCGCGGCGGGGCGCTGTTGAAGATGGTGAGTTGAATGGCGCGAGAACGAGAAATCGAATGCCCCGACTGCGGCGGGACCGGGCGCGAGATGCTACCGTGCGACGCGACGGAAACGCTGTGTGAGTTCTGCCGTGGCGCGGGGGTGGTTCGCGTGCCGATGCCCGAGCCGACGCCCGACGTGCCGCTGTTCGAGTGAGCCGTTTGACCTGGAGGAGAAGGAATGATCGAGCAAATCGGAAAGTACCTGAGCGTTGAGAAGTGGGACAAGAAATCGACGCTCAAAGAGAAAACCGAAATATGGGACGTGCTAACACTGCGCGGCGATCGTCTTGGAACGGTTCAGTGGCATGGACCGTGGCGGCAGTATTGTTTCGGGGCCGAGGGGCGAGCCGTATGGTCGTCAGGATGCTTCGATGACCTGTCGGAGTTCCTGAAGCGGGTGAACGCGGAACATCGAGCCGTAGTGTCCGTTTGACCTTCCGCCCCTTCGGCGTTGGGATTACAAATGAAGCTCGCAATCACGGGCGAGTATCCGCAAGACTGGCGGACACTTGCGGCACACGTCAAAGACGCTGCGGGCAACAAGTGCATCCGCTGTCAGACGCCGCACAATCCACGCATCGGGCGATGTCTGACGGTCCACCATTTCGACGGGTGCAAGTCGAACTGTGAGCGGTGGAACTTAATGGCACTCTGTCAGGCGTGCCACCTTAGCATCCAGGGTCGCGTGGACCCGCGCGTGGCGATCTTGTTCCCACCGTCGCCGTGGTCGATGCCGTACATCGTGGGCGCGTATGCGTCTGGGATTTGCACGCCGCCGCCGGGGTTCGATCTTTCGGAGTGGATGTCTGTGTACCAGTGCAATATCGGAGACTGGCCCGCGTGGGCCGTGAGAACCATACCTGTTAGAAATGGAGAACCGACGAATGGCAAAGAACAAAGAAACGCTGGATCAGCCGATGCTGATTGAGATTGACGACGAACACGCGAAAAAATGGAAGCGGTGCAACAAGGCCGTCGAATCCGCGGCGGCTGAAGCTGAGAACGCACGCAACATCGTGCGCGAGAAGATGAAAGCCCGATCGAAGGCGAGCCGTGAACTGTGTGACGCCCGCAACATCAAGCCGGACGATGATGGGCGTCGGCGATTCTCGGTGGACGGGTTCACCGTGGTCGGCACGCACACGGACAAATGGATCGTCAAACGCGCCAAGGAAGATCGGGCGAAAAAAACCGAATGAGTATTAGCGGCGAAAGTGTTGATCGGTCGGCACATCCTCTATTCCAAGAGGAGGGGGGCGGTTCGATTCCGACCTCGCCGCTTGCCTTATTGTTTCTGCCCTGTAGTGTGAATCTTGCGATTCGGTTAAACATGCAATGGCATTCACGACTTCCGATTGTCGTGCATTCCAATATAACACGCAATGCGACGCACGTTTGCTACAAGGCGGAGTGTCGCGGTCTTTACTACGCTGTAGCGATATGGACCAGTCCGACCAATTTCGTGCTTCCCAATAAGACATGGCTTGAACTGCGGCGCTTTGCCATTGCACCCGATGCACCACGCAACACGGCGAGCCGGATGCTTGGGTGGATGGTTCGATCTATTCGCCAACACTTTCCACACATCGAACGACTGATCTCCTATCAGGATTGTGACGCACATAAAGGTACGATCTACAAGGCGAGCGGATGGTCCCCGAGTGTAAAATCATTCGAGCATCGAGACCGGGGAAAGCGTGCCGGACGCAAGAGAAACAATAGCCAAACGACGGCAACTAAGCAGCGATGGGAGTTGCAATTGTGACCACACCCGCCCGCATCCTGGCTCTCGACCCGTCCTCCACGGCCACCGGCTACGCGGTGTTCGACGGCCGCACCCTCGCACGGTGCGGCACGCTGCAAAGCGAGTTCGACACGTCGATGCTTCGCTGCCTGGACATGGCGGATGGGGTCGAGGGTCTGCTGGGGCACGGGGCTTGTGCCCACGGGGCAGCGCACGTCGTCATAGAGATTCCCGGCGTGTTCGCTCGCATCGGACGCGGCGCCGCCCTGGCGACGTATGGGTTTGCTGTCGGCTGCGTGGTCGAGCGGGTGCGGGCCGCGGGTTACGTCCCGGGCCAGACGTTGCACGGCTACACGCCCGGGCAGTGGATGAAGGGGATGCAGACCAAGGAGAAGCGGTATCGCTTCGCTCGGTCGCTCTGGCCGCACGTTGCCTGGCCCGCGGTGACTGGGCAAAAGAAGCTCAATTACAACAACGACGCCGGCGATGCGGCGCTGCTGGGGTGGTGGTGGATGGACAGTGCGGACGGGAAACGGTTGCTGTCCGCGAAACAGGAGAACGACAATGGGCAGGAGCAGAGGCATGGTGTGGGTGGAGGGCGCTAGCGCAAAACACAAGAGCGAAGGGGCGGCGGTCGCGGGTGACAACGGGCCGGCGTGCGCTAGTGCCCCGGTGGATGAACGACCCGATCCACCGACGGCATCCGCGGAGACATCCCGCACGATCCCGCGGTGCGACATCCTGGGCGTGCCGGCGCTGATCGTCGAGGCGGTCACGATCACCGTGGCCCGCGGCGGGGTGACGCTGTTCGAGCGGACGGTCAACGCCTCACTCGCGGGACAGGACCGGCTGGTCCACTACATGACGCTGGGCGTGAGCAAGCCCTCGCGTCGCAACAAGCGGGTGCGGAAGGCGGAGAAGGGGGAAGCATGAACACCTACAACACGAACGCCGAAGTGAACGCCGCGATTGCGGAGAAGAAGGGGTGGAGGAAATCTCCCGGCCTTATCCATTGGGATTGGTGCGGTGATGACGGCATGAGGCATTGCAACCCGACCGACGATCCGCGCGAGTGGGCGACGCTCATGCTTGAAATGCTCGACGCGGGCATTGACTGCTTATTCTGCGACGATGGATCATTCGAGGCGTCGCGTGGTTATACCGGAAGCCCGGATGCGTTTTGCGCCGCGTCGTCATGGAAGCCGTCCATCGGCGAAGCGGTTTGCAGGACGTGGCTCGCGTGGCGGGAGTCGCAGGCAACGGCATAGAATCTCGTGCCCGGCGCAACACCGCTCCGGGCGGCTTTTCAGGGAGTTTAACATGACATGGACTGAAGGCTTGCAGGCGTTTTTCACATCGACCGGCGGACTGCTGACGCTGGCGACCGGGGCTTTGCTGACCGCGCTGGGCGGCTGCTGATTCCCTTCCTCCTCACCGGGGGGCGGCGGGACGCAGTGCCCACGTTGCGCCGCCCCTTGTTTTCGAGCAACCATGATCCTTCAAGCTGACGCCGCTTTCATCCCGCTCGCCGACCAGTGCGTGCAGTGCGTGGTCACGTCTCCACCGTATTGGGGGCTCCGCGACTACGGCAACGCGCACGATGGTGGCATCGGCCTTGAGCCGACGCTGGACGAGTACATGGTCCGCATGGTCGCCGTGTTTCGCGAGGTCTGGCGCGTGCTCCGGGACGACGGGACTCTGTGGCTTAACCTTGGATCGTCTTACGCTTCCGGTGATACGATGCCCAGCCGATCTCTAGACGATGCTCTCGCATGTGGCAGCGATGACAAACGACCTCAAGGTTCTCGCGGCGCTGGTCGTGTTTGTCCCTGTTGCGGTGGTGTACTCCAAGACGGCTCTTTGATCCGTCGTGACTACATCGCTCGCACTTCCCAACGGAACGCACAATCGCCGCCGCCTGTCGAGACGACAGACCATGATACCGAGCCGACGGCTTCAGCTGGCGTTGCCGCATCTTCGCCTTCCGCTCGGCGGTCCACCACTCGCGCATCGTTTCTGCGTGATCGGGCCGCTTGCGTCCCTTCAACCAAGGCTTCGGCCGCCCAGTCAACAGCGCCGACAGCTTCTGGTTGTGTGCCACCGTTCTCTCGTAACTCGGCTTGCACTTACGGCATTGCTCAGAGCGGGCGTCCATCGGCTTCCTGCACGTCGGACATGGGATTTTTTTGCTTGGCATGTGGGTATTGTACCACAGCGCCCCTACAATTCAAGCCGAAAGATATGATTCCTCAGCCTTGGCTTCTTGCCCTCGCGCTTCAGGCGGACGGCTGGTATCTGCGGAGCGACGTGATCTGGCACAAGCCGAACCCCATGCCGGAGAGCGTGACCGACAGGCCGACGAAGTCGCACGAGTACGTGTTCCTGCTGACGAAGCGGGCGCGGTACTTCTACGACGCGGAGGCGGTGAAGGAGAAGGCGGAGTATGGGCGGCGGATCAGCGAATCGAACGCGCCTCGTTCTGGGCGAATGGCGATGTCGTCCAGCATGTACCGCAACTGCGGAGACTCGAAAGAACAAGTCGAACGAGGACGGCATGAAACTGGGGTGCATTACGAAGAGTCCGGCCGCAACCTCCGCTCTGTCTGGACGATCCCGACGCACGCCTTCCCCGGCGCGCACTTCGCCACTTTCCCTCCGCGTCTCGTCGAACCCTGCGTCAAGGCGGGCACGAGCGAACGCGGCTGCTGCCCGGAGTGCGGCGCGCCGTGGAAGCGGATCGTGGAATCCAAGCGTGTGCCGACGCGGCCGGGGGAGAATACAAAGATCGAAGGGACCAATTCACGGATGCACGTCTCGCGCGATGCGGCACATCCTGGCGAGGCCGATGGAAAGGCTACTAATCGAAGGCCGGTGTTGGAGATCGGCAACCGCGACCCGCAACGTCACGTCAGCGAGACGGTGACAACAGGCTGGCAACCGACGTGCAAGTGTGACGCGGGCGAGCCGGTCCCGTGCCTCGTGTTCGACCCGTTCACCGGCGCGGGCACGGCGGGACTGGTCGCCCGCAGGCTGGGGCGGCGTTTCGTCGGGACCGAGTTGAATGCTGAATACGCGGCGATGGCGCGGAAGCGGATCATCGAGGATGCGCCGCTGTTTAATGGAGGGTGAGGGCAACGATATGATCGAACCCGTCTATCAGCGCGAAGGCATTACCCTGTACCACGGCGATTGCCTGACGATCCTCCCGCAGCTCGCGCCGGGCAGCGTGGACGCGGTGGTATGTGATCCCCCTTATGGGATGGGGTTCGTGTCCAACCGTCGCCTCGAAAAGCACGATGCGATACGTGGTGACCAGAGCGGAGATTTACTTAATGCCGCGTGTTCGTTTCCGTCAACACACTCGTCTTACATCTTCACGCGATGGGACAACCTTGGCGAAGTGCCAAGGCCAGATTCATGCGTGACGTGGGTAAAGAATAACTGGTCAATGGGAGACCTTGAACACGAACACGCCAGACAAACAGAAGTGATTCTTTTCTATTGCCGCCGTGAACACCGCTTTCCTGACGGCAGGCCTACAGATGTCGTGTATGCGGCCCGCAGTGGCAACGAGAATCATCCAACCGAAAAGCCGGTCGAGCTGATGGTCAAGATTGTACGATGGACTGCCGGTACGGTCTGCGATCCCTTTATGGGCAGCGGCACAACCGGCGTCGCGTGCGTCCGTCTCGGGCGGAAGTTCATCGGAATTGAAATCGAACGGAAGTATTTCGACATCGCTGTCAAGCGGATCGAAGAGGAGTTCGACCGGACGGCGCTGCTCGACCACGCGCTGAAGCCGGACAAGGCGAAGGATGCGGGGCTTTTCGACGGAGGGCAGCCATGATCTCTGACGCCATGCTGGAATGGATTCTCACAACGACTCCACACTTTTGGGAACGCAACTTGGGCGACCATTACGATAGAGCCGAAAGCCGCGACCTCGCCCGCGAGCTGCTGGCGGCGCGGCGGGAGTTGGAGAGACTCAGAGCATGGAATCCAGTCAGCGCGGAACGCAGGGGCGATCCGGGCGATTGACTCCGCCGGCGGGAGGGCTGACGTTCGCGGGCACGGAGACACGCGGCTGCGGCGAGGGAAAGATGCTGAAGGCCTAGTGGTGTGGGCTTAGGACAAGATGAACGCTTTGGGGTTCCGGGGCGCGGCGCGGCATTCTCACTTGTCCGAGAACACCACGCCACGCCGGGCTTCGGAACCGCAGGGCGTTTTTTCATGCGCAGGGATGCCGACTTGCCTCTGCCAGAATCAGCGATAACATCCGTAAACAGTTTATGGAGTTGACAGGATGTACACGAAACTGTACGCGCGGATCACGGAATCGAGTCTCATGGAGGAGGAAATCTCCGTGAGGTACGTTTTCGTGCTGATGCTGGCCATTTGCAATCAGGATGGCGACGTGGTCGGGACCGATGTCGCCTTGGCGCGTCGCCTGAACATGCCGCTCGACGATTTCCAACGGTGTGTTTACATTTTGATGAAGCCGGACGCCAACTCAAACTCGCAGGAGTGCGCAGGCAGGCGTGTGATTCGCTCCGATTCCGAGCGCGGCTACACGGTCGTAAGCTACAAGAAATACAGGGGCTTACGCGACGAATCACATCGACGTGATTATATGCGAGAGTACCAGCGGAAACGACGCGCGAAGTTGTCCGAAACGGAGCCTGTAAACAAATCAGTAAACAATGTAAAGAGCGTAAGCCACTCAGAAGCAGAGGCAGAAGGAGAAGGAGATACAAACCCCCCTACCCCCCAAAGTGGGGATTCGGTTCCTGAAAAGCGAAAACCAAAGACGCCGTTCGATCCCCTCTCAGCCCTCTCCGGCATCCAAGGCTCCCCGCTGGACTCCCCGGCCTTCCGCGCCGCATGGGCCGAATGGGCCACCCACCGGCGCGAGGTTCACAAGCCGCTCACTCCAACGGCAGTCAAGCGCCAACTCGCGGACCTGACCGCCTGGGGGCATGACGCCGCCGTGGCCTCGATCCAGACGAGCATCGCCGCCGGATGGCAGGGGCTGTTCCCGCCGAAGCCCTCGAAGCAATCCGAAGGCGACGCCGCGTTCGACAAGGCGTGGAGGGATGCGGTGTGAACCCAGACTTGACCGACCGCATCCCGCCGCAAGACATCGATGCCGAGATGGCCTGTCTCGGCGCGATGATGATGAGCCGCGACTGCATCTCGGCGGTGTTGCCCGTCATTCCACGCGACAGGGCGGAGTGGTTCTACCACCCACGGCACGCGAAGCTGTTTGAGGTGCTGGCCGACCTGTTCGATCTCAATATGCCGGTGGACTTGATGATCGTCGCGGACGAACTGCGCCGTCGCGGCCTGCTGGAGGAGCTGGGCGGCCACGAGATTCTGCTGCAGCTTGCCGACAGCTTCGCCGACGTCGCCAACGCCGCGCACTACGCCCGCATCGTCCGCGACAAGGGGATCCGCCGCGACGCGATCCGCCGCGCCGATGCGTTGACCCGTGGCCTGTTCGATGCGCAGCTCGATGTGACCCAGGAAACCCTCTCGGCCTGTCTGGACTTGCAGCGCATCGTCGAATCCGGGGAGCATCGCCCGGTATGCGCCCGTGACGACATGCTCGCTTTCCTGGCCGAACGCCGGGCCGGATCGTTGGCGACGATCCCGACCACGCTCCCGGCGTTCGATGCCGCGATCGGGGGCTTTCCTCTGGGTGCGCTCACTGTGCTGGCGGCGCGGACTTCCGCGGGGAAGTCATCATTGGGGATGCAAGTCGCCATGCAACTCAGTGCGCAGAACGTGCCCACGCTTTTCGTCAGCGTCGAAATGGGACGCGATCAGCTAAACTGCCGGGGCATCGCCACCGTGGCCGACGTGCCCACGCTGACGGTGATGAAACCGCACGGCGATGAGGCTGATTGGATCGGACATCGCATCTTCACAAGCCCGCTCGCACAGCATGTTTACTGGGCCTACGGCTTGCGCCGCATTCCTGAGATCATCGCCGCTTGCAAGTCGATGGTCGTGACGCGCGGCGTCAAACTGCTGGTCATCGACCACCTGCACGAAATCGACGTGCCCGGTCGGGAGGAGCGGCGCCACAAGCTCGATGCCGCCGTGGCGCAGTTCAAGGGTCTGGCGCAGCACACCGGGGCGGCGGTGCTGCTGCTCGCCCAGCTCAATCGCTCCGCGTCCGATGAAGAGCCGAAGCTGCACCACCTGCGAGAGTGCGGGGCGATCGAAGAGCGGGCGGACCTCGTGCTCATGGCGTGGGGTAAGGAAGTCGAGCTGCGCGACAAGCACAAGCCCGACGTGCCGATGGTGCTGAAGGTCGAGAAGAATCGGAACGGGCCGCTGACTCAGGTCCGCATGGTGTTTCACAAGGCGAGATTCACATTCGAGGAGCAAACATGATGCCAAGCGAAAAGCAGATTGACCGGGTTGACCGCGTTCAACGGGTTGCCTACGTCACTGACGACGGCGGGCTGGTATCGGGACGGCGATGTGTGGGCGATCAATCCTTGACTCCCCCTCCTACGCAAGCCCATAATTTACGGGCGAATGGGATTGACGATCTTGTTTCAACGGAGAATGAGTATGACGACATGGACCCAGTGGCTTACGACGACGCTGAGCGGGCTGGCGACTCTTGCCACGTTCGGCGCGGGATGCCTGACGACGCAGGGCGGGTGCGTCAGTGACGACGTGCGACGCGCGTTCGGCTACACACAGCCGGACCAGGGCGGATCAGTGGTGGTGGATCTTGGATGGGGACGCAAGCGCATCATCATCGGCAGCGACTTCGAGGGTCACGTCACGGGCAGCTACAACCCGGAGACGGGCGCGTTCGACGTTGACGCCACGATCAGCAGCAACGCGAGCGCGATCTACGACGCGCAAGGGCGGCGGATCAACGACAACTTCGTCGCGTCGCGCAACCTTGAATGGCAGGGCAAGGCGGCGGCGATTGCCGAGTGGGGCCGGGCCATTCAAGCGGCACTACTCGCCGGCGGGGATGCGGCCTCGAAGGTGGTGACGGCTGGCCTGCCGCTCTTCGCGGGTTCTACCGTGGACTTCACTGGGCCGGCTGGCGCGGCGGGAAGCGCGACGCTGGGGACGCCTCTACCCGCGCCGCCGATTCCAACTCCGGGAGGCGACGGCAACTGAAATGGTCAAGGTCAAAACCACCTTCGGGTTCGCAATGGTGCTCGACCCCACGGACGTGCTGAGCGGACTTCCGGTGGAGCCTCCGCCCACAGGGGGAGGGGGGGGGTAAAAGTCTAGGGGTTTTGGAAAC